>MWWH01000197.1_pt1 | contig 16268 bp, 17 predicted proteins | sample 1047231 | NCBI WGS metagenome assembly MWWH01 (sample SAMN06349967, study PRJNA376086) | soil metagenome | isolation source: MG3-2 sample Antarctic (ecotone) soil | place: Antarctica | collected 2015-01-13 | reverse complement strand
CCAGTTCGGGACAAGTCGCCACATAAATCAGCGAGCCATCGCGCGGCGAGCGCTCTTCAAAAATTACGGCTGTCAGTGGTGGAAGTTGTGTCATGCTGATACCTCGATTTCAACGCCGGCTTTTTTTGCCATCTTCTCAAATCGCTCGCGCACGGCCGCGACTTTGGGCAGCGTGCCGTCTGATTCAAAACGCCGTGCCGATGCGTAGGAGCAACCTAATTCGCGCGCCATCTTCTCTTGAGTAAGTCCCAATGCCTTGCGCACTTCGCGAATCGGGCTTTGTTTGTTTTCGTGTTCCATGACATTCATTCTAAACCATTTTAACCGCTTATACAAGTATGTAAAAAAATGCTTAAAACACCCTTGCACCCGCTTAAATAAGCAGTCATAATAATTACATCTACCGCTTATTTAAGCAGTATAGGGGAGTTGAGATTATGAAATGTTTCAGTTGCAGCGAACGATTCGGAGCCGGTGAATATGTCGAGATCGGTGGAGTGTGCTATTGCTGGACGTGCAGCATCGGCGCGATCGAAGTGCCGGCCGTTGAAGTCGCGCCGGTTGTCGAAGCGCAGCCGATGGGGAGTAACTTCGCAAGCTACCATCACGGCCGCGACAATTTGAGCTATGCGTTGGACAAGTGCGCCGAATTGAAAGCACAGCGAGAAGCGCAGCCGGTGGCGCCGATCGTGGCCGCGCCGGTCGCCAAGATCGAGCGCAAGCGTTGCCCGCATTATTCAGTGATCCGCGATTTCTTCACGGTGTCCCGCGAAACGGGTTTGGACACAAGCGAAGCGGCGCGCGATCGGATGCGTGGCGCGCTGGGGATGCTGCTGGGCCGGCGCATTGAAAGCCGTGCCGATATGAGCGCCGCTGATTGGGCGTTCGCGACGAATGCGGTTCGCATGAATCGCGTGTGGTGGTGAGAAGAGAGAACGGCTAACCAGTGCTTGAACCACTGGTTAGCCTATCGCTCAAGTTTAGCCAAAGTACTTTGAACGGGGGTGCGTATCCTTCCAACGCACAAAGGAAACCATGAATAATCAACGACGTGCCGCGCTGAACAAGATCAGGGAAAGGTTAGAAGAACTCAAAAGCGAATTGCAAAACGTGCAGGACGAAGAACGCGAGACGTTCGACAATATGCCCGAAAACTTGCAGGGCAGCGAACGCGGCCAAGCGTGCGAAGATGCCGCCGATTCCATCGGAAGCGCCGCCGATGCCATAGACGAAAGCCTAAACGAAATTGATAACGCGATCGGCTAAACCCGCCGCGCCGGATGCAAATAAATTCAGGGGGACGAAACGATGACCGATGGATTTGAACAGAAGTTGGAAGCGATGGGCGTTTCGCTGGGGCCGTCGATCCGGCTTGATGAGGAAGAGCAGGAACTGGCATTGGACATTGCCTTCGCTTTGGAGATGATGGAACGGGCGACAGACGCGCTTCGCGCCTATCAAGAAACCGGCGATAAGCGCAAAGCGGAAGAGGCCGAAGACATCGCGCTCGCCGCCTGGGGTGCAGCAGGACAGGTAAAAAGCGCAGCCCGACGCAAAGCGATTCGAGAGCTGTAACCAGACAAACAGCACGGCGCCCTCGAAATGAATCAAGAGCGCCGTGGCTGACGCAGCAGGAGCGCTCCGCAGGAGCCAACTGCGTAGCAATGATAATTTTACCACGGGAGACGAAACGATGAACAACACAGCAGTCGCAGAAACAACCTGGAATGATGGACTTGATGATTTGGTCGCGCGCGGCATCATCACGCGCATCGACAACTGGAAGCTGGGAAAATGGGCCGAATGGTTCGGCGGGTGGGTTGAGGACGCCTACCACGCTTCGCAGGAAGAGATAAGCCATGCGGAATTCATGGTGCGGCCGGATGGTCACATCGCGCGCAACGTCAGGGAAGCCACAGCCGCGAGCTACTCACTGGGCTATGATGCGCCGGCGAAAAAGAACGAGGTTCCGCTCGATGTGTTGGCATTGGAAGAATGCGAGTGCCTTTTGCGCCAGCACATTCACATCCTTCATCACCGCGCGCGCCTGGAACGCCTGGCCCCGCTCTACTGGAACTGGGTTCGCAGCATGGACGATTTGACCGATGAGCAATGCACCTTGTTTGCCGATGAGTTCATGGTCGCGCTGCTCGAAGTCGGAAGCGAAGAGATGGCTGTTATCTTCCACACAAACTACAGCCGCGACGCCCTGCTCGATTACATCTTGGGCAAGGATGAAGAGTAGTCAAAGTACTTTGGGCCGATGCCACCAGACACCGGCCTAAAGCATCGGGCGATAGTCTCACTGGTCGTGAGAGACACGCTTATAACGTGTTTGAAGGTGGGTTCAACTCCCACATCGCCTACCACGTCCAACCATAAAGGAGAATTAGATGAGCAACAAAACGATGGACGATGATTACGTAGAAGATGATGGCGGCGAAATGATCTACCTCGAAGCCAAGCGCACCGCCGATGGTGTTGAGTGGCGCGAAGTGCCGGGAGATAATGACGGCGGAATGACGTATGACGGCCTAATGACACACTTGGAGTCCAAGCGCCTGGCCTATGGTGTTGAGTGGCGCCACACGTTAAAGCTGTGCATTAAGCCAGGACACGGGAATAACCCGTGCTTACTCTGCACCCGATGGAAGGAAGAAACACAAAGCGACTTCGTTATCTTCGTGGAAGGTACGGATGAAGCCGTTTGTTGGGCTTGTGCTCACCAGTATTCACCGCAGCTCGTGGACGCTGTAGCTCTTCTTGACAAAGCCACAGCCGATGTAGCCCAACCGATGTTACCGGATGCGGGCGAAGATGAAGCAGAGTAGAGTCAAAGTACTTTGAACTGACAAGCGGGCTATCCTTCATTGGATAGTCCGCTTTCTTTGTTTGTGACACGCTGGGACACGTTCAGCACTCGCCTGTCACTTTGTAGGTTCCATCGCCTGAACGCGTAGAATTGGCTTATACGGCCAAAGTACTTTGAGTGTGTTTGAGGTGTAGCAGTGTGGTGTTGGAAGTGTAGGCTCCACGCGCGCGGGGGAACCCAACCCAACCGACAGCGAACCCAACGCGACCAACCCAACACAATACTCAGTGTTGTGTGGATTAGAACACTGATAACTATAACTTTAAGCTACAAACCTACAACATCATAGTATCGGCACACTTTTCAGCCTATCGGATGCAGCAAAGTGTTTAATGGAGTGGCTTGTTTCTTTGATGTTTAAGCGGTCAAAGTTGGAAGAATCGACTAAATACGATAACGTGATTTATCGTGAAAACTTAGCCGTGATTTCGTTGTTTGCACCACGCGCTGGGTAGGAGTTGAAACCATCAAAGTACTTTGCTCCTACCCGTCGCATCCTCAGCAGGGCGCCCGATTCTTCCCCTCGACTGTCGCCGGTCGGAAGTGACACCACCAAAACCAAACTGAGCAGGGGCTAAACCAAAACAGTTACCACGCCATTGAAGCCCCGCAGAGATGGACGCAACGGGCAAGGGTGGTATCTGTGGCATCTGTGGCATCTGTGGTCACTACTTCCACAGCACCGTCGCGCGACGCCGGCCACGGGTGCAGATTCCTGATTTACAAGGGGGTAGGGGCCTTTCAAAAGGTGGGGTAGTCCCGAAATTTTTCAGAAGAAATTCCCTCTCTTTTGGCCGATTTTTCGATAAAGTCAATCGCTTCATCTATCGCGTCGATGAGCATTTGCAGCGGAATCGAAAGCGGCTCATCTTCCACATCAGAAATCAAATCTTCGATGTGGACGGGCACAGGGCCATCGTGGGGATACGAGTGCGGCAAAATCTCAGGAATCGAAACCATCGGGATCGACGGCATTTCCGGCGTGTTTGGAATTTTTATAACCAGAGCGGGTTCCTTTGGCTTCTGTGTGTAAGTTGTTCCGCCACGCTGAACTTTTCGCGACGCCATCTGGAAACCGTTACCAGATAAACCCTTGCGAATTTGCCCTACAAAGGGATGTGTCACCCCGCATCTTGACGCAATTTCACGGTCGCCCCATTCTTTCCACTCGTCGTCGGAGAGAAGTACTTTAACGGCACGCTCTTTATCGGCATTGGTGCGACGCAAGCCGTGTGAGGCATTGGCCCCGACTGAAAAGAGAACGGCTTCGCGGCGCGTGCCCTGGCGCACTTCGCAGGGGTAGGTTTTCTCACTATGCGTTTTCATAGTGACGGGTAGAGTTCCTCACTTCCTTTATCGGAAGCGGGATTCTTTATCTACGGAAATTCCGTAGATAGCAAAACCACAAAAGCGAGCCGATTTTATTGATCGGTTCGCTTGAAATTTGTGACGTAGATTTCCCTTGAAGCGCCTTTTGCGCTTTTTTCAAATTATCGCACCCTGAGCGCACCTTTGCAACTTCTCGCCGTGATGCTAAAAACCGTGCGGCAGATAGGCCACAGCACGCGAAACCGGTGCAGCCGATGAAAGTCTCGCGACGTTGCTGAATGGCCGGTAGAAACGCAAAAGACGGCGCTTTAGGGATTTGCCGCCGCCGCTTCGCGGAGTTGGTTGGCGCGTGCGACCTGGCTGGGCAATGGCGGCGCGTCACAGTGGCGTTTTCGCAAGCGGCGCGACGCATTCCATCGTGTCGAGCCGCACCAGCGGCAATGACAAGGGAGATTCTCGTTCCGGGTGTGCCAAGATCGTTCGCAGATCGTGCATGAGACAAGGTAAAAGACCCGCTTGCTTAAAATAGCCATGATTGCACCTTCTAAAATTACGGCGGGAATTATCCAAACGCGCCCAGGATATGCTGAATGATTTGGTCGCCCGATGGTTTGGAACCGGAGCCGCTTGGAGACGCGCCGCCGCTTGTGCTGATATTCGCGCCGGTAAAACGCGCGTTCTTGAAGGTCACGTTTTCTAAAACCTGACCGTCTGAGCCGCCGCCGCCCAATGCCGCCGCGATCGCGCCACCGATGCTTTCACCGATCCGGCCGTGCCGGTGGGCGTCCATCGGGAAGTTTTGAATGTCCGGCACAAATTGGCGTTGGGGTTGCGGAAAAGAGCCGCCGGCGATGCCAGGCGTGAAAGTCGGCGTGCCGCGCATCTGCCCGAAAACATCGCCGCCGCCGGCGTAGGTTTGCAGTTGAGGCGAACCCAGCAGCGCTCTGGCGTAGGACGATAGGTGTTGAACCGCCGCATGGTTCGCGTTGCCATTGGTCGCGTCGCCACCGCTCTCATCGCCGCCGCGCCGTTGGCCGAAAACATCATAGCGCCGCTCATCGCCATACATCGCGCCGTTGCCGCCCGCCGCGTGATACGCGGCGCCGAAAAAGCGCTCGGTGATCTGCCCCGATAGTTCGGACAAGGCCCGCTGGCGAATCATCTGCGCGATACCGTGCGCAAAGGATTTGACACCGTTGCCGATGCCGCGTTCAAAGCCATCGGTGAGTGATTGCTCGATGACGCCGCGCGCGCGGTCAGCGGCTTCGCGCACTTTGGCGAGCTTTTCCTCAAAATCCAAACCGTCGCGAATTTGCGGCGTGACTTTATCAATTTCGGTTTGATTCCATCCCGAACGGCGCAGGCCCTGTTGCGTGTTTTCGACTTCGCGCCCGATGCCGGCCGGCATTGACATCAAGCGAATGCGGTTTTGAATATCGGTGATGAATTGGTCGATTTCCGCTTTGCGTTGGGTCTGGCGCTCATCACTGGGACGTTGCACATTATCGACGTAACTTTCATGCTGAGAGGATTCATCGGCTTTGCGCTTTTCCTCACCCGCATAATAGCCAGACCACATTTCATTCTCAAAAGTTTGAGAATCGGCACCGAATTGCTTCATGTTGGACGCGATGCGCTCTTTCACCGAATCGGCAAACTCTTCGAGCGTTTTCATCGCTTCGTTGTAGTTTTCGATTTGCTCGTTTTTCGCCGTCGCGTCCAACACTTTCTGTTTTTGCGCGATGAGCTTTTCGCGCGCGGCGGGCGTGAATTTCGGGTCGCTACGCACGTCTTGCTTGTAGCGCAGCATTTCCAGGCGGCGCGCTTTTTCCGTCTCATCCACACCCGCCGCCGTCAGCGCCGCCTCATGGCCCAAAAGGTTTATTCTGTCTTGCAGCTCGCGGTTGGCGTCGCGGTAAGCGTCTTTTTGGTCGCGGATTTTATCAGCCGCATCTTTGGCGTTTTGTGCCAACTGTTTTTGAAAATCGGAAAATGAGCCATCGAAGCGCCCGCGCACTTTGAGGAACTGGAGATATTCCTCGCGCACGCGCGCCACGCCCAACGCCGATGATTTCAAGCGCGTGTTTTCGTTCTCGCTCGCCATCGGCACGCGCTCTGTAGCGGCTGGGAGCCGGAAAGCGTTTGGTTCCACGACGATGCGCGGCAACTTGCGCAGATTGTAGGGCGAGATTTCCTTTTGTTCGGCCTTCACGCGGCGTTGGTCTTCGTTGTAGCGCAAATCGGCGCGATCATTGGCAGTCGGGCCGTAAAGTCCATATTTATTGAAGCCGGTTGATGCACGACGGCCACCACCGCCGCCGCCGCTATCAACCAAATCGGGGGCAAACGCCGGCGACGTGCTGACGGGGGGAAGCCGTGGCACGGGCATCGGTGGCAGAGAAGGCGCCGCGCCGCCGCTGAATGGCAAGCCCAGGCGTGCCGCCGTTTCGCGCAACTTTTGCGCATGGCGTCGCTTCTGATATTCTTCGGCAATTTTTTGCGAGCGAGCGCCGGCCCAGCCGCCGCGCACATTGTTGTCGTAATCGTCGATGTCGCCCAAAACATCCGCTTTGAATCGGCCGGTCAAACGGTTGAACGATTCAACCGGATTCATCGCCATTTCCGCGATGCTGTGCGTTGTCGCCTTGTCGCGCCCCAATTCATACGCCGCGCCGCCAAGCGTCACGCCAATCAAAATCGGATTCGCAGCCACGAACGCTTGCAAACCCACCACGGCCGCTTTGAGCCTACCAATGGCGCCGATCGAAGCCGCGCTACTGGCTACGGTCGCATCACCCATCGCCGCCGATGAAACCGCCGTCAAGCCAAAAGCGATACGCGCGTCTTTCAAAAGCTCGATAAGTACTTTGACGCGGCCGGCTGCCAGTAAAGTCGCGCCGCCAAACAAGGCGATTTTTACGGTGAGATTTTTGGCTTCCGGCGAGAGATCGTGAAACCACTTGAAGGCGCCCGATGTGGCTTTGATGATGTCTGTAAGCGCCGGCAACAACGCATCGCTCGAAGCAATCGCGAGTTCGCGCGAACGGTTTTCGACAATCTGAATCTGGCTCGCCGTTGTCTTGTATCGCTTTTCGGCTTCGATCGTGAGCGCGTTGTTATCTGCCCAGGCCTTTTCCCCAACGCGCAACGAATTGGAAAGCAAGTCGCCGGCGCCGGCCGTGCGCAGCAGCGCGTCGCGCACGCGAATCTCGCCCAAACCCAATTTGTCCAACGTGCCGAAAACATCGCCGCCTGATTTTTGGATTTTGCCCAAACCTTCGATAAAGGACGTGATAGCGCCGGCGGCATCTTGCTTGAACTTCTTTTGGAATTCATCGGCCGTCATGCCCGACACGCGCGCGAAATTGGTGAGCGCATCGCCGCCGCCGCGCGCCGCTTTATCGATGTTGATGAAGACGCGCGAAATCGCCGAACCACCGGACTCAGCTTCGATACCAACGCTCGAAAGCGCGTTGGCAAACCCCAAAATCTCCGCTTCAGAAAGTCCGATTTGATGCCCCGCGCCGGCGATCCGCAACCCCATTTGGGCGATGTCTTTTTCCGTGGAAGCGCCATCATTGCCCAGCGCGACGATCGTGCTTCCCAGCCGGTCAAAGTTCGCCTGATTCATCTGCGTGATGTTGGCAATTTTAGCCAGGCTGGAGGCGCCCTCTTCGCCGGCGAGATTGGTCGCGACACCTAAATCACCGACAACGCGCGTGAAGCCCAGAATCGCCGGCGTCTGAATACCCAGTTGTCCGGCCGATGCCGCAATCGCGTTGAGTTGGTTGACATCAACCGGAATCGCCTTTTCGCCGGCTGCGAGTTCGCGGAGGCGCGTTTGTAATTGAGCGAGTTGGTCATCGGTGCCTTTCACCGATTTTTGCACTTCTGCAAAGCTCGATTCAAACTGGATAGCTTCGCGCGCCGCAAGGCCCAACCCTACCAACGTGGCGCCGCCGGCCATCGTTGCGCCGGTCGAAAATGAATCACCGATGCGATCGCGCGCCGCCGAAACTTTGGCCGCGTCGCGCTGGGGCTGACGGGCCGCTCGTCGCGTTGCCAGTTGCGCCGTCTTCTGCTCAAAACTTTCCTGCTGTTGCAGCAACTTGTTTTGATGAGAGGCTTGCCGTGCTTCTTCGCGGGCATCGGCGTTGGCTTGAAGTTGCGCGATCTGCTGATTGTGCATCTTCTCGCCGGCCAGCAACTTCGCATTGGTCGCGGCCTGAATCTTGGCCGGATCGCCGCCGAAACCACCGCGCCCGCCGGTGCCGAACTGCACGCCGATTTGCGCCGATGGATGTGTTTTAGTCGCCCAGGCTTTGATAAGCCGGTCGGCATCGGCCAGCCCCTCTTTGACGGGCGCGGCTGACGCTTCCAGCAGAATTCTCAGGTTTGCAATATCCATTTTTCACACATCCCTCGAACGACTAAGCAGAATTTCAAGCGACTTTCAAGCGAATTTTAAGCGACTTTCAAAAGTTGGGCAGCTTCACTCTCAGCTTCATTCTCACCACATCCACGCCGGCAGATGCCTTCCATCGAAGCACGCCACACGCGACGGCCGCGCTCGTCGCCATGATGGTAAACGTGCAGCGCCAAAGTACTTTCGATCATCTCGCGCTGCACGTCGGGCGGGTTTTTCGACTGCGCGACAATGGCGTCAATCAGTTCATCATCGGTCATGTCGCCGATACCGCGTTGCGGGCGTGTGGCGGAGGACTTGGCAGAGCGTTTCCGGCCGCGAGTGAGAGCTTCCATTGATGGTTGAATCAGGCAAATACCATTGCTTCAACCATCTCGCTCATCTGTTCCAAAAGTCCCGTGTGCCGCAGCGACAAAAGATTCTCTTCGGTCAACGGCCACATGGTTTCTTCGCTGCCTTCGGTCAAGTCCCACGAATCGACGAGGAATAGAAGCCGTTGCGCTAAATTGCGACTGGTTTGCAATCGCAGCTCATCGGTTTTTTCTGTCGCCGCGTCAATTTTCTTTTGCACGGCGGCCACGCGCTTTTGCGTTTCCTTATCGCTTTGAATCGGCGACTGTGCCAAAAGTACTTTGGTCATTTGGTGGAGTAAATTGGCGCCGCTGCGTTTGGCGTTGTCGTCTTCCGATTCCATGAGTTGTAAGCACGTCGGCGCTTCCTTGCGGAATACGTCCCAGGCGCTTTCCGGCGGGGGAGCGAGTTCCGCGACGTGGCGCAAATCGCGGTCAATATCGGCGAGAATTTCGCCGCGCTCGCTGTCGATCGCGCGGCTCTGTTTGAGAAGTTCCTGAAAGGCGAGGTATTTTTCATCGTTCATATTCGCACCAAAAATGCCGGTGCGCGCGTGAAGTGTGATGAGAATTTCGCCGCGTGCGACGATAACCGGCTCTGTGAGATTGCGTAAAACGTTGATGTTCGGCATGATCGGTAAGGGTTTCCTTTGGGACGAAAATTATTTGCCATGCGCGAACTGAATCAGCGCGAGTTGAAGCGCATCGCTAAATTCGTTGGTTTCAAACGTGCCGCCGTCGAATCCATAAATCGGATTGCTCGTCAATTGCAGTTCGATCCCCTCGGTCTTCGCGCCCCCATCTTTCAAATCTGAGTAGAGTTCGGACACGCCGATTCTGTTGCCGTGCGTTTCGAGCGTGGGAATAATTTCGCGCGCGCCGCGCCGGAACGCTTCACGGTTGGAAAGGTGGGCATCGCGCGCGGCCAAAACCGCCGAGGCCGATCGCTCCAGTTCCGCAAGAGCATGAGCGTAGGTTTCGCGGAATACCGTCGCGGATTGCTCGCAGTCGTTGGCAATGGTGCAAAGCGCCGCCACTTTCACGGCGCGTTTTTCAGCGGCGTGCGCGTCGCTCAGTTCAATTTCCACGCGAGCGATTTCCTCGCGCGCTTTGCCGATCGCAGCCGAAAGTGCGTCCAAAGTACTTTGAACGTGTGTCAGCGCCGCCACATCGCCGGCGCCGCTTACAATCTGGGCTTGGGCCGCGTTCAAAGTACTTTGGGCCGCGTCGCGCTGCGTCAACAGACCGGCCAAAGCCACTTGCCGGTTTTCAAGTTCGGTTTGCAATTGTTTGCTTTTCATCGTTGGTTCCATCCCGCCAAAGTCCGATCGACGGTTGCATTAATTTCACCGTGGAAACCGGCTTCTTTTTGAGCTAAAGAAACCTGTTCCCAATCAATCGCATCGGCCGATGCCGATTGCGAGAACGCCGCGAAAACAGCCGCCTCGCTGATTCGGGGCGACAACACGAGCGCCATCCCGCAAATCGTCTTTTTGGCGCGATCCCATTCGAGCGAAATTTTGCGCGGCGTGTCGCCTAAAATCTGCCCCAACCAGGTAGGCTCTTCATACTCGCCAGTCAGGGCGCCATCGGCGGAAAATTCCACTTTGCGCAACGTCCCCAGATTCCCATCGAGGACACTGGCTTTGTGTTCCAAATTCACGGCGACGGGTTGAAACGAAGCTGCCGCCGCTCGCAATTCTTCGTTTGTAATGGCGAAATCCCGATCAGGATAATCGCCAGAACGAAACAGCAGACCTTTGCGAATTGTCATTGTGTTTTCTGCCATGATGTTGCACCTCGTTTGCTTGGTCGTTTACGCCAAAACCGGCGTCCGGCCGGAGTTTCCACGCGCGATCGCCGCTTCGATTCGCACTTGGCTTTCCGCCGCTTCACGTTCCAGGCGCTCGGCTTCCATCGCTTCCTCGTCGGCACGCTCTTGAGCAATGCGCGCCTCAGCTTCTGCGGCATCGCGCCGGATTTGTTGCCGCTCATTTGCCTCGGCTTGTCGGGCAGCAATGGCCGCTGGATCACGGCTGTCAGAAATCGCCATCGCTTCCAGCAAAAGCTCACCAAACGGGGAAGTCGGCACCGTCCAACCTCTGTCAAATGCCGCGATCGAAATTCCGTGCAGGGAAACCCCAATACCCGTCAGATCGGTTTCGCCCAAATCGCTCGGAAGCGCCGGCGTGCGTTGCAACTGATTCAAAAATTCCAATCGGGTGGCCCGGTGAGCGTCAATCGAAGCGCGAACCTGATTGGCGTGCGCTTCGATTGCCGATTGAGCCTGCGCCAGCGCTTCGAGATACCTCGCCCAAGTTTGATTCGCCTGTTCCGCGATTTCACAAAGCGCCGCCTGGCCAGCGTGAATGTATTCCTGCTGTTGTGTGGCCGCCAATTGCGATTCGAGCGACGTGATCTCGGAAGACAGCCGCGCCGCCGCCGTCTCAATCGCATTCATCTGCGATGTGGCGGCCGTCAACGATTCGAGCGTGGCATCGCCGGCGTTAAACGCGGCTTGAACCCGCGCTAATTCCGTTCGCGCATCTTCGAGTTGGGCGCCGATCTGCTCACGCTGGGCGCGGCGCTCGGTCAACAAACCTTCAATTTCATGGCTCTGCATTTTCAGGCTCCCTATTCGACTAAATTGCAATAATTGCGGTTACACCTAATAGTGTAGGCAGCGCAAGGAAACACGACTACTATACAGTTTTTCACTGTAAAACTTTCACCACTTCAACACGCCGACGGGAAATAAGCACAATTTGCGGCGATATGAGAACGCGACCTCGTTTTTCGCGATTTTACTTTTCGCTTTTCGTGCGCGAGCTATACGGCGCCCTCGATTTCGCGCAATACCGCATCGATCCAAGGCGACAAAAACGAACGCGGCGCCACATCCAACACGCTTCTGCACAACCGTCGCGCATTGGCTGTGCGGTCGGCGATGAGCCGATTTTCTAAATCCCACCAGAACATGAATTCGGTTTGGCTTGCGCGCAAATCGGCCTCATCAACGGCCATACAGATTCGGTCAAGTGTGCGGAACGCTTGATAACGGCAAAAACCGGCCAATTGGTGTTGTGTGTCGTTCATGCTGCCACCTCACTTTGATTGGCGCGAAACAACGCGCCGGCATTAACTTCACGCGGTAAAACTGATGCTGACGATGCTGACGATGCTGACGATGTAGAAGCGCTGTAATCTTCTAAGCTGGCTATGTCGCTCTCACTCTTTTCTTCCTTTTTTTGGTGACGGGAGACAGAAAAAGAATAGGACGGTTGAACATCGTCAGCATCGTCAGGATTTTCCGGCTTTTTCGTTTCGTCGTTGCTGGGCTGGGCTTGTGTGGCTGACGATGTTGGCGCCACATCGTCAGCCACATCGTCATTTTGCTCAACATCGTCAGCCACATCGTCAGGATTTGGTGCTTTATCCGTCGTGGCTCTGATCGTCCATACTTTGCCCGTTTCTTCCTTCTTGCAAGTTGCTTCGATGCCTACTGTGAGCAGGACTGTCACGGCGCGTTTGAGCGCATGACCGAGTGATTGAGAGCCTGAAGGAAAGCCTTTGCGATTCCATATGGCCTCGCCGACGTGATCGTTTAATGCTTTAGATAGATTGGCTGTGGTGCCTTCAAATCGCTCGTGCTGGGCGATGTAGCTGCGTAGCGCTGCAACGATTGGCGAGGCATCGGCGGCAACCTCAACGCCCTCTTTTAGATTGGCTTTGTAGGCTTTGATGAAGGTGTCCGGTTCCCAGCCGAGACCGGATTCGCAAGCCGTCGCCCACACTGCAAAATCAGCCATACGCGGCATTTCGGGAATTTTGGTCTCTGGCAGATTCTTTAGCCCGGCTGAAACTGCGTCAAGAATGGCACCTAGTATCTTGCCGTGCGCCGTTTTGAAACCAGATTCAACTTCCGATTCGAGCCGGCGTTCGCTGTCGCTTATGCGGGGCAACGAAAGAATAATGCAGCGATCAAGAAAATCAGCACGATCGCCGGTTCCGGTGATGCCGTTCAAGATGCCGCGCCGCTTGGCAGTGATAAGAATTTCCTCGCCATCGCTATGGAGTTCGCGCGTAGCGTAGCCGGCGCCGGTGGACAAACTGCACATCGCATCGGATAGCCAATCTTCGAGCGTGGAAACATTGTCGAATGATGCCGTCGCGCTATTCTTCGCCGCGATCATCAGGTCGCGCGCGCTGCGTGGCATTGAGCGTGTCGGTGTTGCGTTGGGGTCAATCAACTGGCGCGCGTGCCGCGTTGTGACTGATTTCGCGCTGCCTTGTGGCCCGGTGATATTCAAGATCGGTAGCGCACCGTGAGGCTGAAAAGCGGATAATTCCCAGCCGACAAGCAATTGAAAATCTTCGTTGTTGGCGATGTTGATATATTGCCGCAACTCTTCGATTTTCCCGCCGCGCTGTGGTTCGGGCAAAGGCAACACGCCGCGCGCACGAATGAATTTAACCGGCGCGCGATCAACAATTTTCCAGCCTTGTGGTGTAATTTCGACGGCGCGCCATTTGTCATCGCCCAGGTCAAGATAAACCGCATCGGCGGTTGATGAGATGCGAAGGTGCGTTTCGTGCCGAATGCCGGATTCGTAAGCAAAGCCGGCCAGCGTGTCGAGCGCATCTTGGGTTGCCTGGGCCGATGGTGCTTTTCCGGTTTCCTGAAAATGGCGGCTTTTTAGGTAGTCTCGAAAGCTACTTGATTTCAAGCGATGCGTTTCCAAGTGTCCGTCGCGCTCAATGGTGGCGTGTGGCTCATCGTCTGGTGTGCGAAACAATTCCGCGCGCAAGCCGATTCCAATAAGCGTATCCGCTTGGGATTTCTTCTTTTCGGGGGTGTTAGTTACCCCAGGAGTAGTAGTTGGGTGCGTGTCGGTTGTTGTTTTAGGTGCTTGGAGAATCGTGTGAAGACAGTCGTGCCAGACTGGAGCGTGTGCGGGGTCACGCGGCACATGGGCCATGAGGTAGTTGTAAGTTTCAGGGTTTGGTTCTTCCAACAATTCGCCGATCGTGTCCAAATCGGGAATTTCGCCGTGCGCTCGCAGCTTGAAGATTATTTCTGCGATGATGCGATCATGAGGCCCAACGTAGTCCTCTGGGGTAGCATATCGGCAGAGTTCATCGCCCTTAGCAGGGTCAATTAGAACATGGAAAAAGCTACCTGGTTCAGCTTTGGAACGTTCGATCAGTTTGCCAATAGTCGGGTTCGAGCCGTAATTGGCTTTCGATGGTCGTTTAGTTTCGGTGGCCGTGCGCTTGTATGCTGGCTCGTGGGGCTGGGCGCCATTTGCCGCCGCGTCGTGTGGTTTTGCGCGTGGATCGTCGTTTTGGGTATAATTGTCCATGATGGAGTCACCGCCCTGATTCCATCGAAATGCCGTTCCAAAAACCTACCGCGCTAACGGTAGGTTTTTGTCGTTTGTGAGCGACATTCGATGTCCAAACTATGTTTGCCGGTATGCCGGCGCCCCCGTTTGGCTCAGAGGCAGAAAAAGCAAAAACGTCCGCCAAATGGTGCCTAAAACCATTTGGCGGACGTTCTGTTTAACTGAGTGCCCTGTTTGCTCTGGCCCTTGCGAGCGTGAAGCGTTGGGCTTACAATTTCAATTAGAACGTTTCGGTTTAGGCCCGAACGTATCATCATAACGCCGTGTCTGTCGCTCATCCTCTTGCCTGGAAAACTTTTGGATAAGTGCAGATGCGGCGTTTCGGCTTTCTACATCATATTTTATCGCGCTCTGAAAATCTTTCCAACTATCCCTAACATCTCGCGACAGCCAACCGGCTAATGGATGTAGATTATCGCTTATGAGAACTGTTAAAAACTACTCGAAGCCGCAACATTCTCGTAAGTGATAATCCCTGTTTTGGAACTTTCTAAATTTCCAAAAAAAAACCCGCAGCGACCTTCGCCGCAGTTTTTGCGGGAAAAGGTCGAGCGGATGATAGCTCGAAAACGACCAAAGCGAATTGTCATATTCACGGAAATTTCCGCGAATACTGTAATTATATCCAACCCTGTGAATGCTGCAACTCTGCATGATGTCACTCTGCATGATGTCACCTCAAAACAGCTTGGCTAAGTACTTTCGTAAATCATCCGGTCGCACTCGAAATGCGCGGCCGATCTGAGATGCTTTCAATTCGTTGGCATCAATGGCCGCTCGTAGAACGGCGCGGCTGAGGCCGGTCAATTGTTGGGCTTCTGAAAGCGTCAACATCATTTTGTCAGCGATCGGCACAGCAGGGCGCTCCGATTGCGCCGGCGCGCTGGATACCATCGCTTGAACCGTCGCTTGGGCCGTCGCGGTCACAATCCGCTCGATCGCGTCGAAGCTCGCCAACGGTGACAAAGCCAGTCTGTCGGAGTTGTCGCCGTTTGTCGCGCTTCCGTTTTGGTCGCTCATTCGCTGCACAGCCGGCCGATGCGTTGGGCGTTCCAGTTCGGTTTTGAAGCGCTCCAATTCGCCGCGATCGTATACAGCGACATCGAATGTTTTGCCCTTCTCGTAGCGCACGCCGATACGATTCTGGGACGTGTGGCGTTCGAGCGTGCGTTCGCTCATTCCCAGAAACGCGGCCGCCTCTTTTTTAGTCATAGCTGTTTCGCTCATGGTTATTTTGAAACGATGACAAAGCGCGTCTGTCGCCCTTTCACCCTTTGACGGGCTTTAGCTTTTGGAACCGCGACAAAGGGCGCCTGTCGTGGTTTCGGGCTTTGTCGGGCTTCAAAGTACTTTGGCTCATTGGGTTTCAAATAGAGATCGTGCCAAACCCGATTGGCGAATGATGGCGCGATAGGTGCCGATGGCAACCGTGCGATGGTCGGGCACCGAGATTGGCCGTTGAGTGGGGTCAGGATGCTGCATTATCATGTGGCTCCCGCTCTGTCTCAAAAACACAAATCCATTTTCTTCCAAGATTGCGCGAAGCTCCCGGCCGGAAAGTACTTTGAGTTGTGGCATCAGGCGGCTACTCGCTCTTGCGCGATGGTTTCAATATCCAATGCCATCAAAGCTACAGCGCGCCCGCCCTCTTCCAGTGATTGTTGAACTTGTTCCGCTGTAGCGGCTTCAAGCCAACCCTCAACAGCTTCCGACAACATCTCTCTCGCGTGTTCAATAGTGTCGCCCTGGCTGGTTACGTCCAGTTCGGGACAAGTCGCCACATAAATCAGCGAGCCATCGCGCGGCGAGCGCTCTTCAAAAATTACGGCTGTCAGTGGTGGAAGTTGTGTCATGCTGATACCTCGATTTCAACGCCGGCTTTTTTT
>MWWH01000196.1_pt1 | contig 16280 bp, 14 predicted proteins | sample 1047231 | NCBI WGS metagenome assembly MWWH01 (sample SAMN06349967, study PRJNA376086) | soil metagenome | isolation source: MG3-2 sample Antarctic (ecotone) soil | place: Antarctica | collected 2015-01-13 | reverse complement strand
GATTATTCAACTACGAAAAAGTTATGAGCTATAACTCGGTAATCGCCCGTCAACTGCATAAGCGAATGGCTCATCACTACGTCCAAGCGAGCTTTACGGAAAAATATGAAATTCTGCTCTCGACGATCATCCGAGATTTCGGGCTTACCAAACAAAAGCGAATACAACAGAATCTCCAAAAAGTAGAAGCGGCAATAGAAGAGCTTAAAAATAAAGAGCTGGTATTAAATTGTAATGTGGAAAAGATTTACGACTATGAGAAAAAACAAAAACTAGAGGATGTAAAATTCATTTTCCAGCCGCATCCTTCGTTCGTCAATGACACCAAGAAAGCCAATGCCGTTTCAAAGCAAACAAGAGAGGCAATAAAGACCGCTTATCTGGAGTAAATACCTAGTTTTGAGATACACTTTTACCTAGTTCTGAGATACACCTGTACCTAGTTTTGAGATACACCTATCTAGTTTTGAGATACACTTGACAGTTTTCCACAGGGTGAATACCTAGTTTTGAGATACACCTTATCTAGTTTTGAGATACACTTGCGGCAAAAATACCTAGTTTTGAGATACACCATACCTAGTTTTGAGATACACCTGGAAAATATTCGGGAAATTTGACAGAAAAAGAATGTGGTTTTGACGGATTTTAGGGGCGAATGCCTAGTTTTGAGATACACTTATATCTAGTTTTGAGATACACCTAACTTAAGTTAATTGTTGTGAACAAAGAAGTATTTGCAAAAAAAATGAAAACCTTCTTTTCTTAACCTCTTAACCCTAAATATTAACCTGTTTTAATCTTTGTGTTATCGGACGCAATGAAATATCTTCCTGAAAAGAGCCAAAAAAAGTAAATATGCCGAGAATTTTCGATAACATAGAACAATCTCTTTTACCCGTTCTGAAGGACACGCTAAAAAACTCAAATTGTGCTGACTTCTGCGTCGGCTACTTTAACCTGCGCGGTTGGAAACTACTCGACGAATTGATAGAAGCTTGGCAGGGAAACGAAAAGTGCTGTCGTCTTCTAGTCGGAATGCAATCGGCTCCAAAAGACGAATTGCGAAGGGCATTCAGTTTAACGGAGAAAGACTCGATTGTTGATAACGCAACCGTCATTCGACTAAAAAAAAGAATCGCTGAGGAATTCCGAGAGCAGCTCACTTACGGAACACCAACAAACACGGACGAAGCTGCTTTGCGCCGGTTACAAAAACAATTAAAAGAGCGGAAAGTTACTGTCAAATTATTCCTGCGCCATCACCTGCACGCCAAACTCTACCTGCTTCACCAAGAGAACATTCACGTTCCGATTATCGGCTATATGGGAAGCAGTAATTTAACCTTCTCAGGGCTTTCAGGACAAGGTGAATTAAACGTCGAGCTGCTCGACCAAGATACTTGTAAAAAGCTGCAACTCTGGTTTGAAGAGCGGTGGAATGATTCTTGGTGTCTGGATATAACCGATGAACTCGCCGAAATTATTGATTCGAGCTGGGCGCGAGCGGCAGCCGTGCCGCCGTATCATATCTATCTGAAAATCGCCTACCATTTATCGCAAGAAGCCCGCGCCGGTCTCTCCGAGTTTCACATCCCGCGCGAATTCGGAAATAAACTCTTCGAGTATCAGACTGCCGCCGTTAAAATCGCCGCTCATCACTTAAAAAAGCACGGCGGGGTTCTGCTCGGAGATGTTGTTGGACTGGGCAAAACGATGATGGCGTCCGCGCTCGCCAAGCTGAACGAAGAACAGACGGGAAGCTGGACGCTGATTATTTGTCCGAAGAACTTGATGAAAATGTGGCAATCATATGTTGACGAATACGCGCTCAACGCGCGAGTTATGTCGTCAAGTCAAGTTCTTAAAAAATTAGCCGATGTTCCAGGACGCTACCGAATGGTTTTGATTGACGAGAGCCATAACCTTCGCAACACCGAAGGCAAACGCTACCGAGCGATTCAGGAATTTATTCGGCAGACGGACGCACGCTGCATTTTGCTTTCCGCCACGCCGTATAACAAGACGTATCTTGACCTTTCGGCACAGCTTCAGTTATTTATCCCAAACGACAAAGATTTGGGCGTGCGTCCCGAAAAAAAGATTAGGGAAGTCGGCGAAGCCGCTTTTCAAAGCGAGCATCAGTGCGCGCCGCGCTCGCTCGCCGCGTTCGAGAAAAGCGAATTCGCCGACGACTGGCGCGATTTAATGCGGCACTTTCTCGTGCGCCGGACGCGCTCTTTTATCCAGCGCAACTATGCGGAAGAAGATGCGGCGGGACGCAAATTTCTGAGATACGAAAGCGGCGAGCTATCATACTTTCCGGCGCGTCTGCCGAAAACAGTCGCTTTCGCCGTAAACGAGGACGACGAGAGCGACCAATACGCACGCCTTACCAGAAGAAGCGTCGTCGAAATTATCGAGAAATTGAAACTTCCGCGCTACGGTTTGGGCAATTATGTTACCGCCGGATTTTCGCTTGAGCCGTCCGAACAGGAAAGAAGCGTTTTAGACGGTCTTTCGCGTGCCGGTCAGCGTCTGTGGGTTTTTGCCGAACAAACCTGTTCAAACGGCTGGAATCGGGCGGAACAGCCTTTCTATTATCACTTGAGCGGCACATTTTGCGTAACTTCGTCTTTTTACACGCGCTCGAAAACAATTTACCGATTCCCATCGGCGCGCAGTCCGCCGAAGTTCTCGATACGAATCAAACCGACACTGATGACGAATTGGCGTTGGCTGACTTATTTGACGGGGAAGATGAAGCGGCGGAATCAGACGAAACGCTTGTCGAAGACGACAAATTGTATTACGCCGCAGACGATTTTGAGCGCAGCGCCGCAGAGATTTACGCGCTGTATCAGACAAAACTCAAAAAGCGTTTTAAGTGGATACGGATGGAATTTTTTCTCAAAAAATTGAAAAAGAATTTGCGCGATGACAGTCTGGCGTTGCTCAGCATCTTGCAGGAAAGCGGCGCGTGGCAAATTGAAAGAGACGAAAAACTTGTGTCGGGTCAATGTCATAGTGCGACAGCCAAATGTGAACGATTTTCATCGTTTGAAGCACGGTGTAAATCTTCGTTATCAATCGTTTTGACTCTTAACATTTGGTATTCGATGTCCAATCTTTTAGAAGTTTGGAGCCGTTTGAAGCGGTAAATGTTTTGATCTTTAAGCCAGACGCCACAGACCAGTTTTTCCGGCGGGCAGCAAATTTTGCTTTTGTAATCGTTTAGAAAATACAATTTGCCCATCTCATCCTCGGCTTCCAAGCCATTGAGCGTTTCAAAGATTTTGATTTTCTGTCCGGCAAGTTTGGCATCAATATAAACTTTTCGCCGGTTAAAACCCAGCGAGCCGTCCGCTCCGACTTTTTTCGATGGGCGTTCGCACCACGAGAATTTTTCCAGGTTCTCGAGAACGCACGGCAGGGCGAAATAATCCTGCTCGCTTAATCTGGTGGCGGAAGGTTTTCCCTTAAGCGCGTAATGACCCCGGATTCGGTTGCGGTAATTGACGTAATCGGGCAAATTCTTTTTTAACGGGTGAAATTCCCAGCGGTCGAAACGCTTGTAGAATTCATTCATATCATCCCGAAAGGCACGTTCCAATTTGCCGTTCGTCTGCGGATGATGAACCGCGGTATGGATCAGTCGAATACTCAATCGCCGACAGAATTCCTGAAGAAGTTTGCCTTTGAAGAATGAACCGTTGTCAAAAACTATCGCCTGCGGAATCGTCTCGTATTTTCGCATCGCTGCAATTATTGCCCGAATGGTGGTGTTAACCGTTACTTCCCGAAACAAATCGCAGAAAACGTAAGCGCGCGAGTAATCATCGAGCAAGGTTAATTGAAATGCGGTGCGGTCTTCAACGGTCAGAGTTACCTTTTCCATCAAGTCGCCGTGCCAGAGCCGATGTGGATGATTTCTTTGATAAAAACACCATTTCGGTTTTAGCGACGACGGGTTAAATTCCCGCAAGATATTTTGCTTGATTCTTTTTGCCGTCGAAGGGCTGATGCTGATTCCATATTGATTTTGTAAATCCCAAGCCAGACGTGCGCCGCCGAGAAACAATTTGTCTTCAATCTTTTGTCGAATGAAAATTTTCTCAGCAACACTTAAACGGTGCGCTTTGAAAGTCGGCGGCGATCTTTTAGGTATACGCGGCAACGAATGTCGTTTTCTGATTCGCTGAATAGTTTTCGGATTGACCGTTTCATTTTCAAGTTGACTGAGTTTTTTACTGATGTGGTAAGAACTCAAGGTCGGATGCCGCTGGCACAATCTCACCACTTTGTTTTCTTTGTTCGTTGGCAGCCGATTGTGAGCAGAACATTTCTTTTCAATTGGACTTTCTATTTCGCGGCGGACAGCAGCAGCGGTTCGCCGACGTAATTGATAAAGTATGTTACGGCAGACTCCGAATCGTTCAGAAACAGACCGAATGCCTTCACCTTTGAGCATTGCAAAAACGGCTTGCACTCGGATTTCGGTTTTGTTATCTTTTGTTTGCTTTGCGGTTTCACTTGTCTTTATCTTCATCCAAACAAACTATCAAAAACCGACGACCAAAGAATTTCGCATAATGCTTAAAGAGCGAAATAATTGATGCCTTTTCTGGTTTTCTCGACATTCTTTTCAGTGTAGAATCAATAGTTATTTCGCACTTTATTCGCAAAAACGAAATCACTAATTTTATGCCGAAAACTAAAACTGCTGCTTCATCTACAAAAAGTCAGCTGAGCGGAGAACTCAAAGAACTGATTTCTGCGACCATCAAACTCTGGCGCAAGCATCACCTGACTTACGACCAAGCCGGTTACGTCGGAAAAGAAGTGCGCCGCCAACTGAAAATTAAAAGAGCCGCCGCGCGTAAAACGGTCGTTCATCGCCTCTCGCGTGATGAAGAACAAAAACTCATTAAACAGGCTTATCGGGAAACCGGCAATCACGGTCTTCTACTCAAAACGCTTTTTCTGACCGGAGCCAGAGTTTCCGAATTCGTTTCACTGAAAGTGAGTGATTTATTCTTCGATGAGCAGATGATTTTGATTGAAAAAGGCAAGGGCGGAAAAAGCCGTTATGTTCCGGTTTTGCCCGAACTGGCGCAGGAGCTGAAAACTCATCTCGGCGCGCGGCAAACCGGCTATATATTTGAAAGCAATCGCCACACGAAATTCACCGCACGCCGGATTCAGCAAATCGTTAAAGAGACAGCACAGCAGGCGGGCATCAAAAAGAAAGTTCACCCGCATCTGCTACGGCACACGGTCGCCACCTTATTGCTCGAACGAGGAATGCCGCTCGAACAGATTCAAAAGTTTCTCGGACATTCTAAAATTGAAACGACACAGATTTACGCCGAATCTTCGACCGAGATGATGAAAGAAGGTTTCAGAAAGGCTTTTTCCGGCTAGAACCGAAATCAATAAAATCCGCTTTTGGTTGTCGCGCTATAACATTGACCCGACACAGGAAACTTCGACATTTGCGCCGGGCGAAAGTTGAAAGGTTCGCCTTACTTCTTCCTGCTCGGAAAAGCCGTCTTCGGTTTGCGATTTTTGCTCGGCATCGAGCGAAGTGTTTTTGTTGTTTTGGGCGTAATTTGTCGTTTGCGACGCAAGCAAAAGAGCCGCCGTCATAAAAAGTAATTTAATCGTTGTTTTATTAATCATTTGTTTTTACTCCTGAACATTTTTGAATTGCCTCTGAAGCAATTTTGCCGAGTCGAATCCTGCCATCGAACGAGTCGAGTTCGATTCGCGCTTCGCCGTCTCCGAAGCGGATAGTGCCGCGCCGATTTGTTTTGCTTGATATTTGGGAGTCATTTTGAAATTTGAAATCCGTTTCGATTTGACCGCTGTAAGACGACAACAAGGCGGTAAAACCTACGTCGTTTGGAATTGCCATCGAAACCGCGCCGGATAATGTTTTCAGGCGATAGCGATTTGCGCGTTTGATTGTGCCGATAAAATTAGCTTTGCCGTTCGACGTAGACACATCAACATTGCCGCCGATTCCAAGCAGCATAATCTGACTGCTCGTATCGCTTATCTCGACATCGCCTTGGACGCATTGAGCGAGTATTTTGCTGTTAATCGCTACAACTTTTACATCGCCTTCCACGCCGAGCATCTCGACATTCCCGTTTCCCGTCGTAACCTCAACCAATCCTTCTATATCTGCGAGTTTTACGTTTCCGTTTTCACTCTTCGCCGTAAAATCGCCCTCAACATTTTCCGCAGTAATCTCGCCGTTTTTTGTCTGCGTGTTTGCCGAACCGACACGGCGAACGGTGATTCCACCGCTGTCGGTTTTCACGTTTACCGTGCCGTCTAAATCAGAGATGGCGATATTATTGCTGCTGATATAAACAGGCGCGAGTTCCGCGTAGCGCGGAATTTTTACTTCCAAATTGATTTTGTCTTTGGAACTTCGTCTGCCTGCAAGCTCGACCGCAATTACAATTCTCTTGGGGTTTGATGAATCTTCACGAATGCTGACCGGAGAAGTTTCCGCGCTCGACACATCCCTTGCGACAGCCTGAATCGTTTCACGTTCCCATCCCGTAATAGTGACGCTTCCAAAATCGTTGCGAATCGAGACTTTACTGTCGCGCTCAATTTTTTGTTTTTGATAAATTCCCGGTTTTTGCTGCGCTTCGGCAACAACCATCAAGCAGAAAATAGCAAACAGTAAAAACAATATATCTTTGTAGTTAATAATTCTCATTCCGGTTAATTACCCAAAACATTTCTCAGCAGTTCGACTTTCTTGGCGTAGGCATCGGTCATATATTGAACGGCGACCGGATTCTGCGGTTGTTCCCGTACCGCGCGGCGCGTATTTTCGATTGAATGGTTGAGGTCGGTTAAAACCGTTTCCGCTTGTGAGAGAAGGTTGGAGGATAATTCCGCACGACGATGCTCAATGTCGCGCGTTAAAACGGCAATAGCATTCGCATATTGTTGCTCGACCATTCGCACAACATCTTCGCTCGGCTGTCGGTGCGTGGGATTGCTCATTTTGGAAACCGCAACTTGATTTGCTCGTTTGAAAGAGACAACCGGCAAAACGCTTTTTCGGGGATTGTCTTTCGGTGTAACGGATTGAATTTTTTTGGCGATTACAGGCTGCTTATCTTTCAAATCGTCATTTGAGTCATTGCGGGATTTAACCGCCTCGCTTTTGGACGCTGGATTCACATTGCCGGAATTTTCTTGCAAAGCCGCATAGTTTTGTTCGGATAAATTGCTTGAAAATTTATATCCGATAAATCCGGTAATGCCCACTGCCGCTATAATAAAAAAGGCTGCAATTTGTAACGAATTCAAATTCAGAGCGCGGTAATTATTCGCAAATATGTTTTGAAGATAAGCTAACGGCTGCCGGTATTTTTGGCTTTGAGTTTTCTCTAGTTTCGCCTCTAGATTTGTCCATAACTCCGGCTTAGCTTCGATGTTCAACAGATATTGTTCGTATAAATTTTGTTCTTTTTTTAATTTTTGATAATTTCGAGCGCAACTTTCACAATCAATTAAGTGCTTTTCCAACGGCACAGAAAATTTCGCCTCAAGTTCGTCTTCGACGCAATCGTCAAGCAAATTCAAACATTCATTACAATTCATCGCTTGTCTCCAAATACGGGCGAATCATTTTTTGCATTTCAGCTTTCGCACGGTGCAAATCTGATTTAAGTTTCGGAATCGAAGAGCCGGTTATCTCCGCAACTTCTTCATAGCTTTTTTGCTGAAGAACTTTTAAGACAAATACCAGCCTTTTGTCTTCCGAAAGTCCGCGGAGCGCGGCGCGGATAACATCCTGCAATTCGATGTTCAGCAACTCGTCATCGGGCGACGGCATACTGTCGCTTAACTCTCTAATCTGCTGACTATCAATTTCCACGTTGCGATTTTCGCGTCGACGCGAACGAAACGAGTTGCTCGCCACATTTCTGGCGATGCCGCCAAGCCAGGTAGATAGCTGCGCTTCATTTCGCATCGTATTAATACTTGTAAAGGCGCGAACAAATGTTTCCTGCGTGAGTTCCTCCGCCAGACCAATTTCGCCAACCATTCCGTATAAAAATCTCAAGATGAAACGATGGTGCTGTTCGTAGATTTGCCGGAAAGCGGCAGTATCGCCGTTCCGAACCCGCTCAATTAAATCTTCGGAACTATTCATCAATGTCTCGGCAGGCAAACTTAGCGACGCGGCAATCATAGAATTATTATTATAGGATTTTAGGCAATAATATAGTTGACTCACCAGAAATTTCTATAACCTGTCAGCCTGATAATCTTTGCCGCCGTAACGCCAAATCAAGTTCGTAATTTCTCCTTTATCATTTTTGACAAAGATAATCGTATCCCAAAAAGTTCGGTCGAAAAACTTTGTGTCTGATTGCGGCGTGAGCGTATCGTTAAGCCCTTTTGCGACGATGAAAAGCTGGTTGTTTCTCTTTTCAATAGTGTAAATTCCTTTGGGAACGAAGAAGTCAGAGCCGAATTGATAACGCCCGACGTAAGCATCGAATATCTTCGGGTCTAATTTGACGGGCTTGGCGATTTCGGGAATCTCATATTTTTCGCCAAGTGTGATGGCAGCTAAATCTTCGGCTATCAGGCTTGCGGTTGGAGCATAATTGTTGCCGAGAACAATGACGCATATATCGTTATCCACATACCTCTGTATTTCAGATTGAAAGCCGGGACTTCGCCCGTTAATTCTGATGGCTCTCCGGTTGAAACGCTTGCTGTTGAACCATCCATAACTTTCGCTGAACATTTTTTCAATCGTCGCTTTCTTCAAAATCCTTTCCGTATAAAGCGACCTATCCCATTTGTATAAGTCTTCAACGGTCGAATAGATTGAGCCGTTTCCGGTCTTGATTGTCCAATTTATGTAAGGAGCGTTTTCGAGTTCGCTGATGCCGACGGGAACGTAACCGTTAGCGCGATTTTTTAAGGTTGCTTCGGGGCGAGCGTCGTGTCCCGTATCCTTCATATCCAAAGGCGCAAAGATATTCTCCGCAAGAAACTCTCCATAACTCTTGCCCGACAGTTTCTCGATAATGTATGCCAGCAGATTATAATTTCCGTTGCTTTCGGTATATCCGCGCGCTCCGGGATTAAAGTCCAACGGTTTATTTTTGAACTTCTCAATCAGGTCTTCCGGCGTATGCGGAAACTTTGACCACGCATCGTAATCGGGAAAATTGTTGATGTTCGGTATGCCGGAAGTGTTGGTCAGTAGATGGTGAACGGTGATTTTATCTCCGTTCGGATAATCGGGAATAAATTTCGTCAAAGGGTCGCTGACATTTAACAGCCCGCGCTCTTGAAGCATCATTATTGCTGCGGCGGTGAACGGTTTTGACACTGACGCGATATGAAATTTGGTTTGCGGCGTATTGGGAACATTGAGTTCGTAATTAGCCGAACCATATCCCTGGCTCAATAAAACTTTCCCGCCTTTGGCAATCAAAACAGTTCCATTAAAGCCGCCGATTTCCAAATACGGTTTGATATACACATCAACTTGGGACTCAAGACTTCTCTTGTTCTTGGCAGAAACTTGAGAAACCGTTTGTCCGTAACTAGAAGTTACAAGGAGAGAAAAAACAAAGACGCAAATTAGATTTTTAATCATTCAAGTCACTTCCTTATTCAAACAGATTTATATTTAGGTCTTATCAAATTATTGGATTACTTTTGGTGAATCAAATATTTTATTGCCAAAATTAAAAGGCTGCTCCGCTCAGAATACCTTGTTGTATCGCGCTCGCTTTTGCGCTCGAAACAGGTGATTTAGAAATGAATAACTCGCCATCGTCAGGGATTAAATATCCGTCGAATCCCGCTCGTTTGAGATAATCTTCAACCGGCGCGAGTTCGTTGCCTTCCACATATTTCTTGAAAAAAGAACTCATATCGCGTCCTACGATTTCGCTGGCAGCATTCACTAAATCTTCATAGCGATACGGCTTTCCGGTCAGCCCGAATCTTTCGTAGAGCAGGCGCATATAGTCTTCTAAGTTTCTCTTGTTATTGGTTTCCTCTCTGATGGTCACGTCCAAAAAGAATGCAATCGCCCAGCCGCCGTGATAAACGCCCAGCCGATTGCGTCCCTTGTTTGCACCGGCTTGCTTCAAGGAAGCGTCGGATGACCAATTGTAATAAGCATACAGCCCCAAGTTCTTCTCCATCTTCTTCAGGTAGGTTTCTTCCGTAATCAAATGCTGTTGAATTAAGGCGAGATTAGCGAAGTATTCGGTAAAACCTTCGGAGAACCATTGCGCTTCTTCATAAGTTTGAGCCTTAATCTCGTGACCGTTCCAGCGATGAAAGAATTCATGCGCCAAGGTATTAGCCCACAGAATCGTGCTTTGCCGGGTAATGGCGACGTTTTCGCTAAAAGCCGAACTGCTTGCAAAGGCTTCCGAATCCTCTATGTCCGCCGGGAAAATAGTCATCAAATAATGATTTTCGGGTGTTTTATCGAATACGCGACTATAAACATTCAGAGTCTTGCCGAGTGCCTCGGCAATTAACTCTTTGGATTGTGAAATGTCACCGAGAAGCGCGAGGATAAAGGTAAAGTTTCTCTCCTTAAACCGATACTCCGTGTAATCTCCGAGAACGAGCGAGTTGTTTATCAGGTCGTCGCTGCTTTTGGCAAGAAACATCCTCTGACCGGACGGCGACGGTTTCCACGGCGTAGAAATCTTCCACGACTTGGGAACATCAAACTCAATTTGGCACGCGCCGAGATTGTCCGAGACGATGAAAAGAGCTTTCGAGACGACATACAACGCGCCCGCTTGATAGATGCCAGCCTGTTCATTTCCATATTTCCATTTCGTTTGAGCAAAAGACAAATCCACCTGATATGAAAGTTTCAGAGAGCCGTCCGTCGCTCCGTCGAGTTGCCACGCGCCGTTCGGTTTCGATTCAAAACCGACATCCTTTCCCGACTGGTCGGTAACGCGTAAATTCCTGACAAACGAAGCCCAGCCGTTCGAGAGATGGTCTGCTCCCCACGAAGCCATAAAAAGCTGCCTGTCTTTGACGGTAATCTCCGCTTCTATATTGGCAAGCAAAGGATTGTTTTCATTGAAACTGATGCGATATTTGCCGGCGACTTTCTGCGGCAATTCCGTTTGAAAAGCAGAGATTGGTTTTCCAAGTGCTGAAATATCCGAGTTTAATCCAATAAAAGCCGCGAATAAAAAGCCGAGTAAAACTCTGGTGATTTTTGTGCTAATCATTTGTAACTAATTTCCTCTTGATTTAATCATTCTGGATAATTAGTAACGCAAGCGGAGAAAAGGTTTCGGATTTTTAGATTTTTTTGAATTATTATTTTGTACTGTGTTAACAGGTTTAGATTAGCGGCTTCCGATCCTTATTTACAATGCTAAAACAAATGGCGTGTTTCCGTCGGTGTCTTGTTTGGCGTTGAGACCCGCGCCGTTAGCTAATATAAAGTTACTAATGGCAGTAATATATCTCACTCACCAAGCTAGTGGCAGCGATTGAATTGACGCGGCGTGAAATCGCAACGGACAAGATAAGATTTTACGTTCAACGTGATAAGAAAGTCGCTGTTTCGCCCTCACGTCCAATGATTAAAAGAATCAAACCACTGCCTCTGGCAGTGGTTCTACCAGGCAGTGAGGCGAAACAGCAAACAAAATAAAATATGCCTTCCCAAAGTTGAGCGCCAGTAAATGATATTTAACCCGGCGTGTCCAAAATGGTAAGCGCAATCAACTAAGGAAATCAAGTAATTGCAGGAAAACTTATGCGTTGAAGAAGACGAACCAGTAGTGGCGCACCTTCTAGGGCGCAAAAACAAAGCCACCGCCTCTGGCGGTGGTATTTTTACTCAAAGAATCAAACCACTGCCTCTGGCAGTGGTTACTACGAGGCAGTGAGGCGAAACAGCACAAAGAACAAAATATATCTTCTCGAAGTTGAGAACCAACAATTATATTTTCACTCAAATGTCAGTAATGAGGTTGCGGCGTAGATGAGCCAATAAAGGAAAACACTTGGACTCAGCTAGCGCGAGCAATAACGCACCTTCCAGGTGCGAACATCACAAAGCCACCGCCTCTGGCGGTGGTATTTTTACTTGTTCGGCGTGTTGCTAAGGAGAAAGAAAACCTGAATTATCCTTGAAAATCCTTCATTCTCACTTTGACTTCGCAACTCAAACGAAAAGAAGCCTTAGCTAGTATGCATCCTTCTTTATGGCAGCACTAGCGGTTTCTCTTTAGTCACCTTCTCCCAGCCCTCGGTGCGGATTTCGTCCTGAATCTGACTAATCCGTTCGGCGAGCGTCGCCCTACTCGGCGACGCATCCGTCTGCGGACCCGCCAGCAGTTGAAACGTCTGGAGAAGGTGGATCAGTCCGAATGGAGAGTAGTCTGCCTTGACCGCCAGCCTCACCCCGCCGCTGTCACAGGCGAGTTCCTGCTGCTTCGTGTAGCCGGGACCGAAATCTTCCACCTTCCATGAAGGCAAGTCGGTGGGAGAGATGTTTCGCTCCTTTGCGATTCGCGCGACGCGCTCGTCGACCTGCCGCTCGTCGACGTGTGTGATCTCGTGGGCGATTGCCGCAGCCAATTCGTCCTCCGTATTCATTAGGGCGAGGATGCCCCCGCCGAAGATGATATGTCCGCCGGGCAGCGCGAAGGCACTTTTGAAATCCGGGTGCGGGTCGTAATGAATTCGGTATGGCAGCTTACGGGAGGTGTGCGCGGACAGCCTGCTGGCAACGGACTGTAAGTAGGACTCTATCTGCTTGCTCTGAACGGTCGGCGCGATGCCCCTCTCATGATCATACTGTGCAGCCAACGCCGCCCCAAGCCTTATCTCATCCCTGTCAGTAAAACCACGGGTTGCGCTTGGAGTCGTCCTGCCGCTGGGTTGTTGCCTTCGTGCAGCTCGGCTGTCGCCCGACGGACGGTGCGGCGGGCGTGAACTCTTTTTCTGGTATCCCTGTAACGGGGAAACCAGTAAGACGAGGCACAGAATGATTTGATTCAACATAGATTTCTACCTTTTTACTGTTATCCTAGCGTACGCCCGGCGAGTCTAGAAACGCCGAACGATTGAGTTTGTATGTTGACTGAGACGGTCAAGTTATTCAGCACACAAAACTCTCTTTGCTCCTTTGTTTATTTTCTAAATAATTTTCAAACTCCAGCGGACTTCGGTAGCCGATTCCTGAATGAAGTCTGATTCGATTGTAATAGCCTTCGATGTAACTGAAGACTTCCGATTTGGCTTCCTCAATTGATTCAAAAATTCCGTTTTCAATCAATTCCGCTTTGAATCAGGAGAAGAAACTCTCCGCTTGTGCGTTATCGTAACAGTTTCCCTTGCGACTCATACTTTGCCGGAAACCGCCGACATACAGCAACCTTCGATATTCGACCGCAGCATATTGACTGCCTTGATCCGTGTGAATAATCGCGTCCGGTTTAATCAGTCTGCACCGCCTTGCTTGGGAAAAAGCATCTATGACAAGTTGCGTAGTCATCCGGCTCGATACTTGCCAGCCGACAATGCGCCGCGTGAATTTATCTTGAAAACACGCCAGATAACAAAATCCACCGCCCTTTAATGGCAGATAAGTAATGTCGCCAACGATCACTTCACCTTTGCTTGTCGGAGTATTCATCCCGTTTTGCAGCAAATTCGGACTAATTCGATGATCGTGCCGTGAATCGGTCGTAATCGGTTTGAATCGCTTCGGCGCAATTGCTCTTAATCCTTCGCGCTTCATCGCCGAGCGCACCCGCTGCCGCCCGATCTTTAATTCGGCGGCGATCCGACGCGAGCCATACCGCCTTCGATGTTCATAAAAACATTCCCGCACCTTTTCCCGACACTTCTGTTGCGCTACGGTTTCCCGGTAAGTTTTGCCTCGCGCATATGCGTAATAGGCGGACACGCTCGTCTTCATCATCCGGCACAGCAACTTGACCGGATGATTTGCCTTTTCTTTATCAATGAACTGATACCGCTTTAGCTTCCCCTGCCAAAGATGCGTTGATTGCCGCCTTTTTTAGGATTTCATTCTCCTGTTCCAGTTCCCGAATCCCTTTCTTTAATGTCTGCATTTCGGCTAATTCGGCTCCCGATTTGATTCCGTCGCCATTATCTAAAGCCGCCCGTTTCTACTTATGGATTAGCGATTCATTAACTCCGATCTCACGGGACACGCTCGAAACGCTCTGCCCGTTGAAAACCTTATTCACCACATTGCGCTTAAATTCATCATCATATTTTCGCATCATACTCTCATTTTACAGAGAGTTTCCTGTATAGTTTAATTAGACCATCTCAGTCATCGGGGCGGCGATGCGAAAACTGATTCATCTCGCCTTTGGAGTGTTGAAAACCGGAAAACCGTTTGACCCAAATTGGGCGAAAACCGCTTGACATTCAACACAGTATCTGACGTTGGGCGAAACCGAATCCACGCAACTTTGAGTTCACAAGACAACGTGATAAGAAAGTCGCTGTTTCGCCCTCACGTCCAACGACTTGTTAGACGCGGCGTTCATTTTAGCGAGTTGTTTTGATTAAATGCCATTTCAGCCAAGTCATTGGCGATGTCGTCAACCGGCGCGACATTAAGATTACTCAATACGACGACAAACAATTTTTCGTCCGCAAAGCGTGAGATGTTGCTTCTGAAACCGTTGATTCCGCCGGTATGACCAAAGGCTCGGCGGTTGGACTTATCTTTGTAGACGAACCAGCCGTAACCGTAACTTGCGTCAAACGGCGTGGTAATAAGAGGCGAAAAAACAACGTCCAGAGATTTCTTTGAAAGCAGCGTTTCAGAGTTGAACGCTTGATTCCACAGAAACATATCTTCAACCGTCGAGTAAAGCGAGCCGCCGCCTTGAAGGTTAGAGATGTAGATAAACGGCGCGTTAACCGTAACATTATCTTGACGAGCGTAGCCGGAAGCGCGGTTCTTTAAAATAGAATCATTACGGTCAACGCCCGAACTTGTCATCTTCAAAGGCTGAAATATAGCTTCCTGCAAAAACGCTTCGTATGATTTGCCCGACGCTCTCTCGATAATGTAACCGAGCAGCAGATAGCCGCCGTTATTATAGTTAAACTTTTCGCCGGGCTTGGATTCCAGAGGCTTGTTTTTGAAACGTTCGATAATGCTTTCGGTTGATGTCGGCGATAATACTAATGTTTCAAACTCCGGGAATCTGCTGACATCTGGGATGCCGGAAGTATGCGTCAAAAGATGATGAACCTTAATCGGCTGCCAAGCGGATGGACATTGAGAAACATATTTACAGATTGAGTCCTGCACGCTTAACTTGCCGCGCTCTTGCAGTATCATAATCGCCGTCGCCGTGAACGGTTTGGTCAGCGAGCCGATGCGAAATTTAGTTTGCGGAGTGTTCGGCACGCCCAACTCTTCGTTCGCCATCCCGTAGCCTTTGCTTACAAGCACTTTGCCGTCTCGTGCGATTAAGATTGAGCCGCTAAATTGATTGGCTTTGACTTTGGCGTTCAGGTAGCCGTCAACTCTGGCGGAGAGTTCCTGAGCGGACTGTCCGACACGCTCGTAATAGGCTTTGACTTTGATGCCGCGCTCGAACTGATACTCGCTCGCTCCGGCGCGGTATACGGAAAAGCGTTTTTCCAGGCGCTCGCCGGAGTTTGTGTTCACTCGCATCCGCAGAAAGACTCTGTTTTTTTCAATCCGATAAACCGAAAAGCTGTAACCCCAATTTGTCCTATTCAAGCTTCCTTCGGTTACGCCAGCCGACACGCCTCCGACGGCTTGGAGCGTATCCACAGGAACAGCAATCCGATGGTTTAAGTTTTCCGCAAACAGTTCGACGATAACCTGCTCAACCTGACGCTGTTCACCGACGGGCTTAACTTGTGCGAATGCGATTTCGCCCGCCGACAAAGCGACAAACAATAGTGCCAAAATAAAATTTCTCACATACTCCTCCGATACATCAATTCTTATTCCGTTTGATGCACCGAAACCCAAAAGTGTCTAACGGTTGAGTTGACGTGGGGCGAAACCGCCGCCAAGCCCGCCAAAATTTAACGGACAACGTGATAAGAAAGTAGCTGTTTCGCTCTCACGTCCAATGATTCAAAGAATCAAACCACTGCCTCTGGCAGTGGTTACTACGAGGCAGTGAGGCGAAACAGCACAAAGAACAAAATATATCTTCTCGAAGTTGAGAACCAACAATTATATTTTC
>MWWH01000195.1_pt1 | contig 16289 bp, 12 predicted proteins | sample 1047231 | NCBI WGS metagenome assembly MWWH01 (sample SAMN06349967, study PRJNA376086) | soil metagenome | isolation source: MG3-2 sample Antarctic (ecotone) soil | place: Antarctica | collected 2015-01-13 | reverse complement strand
GCTCATAATGCGAAGCTAGAGACGAATTAAGGGAAAACGGGTTTTGAATCGGGGCAGAACAGGAAACTACCCGCAGGTATTGGATATTTGCGCTTACATTACGTTTATTATCGGACGCAGACCGCAGATTATGTAATTTAATACGGCGGCGGTTTATTTGAAAATTTTATACGATTTGCGGACGCTCCTTAAGCAAAACCGTTCGCAAAAGGTTGGTAAATCTTTTTTAACGTCAGATTTATCAACGGCAAAAGATGTGTGTCAACAGGCTTTTGCAGCGGCAGGTTTTTCATTCCAAGTTACCCTGCCGCACCAAGTTTTAAGTTTGTCGATGGGGATGTCCATTCCACGAGTGCCACGACAAAGCGCATACAGTTTTTTTGCAAATAGAAAACTGTATGCGCCGAAAGTTTGACAATTTTGACCGAAGTTTCAAAAACGGGTTTTTCCTCCGTGTTGTAGTCCTTCGGTCAGGTAGCGGGTAAGGCTAGGTTTTTACGTGCAAAAACCTACCTTATCTGCGGATAAATTACGGGAGGGTTAGATAGATATGGATTTAATAATAGATGCGGCGGAGACCGCTTGTAACAGCGAGAGTGCTATCAAGTTCAATGATGTAATGGATGGCATACTAGGCAGCGGCAAAACGCCGATGGATTCACACGGTTTAGAACAACAGGAGATAAACCTTCAAACCGAATTAACCAATGCTATGAATGAGGGCGATTTGTCCAGCGTCATAAGCATACAAAGCAAGTTGAACATTCTGCCCGTCTTAAAACACGCAGCGGAAATTAAAGAGCTTCGTCAAAACATAGAACGGGCAAATGCACGGCTTGAAGAAATCAAAATTGAGACCGAGCAACTTGAAACCGTGCGGGGCGAAAAGAATAAGATTTTAGCTGAAAAAATGCAGACGATGCAGGAAGCTGGTCTAGTCGTTCGGCGGGTCGAGTTCGACTTGAATCTACTAGACAACGATGCTGAAAACCAAAGGGTCGCCAGACGTGAATACAACCAGCGGCTTAAACAATTAACAACAAATGCGGACGCTATTAAAGCCAGCCGCATATAAGGGAGAAAACAAAAATGAACAGAATAGAACTAGAACAAAAATTCAATGCGGCAGAGCGGGCAACCATTAAAAAATTTCTTGAGCTTGTGAATTATAACTCATTGAAAGACAGTGAATTTGCCGACATATTAGACGTTGAGCAACTCAATCAATTCTCGGACGTTGCGGAGAGCGATGAGGATTTGAAAGCAAATGTTAAGAAATGGCTAAGGCTTAAAAAGGTGCGTCTACGGGGTGCGTTTACACCAGATAATTAAGGCTCGGTATATAGCCTTATATATCGAAGTATTAGTTAGTTTTTTAGATTAAATTTTTCGCTTGTGTATGCAAAGTGGGTTCTGGAAAATTACAAAAAAGGAGGTAACAGTCAATAAACAAGGCGGTTATCTCAAATTGTGGCGCATACGCACACGACGAAACAAAGGTAAAGGAAAACAGAGGTCTGTGCCGAAAAAGGCTCAAAACAAGCCAGATTAGGTAATAAGTCTGCTCGTAACTTATTGCCAATCGTTTTTATGTTAGACGGGTTGCGGAGGTAAAGGAAATGGAAGTAGAAACGGATAATACAGGACAGCCGATATATTGCCGAAAGTGCGGAAAGCCGCACGGCGAATTAAAATACGACGGGCAGGTGTTCCAAATGGGAAACGTGCAAATCTATAATTCCGTGCGTTATTCGTGTGTCTGTGGTTTTCCCGCAACTTTCTTTCCGTCGCCAATCAAAGACGCTACAAAACGCTTTAACGACGAAGCAAGGGCAATCCTAAACGGTTTAGGATTCAAACGAAAACGGGCGATATTGCGACAATCGAACGAAAATAAAAAAATCGCAGGAGAATAAATAAAATGAGTTTTAACGCTAGAATTCGTAAAAGAAAATCAAAGGTAAATTCGCTGACAAGCTATGTGCTGGAAGTCGTTGAAAACTGGAGAGACAAAAAGAAAGACGGTCGACCGAATCACCGCACGGTTGCTTATATTGGTAGTCGGCAGGAGCATTTTCTTGACGTTCAATCCAATCGTGATAAGTTGTGGATGAAAATAGAACTGACGCTGAAGCGGTTATTAAAGGACGAAACGATTACCGAAAAAGATGCTCAAAAGATAAGAAAGCGTTTTGATGAGGAGATTCCCCGTGTAAAGGGATTCACTTTTAAGCCGAAACCTAGACCTCTTCCTTTACCAGCACGAACGGGTTTAAGCCGCACTCGGTAGCTCTTTTTTTGTCAAAAATAAGTTATGATAACATCCAATCTGGAAAGTATAAACTTTGTTTTACAGGCACTAATTCCAATCAGCCAAAATTGTGCTGCGGACACAAAATCACCGTATCGGTAATAAACCAGCCAGCCTGAATCAATTCGCTTCTCGTTCCATAATCGGAGAAGCCGTCAATACAAACATCGCAGTAAAAGGTGGTTTCTTCTTCTTCGTCTTTCATAATCTTAGGTGTAGATGCGGCTACACCAATCATAGCCGCATCCTTCTATATTTTTTAATTAGTTATATTGATAGCTTCGGCAAGCAATTCATTAAAGCGGCGAACGTCTCCGACATTTCCATAATGCGGATTTTTCACGTCTAGGCTCGCACGGTATTCGATAACCTTTTTGATTAGGTTTTCTGCTTTGTTCAATTCAATTTTTAATGCGGTTTGCGGGTTTGCTGGCGTTCTTTTTAACATTTCTATCGCTTTATCGGTTGTCATTTCGTTCTCCTTTGTATCTTTGCGGCTAGATATTTCACTAGCCGCTGGTCTGTAGCTTTTATCCAAAGTTACAAGTTGGGCAGAATTGGTAGTTGTTTGATAAACACCAGCCAGCGGCTAAAAGGTTTTCCCGTGAGTCGCTACTTGTCTGGTCGCACGTATCGCAAAAAGCGTTTACGTCATTTTCGGGAACGGTTACATATCCAAATTTTGATTTATAAAGCGGAATACTTGTTGCCGTGCGGACTTCTTTGTTTGTGCCTTTCCCTTTGATTATTGTTAATGTATTCATTGTTTTAGCTCCTCTGTTTTTGTATCTCCGAACTACAATTATTATTACTCTTTTTAGTAACGGAGTCAAGCATAATTTACTAAAAAGAGTAATAAAAACACACGTATTGTATTTGTAAAAATACAAAATACAGTGCTATTGTTTTCGGTATGATTGAAATTAAGTTAAGAGAAATGGCGGAAAGACACGGAATAAAAACGGCATATCAATTACAGACCTTATTGAATATCCAACCATCTTTAGCTGCAAAATGGTTCAAAAACGATATAAAGATGATAAGTTTTGAATCATTAAATATGTTATGTAAGTATTTTAATTGTGAAATTACGGACATCCTTGTTTACACGCCTGATAAAGACGCACGGAGAAGTTTTCGGGAAACAAAGGTGTCTGCGGAGGCTAAAGTAAAACTTGATAAAGTAAGGGAAATGCGGGCAAAAGTTAAAGAATTTATAGCTACGCAATTTGATGATACTAAAGTCAGTGATAATCAAACTAAAACGGATGTGGCACGGGCTACTAAAGTTAGTAATACTGTAATAGATAATACCGAAACTAAAGATGACATAACGACAAATAAAATTAATTTTGATACATTACCGAATAACCCTCAAACAGATAATATATTATTAAGTCATTCATTAAAGGATAGCGTGCTATCTAAAGATACAAAATTTGATGATATAAAATCTAAAAATATAAAATCAAGTGTTGCTCAATTTGATAGGTCGAAATACTACACACGAGAGGAACTAAAAAAACGTGGTTGGACGCACGAAATGATAGAACATCTGCTTAGGAAGCCTGCCGTTACTAAAGAACGGCGTGATGCAAAAAATTCGTCAGGAATTCATTTAACCCCGTATTATTTAGTTTCAAAGATTGAGGCGATGGAAAAAACAAGGGACTTTACGGAATGGCAAGAGCGTGCCGCCGAAATGGATGCGTCAGATAACGAGCTATTAAAATCAGCCGTGCGGGAAAAGACCGCAAAAACAAACCCACCTGCCCTGCCCGATGGCGATGCTTGGATTACGACAGAAGAGATTGCGAAACGGTTAGGGCTTAGTAAAAAATCCGTAACCGATTACATAAACAAAAAAATTTTACCCTCGTGGCAAGCTATGGAGCGAACACCACATTATGTCAAAGAATCGGATTATCCTGCCTTTGAAGCTTACTATCGAAATTTAACGGGAAAATCGAAATCATAAATCCGCATCGACCTGCCTTTTTGATACGATAATTTTTGTCCTATCGGTGAAATTTTGTTTCACGATTTTATTACCTTACGCTTGGTAAGATACCTCTTTTTCGGGATGCCTTTTATTTACGCAGAAAGGCACTTTTAAGCGTCTTTAAGTCCTGTATTTTCAGCTATTTGCGGGTTTTTCGGGTTTTTCCGCACTGCAAGACCTGTGCCGTGAAACAAAACCAGAAAGTGACGAAAGTGACCTTCGTGACTTTGGATAAAACATTTTCTGCGGGTGCTTGCGGATGCTTTATAAAAACATATTATTGCCGCCGCAAACGGCTTAAAGTTTTGTTTGGATTTGCGGACAACTCCTGCCGCAAGTCATTATCAAGTTTTGCCGTGTTGATTATCTCAACTAACTTTTCAATCTGTTTTTTGAATCTTATTCGCAAACTTTTTTCAATACCTAAATTTTCCATCTCCTGTTCAATCCCATTATAAAAATATCCGTCAACCTTTAACAGTTCTGTCGCTTCAACTACGATGTAGGCAAGTTGACCTAAGTGTTTCTGTTTTGGTTTTCCGTCGATGCGGAAACTTTCAACTAGCGCAATAGATACGGCAAAGTTTCTGCCGAAAAGCGGAGACCGCATCACCTGCGCTGGCTTGGCTTGAATGTGTAGATACATAAAGATTGGTAGTTAGAGAATCCCGGAATCCGGGAGCATACCTGTCGAAACACTATACCACGACTAGCATCTAAATCAAACGTAGTCAACTAAACCTAATGTTGTCAGTAGATAGCTCGAAAATTATCTGGCAAAACTGTCTTGGCATCCTTTACTGTGGGTTATATTTTGAGTATAATAGGTCTTGTAAGTTTGAAAAAAGGCAATAAAAAAGAGGTGTTGGAAGCACCTCTGTCCTTTTTAGTTGTTGTTGTTGTTCGACGTTTCAGGGTCGAATTGTTTTTTAATCAGAGCGTTTGAGGCTCTAACTATTAACTATTAACTATGAATATAATATCAAAAAATCAAGAAATAAGCAAGGCGAGTAGTATTGTTCCCGCATTTTTAGAGGAGCTTAATGAACTCGGAAAAACCCCTGCGACAGCCGAATTTGATGCGGATTCTTTTATGGAAACCGCTCCGCTGACCGACACGGGAAACGCCGAATGTTTTGAAAACGAGTTCGGGTCGGACTACCTTTATAACATCACAAATAATCAATGGCTGCGCTGGAACGATGTAATTTGGGAAGCGGACAAAAATAATAAAGTTGATTCCGACATCCTCTCAACCGTTCGCCGCAGGCAAATTGTTGCCGCTTCATCGGAAACAAATCAAATCACCGACAAATCAAAAATCTTAAATTATTTAGTTAGATGCGAGAACGTCCGCAACCGCAAAGACATTAAACAAGCGGCGCAATGGCTTCAGCATTTTGCGACCACCATCGAGCAATACGATACCGACACTTATCTCGCCTCAACCTTAAACGGCACATTGAATCTTAGGACAGGCGAATTTTATAAAGCAAAACGCAGCGATTACATCACAAGGCAAATGGGAGCGCATTACGACCCCGAAGCCGAATGTCCTCGCTGGTTAAAATTTCTCGATGAGATTACGGGTGGCGATGCGGAGTTAATCAAGTTTGTTCAAAAAATTATCGGCTACAGTTTGACCGGCGACACAATTGAACAAAAAATGTTTATCCTTAACGGATTTGGCAAAAACGGCAAATCAGTTTTTATAAAAACGATTCAGGCTTTGTTAGGTGATTATGCGTCAAGCGCAAGTTTCAAAACTTTCGATGCCGACAAGCAGAGCGAACAGACGAATGATTTAGCGGCATTAAACGGCAGACGTTTTGTATCAATAATTGAAACCGAAAAAGATAAAAAATTAAACGAGCCGCTGGTCAAATTAGTAACGGGCGGCGACAGGGTAACTTGTCGTTTTTTGCACAAAGAATTTTTTGAATATCTGCCGCAGTTTAAGTTATTTTTGGCGACCAATCATCGCCCGGTCATTACGCAAGCCAATTTTGCAATCTGGCGGCGCATCGTTCTCATCCCGTTTACGCAAAATTTTGAGGGTCGTGAAGAAGAAGGGCTTGACGAAAAACTCCTCGCAGAATTATCGGGCATTTTGAATTGGGCTTTGGCGGGTTTGCGGCTTTGGCAAACCGAGCGGTTGAAGGCGTTTCCAAAATCGGTAATGGAAGCGACAGGTAAATATAAAGAAGATTCCGATACGGTTGGACAATGGTTTGATTTGCGGGTTAGGTTAGGGTCGATTCTGCAAGCGCAATCCTCAACCGCATACACCGATTATCGAGATTGGACAATTGAAAACGGATATTTTGCGCTTAGTAACAGGAGTTTCAAATCCGCATTAGAAGAAAAAGGTTTTGAAACAAAGCGAGAACCAAAAGGCATATTTTGGCGTGGCTTTGAGCTTAAACCTAGATTTTGAAATCTATGTAGGCAAATGTAGTCAAAATGTAGTCAAAATGTAGTCAAGCAAGTTTGTAATTTATTGATATTAAAGAGTTTATTTGAATAATGTAGTCTATGTAGTCAAAAAAGGTATTTTTAATTGTCAAATAGTTACTGGAGAACTTTACCTTTTTGACTACATTTGACTACATTGACTACATAGATAATATGCTAATTTATTGATAATAAAAGGTTTACGCAATGTAGGCAAATGTAGGCAAGAAAAGAGAGGGTTATGGCGATGCTAGAAAAATACGATGGAATGAAAACACGGCATACCTGCCCAAGTTGCAACGAGCGGCAAGAATTTACCCGTTATATTGATGACAACGGAAATTATTTTGCCGATAATGTCGGCATCTGTAATCGTAAAGAAAAATGCGGCTATCATTATCCGCCGAAACAATTTTTTGCCGATAATCCAGACCTTGCAACGGGTCGCCGCGCTAAAGGCAGCAGAAAACGAGGTAAGCCAAACTATGCTTTTACGGTTAAAAACGGTTCTACGGTTGAGTATAAAACAAATAATTTGGCGGATGTGCCAGATTTTATACCGTTTGAAATGTTTGAGGCTACGCTTGGCGGCTATGAACAAAACGCCTTTGTTCAATTTCTTTTGAATCTTTACCCTGACTGCGGCTCGGAGGTCGAGGCGGCAATGTTAGCGTATTTTGTCGGAACGTATGACGATGGGCTGACCTGCTTTTGGCAGATTGACCGTCAGGGGAAAATCCGCACGGGAAAAATTATGCGTTATGATGCGGCATCGGGGAAACGGCAAACCGTTCGCACCATAAGATTCGCTACAGGTGAAATCAAAGATATTGAAGTTGATTGGATGCATAAAAAAATTAAACGGGAAAAAGATGCGCCAGAATTTAATTTGCGGCAGGTCTTCTTTGGCGAACATCTTGCGGCGAAATACCCTGATAAACGTATCGCAATAGTTGAAGCGGAAAAAACGGCAATCATCGCCAGCATTTGTTTTCCAGAACTTGTTTGGCTGGCTGCGGGAAGTTTAACGAATTTAAGTTTAAGTAAACTTCTAAGGGTTTCGGGTCGGCAAGTAATTCTTTATCCCGATGCTAATAAGACGGCGTTTGATAGGTGGTCGGGCATCGCCGCAGACGCTCAAAAACACGGTTTGAATGTCAAAGTATCAGGGTTGATAGAAAACCGTGCGACCGATGAAGAAAAGGCGAACGGCTTCGACCTAGCGGATTATTTGATAAATGAAAGTTTGGTTATCAACAAACATAACGAATTTGTTGATGCTCATAATGCGAAGCTAGAGACGAATTAAGGGAAAACGGGTTTTGAATCGGGGCAGAACAGGAAACTACCCGCAGGTATTGGATATTTGCGCTTACATTACGTTTATTATCGGACGCAGACCGCAGATTATGTAATTTAATACGGCGGCGGTTTATTTGAAAATTTTATACGATTTGCGGACGCTCCTTAAGCAAAACCGTTCGCAAAAGGTTGGTAAATCTTTTTTAACGTCAGATTTATCAACGGCAAAAGATGTGTGTCAACAGGCTTTTGCAGCGGCAGGTTTTTCATTCCAAGTTACCCTGCCGCACCAAGTTTTAAGTTTGTCGATGGGGATGTCCATTCCACGAGTGCCACGACAAAGCGCATACAGTTTTTTTGCAAATAGAAAACTGTATGCGCCGAAAGTTTGACAATTTTGACCGAAGTTTCAAAAACGGGTTTTTCCTCCGTGTTGTAGTCCTTCGGTCAGGTAGCGGGTAAGGCTAGGTTTTTACGTGCAAAAACCTACCTTATCTGCGGATAAATTACGGGAGGGTTAGATAGATATGGATTTAATAATAGATGCGGCGGAGACCGCTTGTAACAGCGAGAGTGCTATCAAGTTCAATGATGTAATGGATGGCATACTAGGCAGCGGCAAAACGCCGATGGATTCACACGGTTTAGAACAACAGGAGATAAACCTTCAAACCGAATTAACCAATGCTATGAATGAGGGCGATTTGTCCAGCGTCATAAGCATACAAAGCAAGTTGAACATTCTGCCCGTCTTAAAACACGCAGCGGAAATTAAAGAGCTTCGTCAAAACATAGAACGGGCAAATGCACGGCTTGAAGAAATCAAAATTGAGACCGAGCAACTTGAAACCGTGCGGGGCGAAAAGAATAAGATTTTAGCTGAAAAAATGCAGACGATGCAGGAAGCTGGTCTAGTCGTTCGGCGGGTCGAGTTCGACTTGAATCTACTAGACAACGATGCTGAAAACCAAAGGGTCGCCAGACGTGAATACAACCAGCGGCTTAAACAATTAACAACAAATGCGGACGCTATTAAAGCCAGCCGCATATAAGGGAGAAAACAAAAATGAACAGAATAGAACTAGAACAAAAATTCAATGCGGCAGAGCGGGCAACCATTAAAAAATTTCTTGAGCTTGTGAATTATAACTCATTGAAAGACAGTGAATTTGCCGACATATTAGACGTTGAGCAACTCAATCAATTCTCGGACGTTGCGGAGAGCGATGAGGATTTGAAAGCAAATGTTAAGAAATGGCTAAGGCTTAAAAAGGTGCGTCTACGGGGTGCGTTTACACCAGATAATTAAGGCTCGGTATATAGCCTTATATATCGAAGTATTAGTTAGTTTTTTAGATTAAATTTTTCGCTTGTGTATGCAAAGTGGGTTCTGGAAAATTACAAAAAAGGAGGTAACAGTCAATAAACAAGGCGGTTATCTCAAATTGTGGCGCATACGCACACGACGAAACAAAGGTAAAGGAAAACAGAGGTCTGTGCCGAAAAAGGCTCAAAACAAGCCAGATTAGGTAATAAGTCTGCTCGTAACTTATTGCCAATCGTTTTTATGTTAGACGGGTTGCGGAGGTAAAGGAAATGGAAGTAGAAACGGATAATACAGGACAGCCGATATATTGCCGAAAGTGCGGAAAGCCGCACGGCGAATTAAAATACGACGGGCAGGTGTTCCAAATGGGAAACGTGCAAATCTATAATTCCGTGCGTTATTCGTGTGTCTGTGGTTTTCCCGCAACTTTCTTTCCGTCGCCAATCAAAGACGCTACAAAACGCTTTAACGACGAAGCAAGGGCAATCCTAAACGGTTTAGGATTCAAACGAAAACGGGCGATATTGCGACAATCGAACGAAAATAAAAAAATCGCAGGAGAATAAATAAAATGAGTTTTAACGCTAGAATTCGTAAAAGAAAATCAAAGGTAAATTCGCTGACAAGCTATGTGCTGGAAGTCGTTGAAAACTGGAGAGACAAAAAGAAAGACGGTCGACCGAATCACCGCACGGTTGCTTATATTGGTAGTCGGCAGGAGCATTTTCTTGACGTTCAATCCAATCGTGATAAGTTGTGGATGAAAATAGAACTGACGCTGAAGCGGTTATTAAAGGACGAAACGATTACCGAAAAAGATGCTCAAAAGATAAGAAAGCGTTTTGATGAGGAGATTCCCCGTGTAAAGGGATTCACTTTTAAGCCGAAACCTAGACCTCTTCCTTTACCAGCACGAACGGGTTTAAGCCGCACTCGGTAGCTCTTTTTTTGTCAAAAATAAGTTATGATAACATCCAATCTGGAAAGTATAAACTTTGTTTTACAGGCACTAATTCCAATCAGCCAAAATTGTGCTGCGGACACAAAATCACCGTATCGGTAATAAACCAGCCAGCCTGAATCAATTCGCTTCTCGTTCCATAATCGGAGAAGCCGTCAATACAAACATCGCAGTAAAAGGTGGTTTCTTCTTCTTCGTCTTTCATAATCTTAGGTGTAGATGCGGCTACACCAATCATAGCCGCATCCTTCTATATTTTTTAATTAGTTATATTGATAGCTTCGGCAAGCAATTCATTAAAGCGGCGAACGTCTCCGACATTTCCATAATGCGGATTTTTCACGTCTAGGCTCGCACGGTATTCGATAACCTTTTTGATTAGGTTTTCTGCTTTGTTCAATTCAATTTTTAATGCGGTTTGCGGGTTTGCTGGCGTTCTTTTTAACATTTCTATCGCTTTATCGGTTGTCATTTCGTTCTCCTTTGTATCTTTGCGGCTAGATATTTCACTAGCCGCTGGTCTGTAGCTTTTATCCAAAGTTACAAGTTGGGCAGAATTGGTAGTTGTTTGATAAACACCAGCCAGCGGCTAAAAGGTTTTCCCGTGAGTCGCTACTTGTCTGGTCGCACGTATCGCAAAAAGCGTTTACGTCATTTTCGGGAACGGTTACATATCCAAATTTTGATTTATAAAGCGGAATACTTGTTGCCGTGCGGACTTCTTTGTTTGTGCCTTTCCCTTTGATTATTGTTAATGTATTCATTGTTTTAGCTCCTCTGTTTTTGTATCTCCGAACTACAATTATTATTACTCTTTTTAGTAACGGAGTCAAGCATAATTTACTAAAAAGAGTAATAAAAACACACGTATTGTATTTGTAAAAATACAAAATACAGTGCTATTGTTTTCGGTATGATTGAAATTAAGTTAAGAGAAATGGCGGAAAGACACGGAATAAAAACGGCATATCAATTACAGACCTTATTGAATATCCAACCATCTTTAGCTGCAAAATGGTTCAAAAACGATATAAAGATGATAAGTTTTGAATCATTAAATATGTTATGTAAGTATTTTAATTGTGAAATTACGGACATCCTTGTTTACACGCCTGATAAAGACGCACGGAGAAGTTTTCGGGAAACAAAGGTGTCTGCGGAGGCTAAAGTAAAACTTGATAAAGTAAGGGAAATGCGGGCAAAAGTTAAAGAATTTATAGCTACGCAATTTGATGATACTAAAGTCAGTGATAATCAAACTAAAACGGATGTGGCACGGGCTACTAAAGTTAGTAATACTGTAATAGATAATACCGAAACTAAAGATGACATAACGACAAATAAAATTAATTTTGATACATTACCGAATAACCCTCAAACAGATAATATATTATTAAGTCATTCATTAAAGGATAGCGTGCTATCTAAAGATACAAAATTTGATGATATAAAATCTAAAAATATAAAATCAAGTGTTGCTCAATTTGATAGGTCGAAATACTACACACGAGAGGAACTAAAAAAACGTGGTTGGACGCACGAAATGATAGAACATCTGCTTAGGAAGCCTGCCGTTACTAAAGAACGGCGTGATGCAAAAAATTCGTCAGGAATTCATTTAACCCCGTATTATTTAGTTTCAAAGATTGAGGCGATGGAAAAAACAAGGGACTTTACGGAATGGCAAGAGCGTGCCGCCGAAATGGATGCGTCAGATAACGAGCTATTAAAATCAGCCGTGCGGGAAAAGACCGCAAAAACAAACCCACCTGCCCTGCCCGATGGCGATGCTTGGATTACGACAGAAGAGATTGCGAAACGGTTAGGGCTTAGTAAAAAATCCGTAACCGATTACATAAACAAAAAAATTTTACCCTCGTGGCAAGCTATGGAGCGAACACCACATTATGTCAAAGAATCGGATTATCCTGCCTTTGAAGCTTACTATCGAAATTTAACGGGAAAATCGAAATCATAAATCCGCATCGACCTGCCTTTTTGATACGATAATTTTTGTCCTATCGGTGAAATTTTGTTTCACGATTTTATTACCTTACGCTTGGTAAGATACCTCTTTTTCGGGATGCCTTTTATTTACGCAGAAAGGCACTTTTAAGCGTCTTTAAGTCCTGTATTTTCAGCTATTTGCGGGTTTTTCGGTTTTTTCCACACAGCAAAAAGCGTGCCGTGAAACAAAACCAGAAAGTGACGAAAGTGACCTTCGTGACTTTGTATAAAACATTTTCTGCGAGTGCTTGTGGATGCTTTATAAAAACATATTATTGCCGCCGCAAACGGCTTAAAGTTTTGTTTGGATTTGCGGACAACTCCTGCCGCAAGTCGTTATCAAGTTTTGCCGTGTTGATTATCTCAATTAACTTTTCAATCTGTTTTTTGAATCTTGTCCGCAAACTTTTTTCAATGCCTAAAGTTTCCATCTTCTGTTCAATTTCACTATAAAAATATTTGCCGACTTTTAACAGTTCTGTCGCTTCAACTACGACATAAGCAAGTTGACATAAATGTTTCTGTTTTGGTTTTCCGTCGATGCGAAAACTTTCAACCAGCGCAATAGATACGGCAAAGTCTCTGCCGAAAAGCGGAGACCGCATCACTTGCGCTGGTTTTGCTTGAATGTGTAGATACATAATTTGGTAGTTAGACAATCCCGGAGTCCGAGAGCATACCTGTCGAAACACTATACCATCACTAGCATCTAAATCAAACGTAGTCAACTAAACCTAATGTTGTCAGTAGATAGCCTGAAAATCTTCTGGCAAAATTACTTTCCTATCCTTTACTGTGGGTTATATTTTGAGTATAATAGGTCTTGTAAGTTTGATAAAAAGGCAATAAAAAAGAGGTGCTGGAAACACCTCTGTCCTTTTTAGTTGTTGTTGTTGTTCGACATTTAACGGTCGAGTTGTTTTTTAATCAGAGCGTTTGAGGCTCTAACTATTAACCATTAACCATTAACCATTAACCATTAACCATTAACCATTAACCATTATTAACTATTAACCATTAATAACTATGAATATAATATCAAAAAACCAAGAAATAAACAAGGCGAGGAGTATTGTTCCCGCACTTTTAGAGGAACTTGGCGAACTCGGAAAAACTAATGCGGGCGATGCGGATTCTTTTATGGAAACCGCTCCGCTGACCGACACGGGAAACGCCGAATGTTTTGAAAATGAGTTTGGCAGAGCCTACCTTTATAACATCACAAATAATCAATGGCTGCGCTGGAACGATGTTATTTGGGAAGCGGATAAAAATAATAAGGTTGATTCCGACATCCTCTCAATCGTTCGCCGCAGGCAAGTTGTTGCCATCGCATCGGAAACAAATCAAATCACCGAAAAATCAAAAACCCTAAGTTATTTGGTTAGGTGCGAGAACGTCCGCAGCCGCAAAGACATTAAGCAAGCGGCGCAATGGCTTCAGCATTTTGCGACCACCGCCGAGCAATACGATACCGACAATTATTTAGCCTCGACCCTAAACGGCACATTGAATCTTAGGACAGGCGAATTTTATAAGGCAAAACGCAGCGACTATATAACAAGGCAAATGGGAACGCACTACGACCCTGAAGCCGAATGTCCTCGCTGGTTAAAATTTCTCGATGAGATTTTTGATAATGATGCGGAGTTAATCAAATTTGTTCAAAAAATTATCGGTTACAGTTTGACCGGCGACACGATTGAACAAAAAATGTTTATGTTTTGGGGTTACGGTAAAAACGGCAAATCAGTTTTTATCAATACAATTTCAAAAATGCTGGCAGATTATGCGTCAAGCGCAAATTTCAAAACTTTCGATGCCGACAAGCAGAGCGAACAGACAAATGATTTGGCGGCATTAAAAGGCACACGTTTTTTATCAGTGAGTGAAACCGCCGCCAACAAAAAACTAAACGAGCCGCTCATCAAACATATGACGGGCAACGACATAGTGAAATGTCGTTTTCTATATAATGAAAATTTTGAGTATTACCCGCAGTTCAAATTGTTTTTGTCAACTAATCATAAACCGATAATCACACAAGCTAATTTTGGAATCTGGCGGCGCATCGTTCTCATCCCGTTTACACAAAATTTCAAAGGTCGTGAAGAAGAAGGACTTGACGAAAAACTTCTCTCGGAATTATCGGGCATTTTGAATTGGGCTTTAGCGGGCTTGCGGCTTTGGCAAACCGAGCGGTTAAAGGCGTTCCCAAAATCTGTAACCGATGCCACCGATAAATATAAATATGATTCGGATACAATCGGACAGTGGCTTGATGCACGAGTAAGATTGGGGTCAATCTTACAGACAAAAACATCAACCGCATACAATGATTACAAAGATTGGGCGGATGAGAATGGATATTTCGCTCAGGGTAATCGTAGTTTCAAAGACTCGTTAGAAGAGCGGGGTTTTCAGCATCATCCAACAAGAAAGAACGATGGTGTTTATTGGGATGGTTTTGACCTTAAAAGTAGATATTGAGTGTAGTAACCGTGTAGTTTCAGTGTAGTTTGTGTAGTAACCGTGTAGTAAACCGTGTAGTAAAAACGGGGTTTTTGAAAATTAAGTTATTGATAATAAAAAAGTTATTCTATTTTGTGTAGTTTGTGTAGTAAAAAAGCGGGAAACTATATGTAAAACGTCCTACAGGACTTTACCAAAACCACTCCACAAACTACACAAACTACACGGATAAAAAAGCTAATTTATTGATAATAAAGAGTTTAAGGAAATCGGGCGAGTGTAGTTACTACACTCAAACTACACAAGCTACATAGATAATAAGCTAATCTATTGATAATAAAAGGTTTACGCAATGTAGGCAAATGTAGGCAAGAAAAGAGAGGGTTATGGCATTCGAAAAATACAACGGCGGGCGAGGGAGACACACTTGCCCGAATTGCGGCAAACGGCACGAATTTACTCGTTATATCGATGACGATGGAAATTATTTTGCCGATAATGTCGGCATCTGTAATCGTAAAGAAAAATGCGGCTATCATTATCCGCCGAAACAATTTTTTGCCGATAATCCAGAGGCAATCGGTAATCGCCGCGCTAAAGGCAGCAGAAAACGAGGCAAGCCGAACTATGCTTTTACGGTTAAAAACGGTTCTACGGTTGAGTATAAAACAAATAATTTGGCGGATGTGCCAGATTACATACCGTTTGAAATGTTTGAGGCTACGCTTGGCGGCTATGAACAAAACGCCTTTGTTCAATTTCTTTTGAATCTTTACCCTGACTGCGGCTCGGAGGTCGAGGCGGCAATGTTAGCGTATTTTGTCGGAACGTATGACGATGGGCTGACCTGCTTTTGGCAGATTGACCGTCAGGGGAAAATCCGCACGGGTAAACTAATGCGTTATGATGCGGCATCGGGAAAGCGGCAGACCATTCGCACCATAAAATTTGCTAAGGGCGAAACCAAAGACATTAAAATTGATTGGATTCATAGAAAAATTAAACGGGAAAAAGATGCGCCAGAATTTAATTTGCGGCAGGTCTTCTTTGGCGAACATCTTGCGGCGAAATACCCTGAGAAACGTATCGCAATAGTTGAAGCGGAAAAAACGGCAATCATCGCCAGCATTTGTTTTCCCGAACTCGTCTGGCTGGCTGCGGGAAGTTTAACGAATCTAAGTTTAAGTAAAATTCTTAGGTTTTCGGGTCGGCAAGTAATTCTTTATCCCGATGCGAACCGTGCCGCATTTGATAGGTGGTCGGGCATCGCCGCAGACGCTCAAAAACACGGCTTGAATGTCAAAGTATCGACCCTGATAGAAAACCGTGCGACCGATGAAGAAAAGGCTGACGGCTACGACCTAGCGGATTATTTGATAAATGAAAGTTTGGTTATCAATAAACATAAGGAATTTGTTGACGCTCATAATGCGAAGCTAGAGACGAATTAAGG
>MWWH01000194.1_pt1 | contig 16310 bp, 24 predicted proteins | sample 1047231 | NCBI WGS metagenome assembly MWWH01 (sample SAMN06349967, study PRJNA376086) | soil metagenome | isolation source: MG3-2 sample Antarctic (ecotone) soil | place: Antarctica | collected 2015-01-13 | reverse complement strand
CGTGTTTAAGAAGTCAATCGGATTGCCCGATTCCGGCACGACTTATCCGGGGAAAGTTTACGCCGTTGAATTAATCAGCCGGACTCTCGAAAACAAAGATAACGTCGATGTTTTAAAATGATTAAAGAGTAAAAAAACCTTTGGTTTCGAGTGAAAACCGAGTAAGATAACAGTGTTGAAAATTAGTTTTTAGGGTCTTAGATATTTCATCTCCGCCCGCCTTAGATTTGACCTCAGCGCCCGCGCAGCTCGTCGAATATTCGGCGGGCGTTTTTCTTTTTCAGGTTAAATTTATGAACAAACAAAAAAGTTTAAGTGTTGCCGAGCGGTACCGCCAGACAATTGCCAGCCGCCAGCCGGAAATTATAGACGTCACGGCGCCATCGGGATTTATCTTCAAGTTTCAGAAGCCGTCGAAATTCGCCTTGCTTTTCAATGGCGATATGCTGCAATTGGCGGAGCCATCTGAAGAAAATCAAATTCAGCTTGCCAAACAGGTTTTCAATATCCGTGACAAAGTTCTTCTGCTCTCGGTTGACCCGAAAATCGTCACAGGGAAAGCGAAAAACGCTAATGAAATTTCAACCGAAGATATTGCCGACGACGATTTAGCTTATTTATTCAAATGGGTTGCCGCTGCCGGCGCTGATGAAGCGGCGATGAAATCAATGTTTCCAGTCAAACCCGAACGGGCTGCTGCAACCGGCGGCGCCGCCGCAAAACAATAGCGACATTTCAATGACCACGATTACGAGGTCCGGGGACTATTAAAATTATGGCGTTTTCAGAAGCAATCGGCTTATTGTTCCGAATTTCTGCGGAAAATAAAGCGTCCGGCGAACTAAATCAAGTTGGAAAAGACATTGAAAAATTGTCCAAAAAAGGGCAGTCTGATTTTGCGTCTTTTAGTAAAGCCGTTGATAAAGAAAGTCTGGCGATAAAAAGCGCCACAAGCGACGCTCTTAAAGGTTTTGCTCAAAATCTGGGATTAACTGCCGAGCAGACCGCGAAACTCGGAGTTGCCTTACCACTCATCGGAACTGGCGTTACCGCTATCGCTTCGGCTGCCGTCGGCGCGGGCGTCGCGCTGTTCGCGCTGGCTAAAAGCGCATCTGATTACGGCAGCACAATAAAAGATTTCCAGGACAAGACCGGACTTGCCGCCGTCACCATCAGCACTCTAAAATTCAACGCTGAACAAAGCGGCATCGCGTTTGGAACTCTATCAACTCCCATCGCAAAATTTACGAAACTGCTTTACGAAGCAAGTAAGGGTTCGGAAAAAGCGCAGGAAACTTTAAAAAAATTCGGCGTCACGGATTTCACGGACATTGACGCGGGACTTTCTAAGGTTCTGGCTAAGATTCACGGCGCGGCTAATGAAACCGAAAAGACGGGGCTTGCGATGGAAGTTTTTGGTGCTAAAACCGGGGCTGTGATGCGCGCCGTCGCCGATAATGTTGACGGCGATCTCGGCAAAGCCATTGAAACGGCAAAGAGGCTCGGTGTCACGCTCTCGGAAGAAGATGTCAAAGCGGCTGACGAGTTCGGCGATACCCTGCACACGCTTTCGCTTCAGGCGCAGGGTATTTCGTTTCAATTCGCCAAAGAGTTTATGCCGCAGATAACGACGGCAATGGGCGATGTCTCGCGTTATTTCGCTCAAAATAAACAAATCGTCACTGAATGGGGCGAAAGCGTCTCGAATGTCATAAAAGGCGTCCGCGCCGCGCTGGAATCCGACATCGGCAGAATGATTCTCAAAATCAGCGAGTTGTCGATTAAATATTCGGCAATGGGTCTGTTATTTTCAACACTTGAAAAGTACGGCGCGTCACAACCGAAATTTGAAGTTTTAGAAGACGGAAGGCAACTCGGCGGCGAAGGACGCGGCGGCAAGCCAAAGCCATCGCCTTTGGACAGCGATATGTTCGGCGCAGGCGGCGGCGGCGGCAGCGGTAAAGCACCCAAAGCGGCGAAAGCGAAAAAGGATGTTACAGACAGTTTTGACAAACAATTCCGCGAACTTGCCAAAGAATATGATTTCGCCGTTTCGCGCACCAAAGGCGGCAAAATCAACAGCGGCTCGCTTCACCCGGCGGGACTGGCGGGAGATTTGGGCGTTCGCGGCAAATCAAATGAAGAGGCGTTAAACGTCATTGCCGCCGGAATTCAAAAAGGCTGGCGCGTGATTGACGAGCGCGTGGTCGGAGCTTTTGCCGGGATAAAATCCACCGGACCGAACATTCATATGGAAAAAGGCGCGGGCGTCAAGCCGAGTCTTTTTCTTGATGCTTCTCGCTACGGCGGCGCGGAGAATCTCGCGTATTTGAAAAAAATTGATGAAGACCGGCGCAATAAACGCTCTTCCGTCGATGAAATAACAAAATTCAAAGACGACATCAAGAAAAAAGACGACGACATCAAGAAGAAAAAAGACGCGGAAGAAGAAGCCTACCAGCGCAAAAAAGACCATTTCAAAGAAGAAGCCAAATTGGCTGAAGAGGTTGACCAAAAAGCCGATGAAGGCGCTCTGAAAATGTGGGAGATGACTCAGGCGCGTCTTGAAGCCGAGAAAAAAGCCACGACGGAAGTCGTCGCGCTCCGCCTCAAAGCAACCGAATCCGAACAGAATTTAACCGATTTCCGCAAAGAGCAGAAACGCAAGGTTCTTGATATTGCCGTTGATTTATCCGTCGGTCGCAAAAAACTCGACGCGCTGGTTGTGCTGCGCGAGTTTGACTTGAAAGAGTCAGACCGCAAACACGCCCGCGAAATCGAAAACCTTGACTCGGAACAGAAAAAAGCGCTTGAAGATTTAGAAGAACGCGCTACAAAAGATGTCGCGCTTGCCGCACGGGTTGCTGAAGAAAAAACGGCGATTGAAGATTATTACAAAAATCTGAAATTACAGTCGGACGAAGCAAACGAAGCAAACAAATCTGCCGTCAACAAAGGTTCCAAGCAACCGATTAACCAGGCGACAAAGGATGCTCAGGGCGGCATCTGGGGAACAATCGCAGAAGGCATCGGCGGCATTGCCGGAGCCGTTCCCGACATCGGCGGGAAAATTACCACTCAAGCCGAAACAATTAAAGCCGTTTATGCCGATTTGAAAGGCGTGGCGGCGGACGCCATCGGGTCAATGGTTTCAGGACTTGCCAATCTTGTCCAGCAGTGGGTTTTAACGGGGAAATTCAGTGCCAAAGCTGCTCTGGCAATGGCTGCCGGGATTGCCGTAGGCATAGCAATTCAATCTGGAATAAAAGCGCTCTTTGAAGTTGCGGAAGGAATGGCGGCAGCGGCAAATCCCTTTACCGCGTGGATGGCTCCGATGCATTTTGCGGCGGCAAAAATGTATGGAACAGTCGCCGCATACGCCGGAATCGCCGGAGCCGGTCTTGCCGCCGCCGGAAGAATGGCTGGCGGCGGGAATTCAGCTTCAAGCGCATTTAAGCAGCAGACTTCGGGCGGTAACTACGATTTCAGAAAAACCGACGCGGCAAAAGATTCCGGTCCGAGAACTTATGAAGAAGACCGTTTTCGGCGTCAGGAAGTAACGCACCAGGTCAATATCAAACTTGACCGCGGAATGATTGGTCAGCACGTCGTCGAAGATTTCAAAAACGCCGGACCCGTGCGCGGACTGCTCCTAAATTTAATCGAAGGTTAATCTTTTCCCGGAATATTCACCGGAATGCGATTTACGAAAAAAGAAAAAAACGGAGTTTGTCGCTCCGTTTTTTTAATGAATAAATTCGCCTGGCTTTTTTCTGCGGCGATTAAGAAGTATTTTAGAAAGAATTACTTCTTAACTGATGAACAATAAATCACGCCCTATTCAGAATTTTCTTTTTCCGGAAATGGAAGCTGATCCGGAGATGGAAGCTGATGATTCCTCGGATGAAACTCTCGACGAAGCCGGTAAAAAAGTTGTCCGCCAGCTTCTCGGCGTCCGGCAGCTGCTGGAAACTGATAAAGAAAAGGAATTCGCCGAAATCATCAACTTCACTATTCGCAACATCCGCTTGTCTGCCGGCAGGTCGGATACGCAGCGCGAAGCTCTCGTGCTGATCGCCGTCGAAAAAAATCAGGCTAATACTTTGGAAGATATTTGCGATGACACACATCTGAGTCCGGATGACGCTAAAGCAATCGTTTTGAAGCTGCGCGACGAAGGTATTTTGAAGATTGTTCCCCGGAAGATTGCCGGACGCGAAAAGCCGGTCGGTCATTTGATATTTTCGTGCCGTAAACCTACGCAGCAGGCAGGTAGTACGGACAGAACGGACACCTAAAAAAGCGTTCAAAATAGACGACTTGTAACACTTACTACAATAGAAAAAGAAAAAAAACTTCGGGAAAGCTAAAAAGTGAAACACTCCCCTTCTTCATCGTCTAAGGTGTCGACCACTCCGGCTTTGTATGCGCTGAAAGCGGCTTCGTAAAAATCTTTGGTAACCGGAAGGATTGCCGCCTGGTGTGCATACCAACCGGCGCCCGGCTGCCATTTATTCAGGGCAAATTCTTTTGCTCTATCGGCGGCTTCTTCAATTGAGAAAGCAGGAATAAGAGCCGGCAGATGTTCGATATAGGTTATTTCGCCGTCGGTCTGGTCTTCACTGATAAAAGACAGCTCGAGGGCGTCATCAATAGACATAAACGCCATTACGGAAACCGAATACACTTTTAGTTTTTCACTCATAACGATAATTCCAATCTATAGCCACCAGCACCGGCGGCGGATAAGTCTAGATAAACAATTCAGCCGAAACGCGGAATCTTTCCGCCAAAGCTTTAGCCTGCGCTTTGCTGATTTCCCGCGCGCCGCTTAATACCTGCGAGATTGTCCCGGATGAACTGAAAATAGCTACCAGGTCTTTTTGTTTTAATTCGTGCTGCTCCATTAGAAACGCCAGCACGTCGCGCGGCGTCGAAGATTTGCCGACTTCCGGGTAAGCCTTCTCTTCAAAATCTTCGATAAGATCCGAAAGTAAAATCAGAAGTGTTTCTTCTTCCGGTGAAAGATTGTCTTCGCCTTTGCTCATCAAAGATTCGACAATTTTCAAAACACGTTCGTTTTCTTCTTCGGTTTCAATTTTTCGCGGAAGAGCAGTCGTGAGAATTTCCGCGTATTTCGTATTATTGATTGTGCCGGTCATAAAATTATTCTCCATCTTAAATTACTGGCGGTCAGCTTTCAGCAGCCGCAATCTTTTTTCCACGCTTCCCTGTCGTATTCTTTGTGCGTTAGAACGTGCAGGATATAGCACCGCTGGGTGCGAAAATTAATGTAAGCGATAATTCTGAATTTGTTGCCGCCGACATTAAAGACCGTGCAGCTCCCGACCAAATCGGCGTGCGGAAAAGTTTCCCGCAAATCAGAAATATTATGCCACTCGCCTCTGTCCATCGCTTTATACCAGGCGTCGAGAACTGCCGTCGAGCCGGTATTTTCTTTTTTTTCCCAAAACTCGCGTATTTTTCTTCGGCTGATGGTGTGCATATTTTAATTGTTCAACTGATAGATTCTCGCATTTTGCAAGGAGTAAGTCAAGCTAATTCTCGCATTCCGCAAGTTTTTCTGCCGTTATTCCGGCACCCCTGTTTCGACGCGCAAAAACTTTTTGTGTAATTTCTCACCTTAACTTTGATACCCCTGTTAATTTAGAATAATTCTTCATTTTCAAAGCCCCTTGTTAAAATGGACTTTGATTTTTTGCTTTTATCATGTTATACAAGTGGCATGAAAAACGAATCCGCTGCTGCAGCAATTGCATCAAACGCCGCCACAACAGCTTTTTCCATTAATCCCGACCCTTCCCTGCTCTATTTAACCGCCAGCCTTCGCGCTGCTCTGCATAAATGCCGGTTTGTCATTGAGAATTACCAGGGATTAACCGCCATCGAAGGCGACATCGGACTCGGCAAAAGCACGATTCTCCGTTATCTGTACCACTCGTACAGCTCGCGCGAAGACTGCCGGACCGCTTTCATCCATACTCCGAATTTCAAAAGCGACTTTGCCTTTCTAAAAGCCATCTGCGCCGAGCTGGGACTTCCCGTCCGCGTCTCGATGCAAAAGCAGGAGTCCGAGCTTAATTCCTATTTAATAAGCGAATATAAAGAAAACCGGCGGGTTATTCTTTTTCTTGACGAAGCGCAGAAGATGCCGGGCGTTCAGCTTGAACTGCTGCGCACGCTTTTGAATTTCGAGACCGGCAAGCACAAGCTCATTCAAATCGTCATCGCCGCGCAGCTCGAACTGCGGCAGAAACTTGCCGACCCGTCTAAAAAGGCGCTCCGCTCGCGCATCTTCGCGCCATCGTCTTTAACGGCGCTGACACTGGACGAAACGCGGGCGATGATTGATTTCAGATGCGTCGAGGCAAGCATCACCAATCCTTTTACCCCGGACGCCGTACAGTCGATTTATATGCTGACCGGCGGCGTTCCGCGCGAAGTATTAAAAACCTGTGCTATCGGTATGGAACTTATGAAGGAAGCGGGATTATCGGAAGTTGCCGCTGATATGATTTCAACAATTCACGGTGAGGCAGTTTATGACTGAAGAATCAAAACTTGTGTCCTTCAAGGATTTGATGCAGGCGAAAATGGAGCGTGAAAACTCTGCCGCCGGCGGCGGCAACGCCAATCATTCAAGTATGCTAGCGGACTCAATCAAGTCTGCTAGTTTGCTAGCAGAAAACACTCCTGAGCTAGCAGGCTTAAATGTCAAAAGTGCTAGCAAACTAGCAGGGTTGAGCAAGTCCGCTAGCAGAAGTCAATCACAGATGTTAGCGGACTTGCGACAAAGTAAGGGAACACGGGTCCAGGTTGCAATTCGTATCCGCCAGAGCGTAAAGCAAGCAATTGATATGTTTATGGCAAAAGAAGGGATGAATCAGCAGGACTTCTTTGAGCTTTCTGCTAGCCAATTTATCGAAAATTACGAAAAACAGCTAGCAGACTTAAACGCCAAGGGTGCTAGCTTGCTAGCACAAGATGATAGAAGAAAGATCTTATATAGAACTACGCCCTTAATCATCAATCTTTATCGCGCGTACAATCCCGGAAACCGGTGGACTCCGAAAGATGATGAGGCTGGCGTCAAATATAATGACGCCGATTTGCGGGTGGTTGAATGCGGAATAATTTATACGCAGCAGAATGCCGGTTATAAGAAAATCCGCAGCTTTGGTTATTACCAGAATGAGATTGACGAATATCTCAGCCAAAAATTGAGTGAGCAGGCGATTTCCTACGCTTTGGAAAGCTCGCGCAAATTCTGGCAGTCGGCGACGAAAAGGGAAATTGATTTGTCGTTTCTTGATTCCGCTACCGTGTCAAAATAACTCAAACAAAGTGCCGGGAAAGGCAAAAGTATTAGCTAAGATTATTAAACAAGATTTCATCTATGAAAGTCGCTCTATTACTTACTATTTACGGTTTCGGGGATTCTTAGGAGCGCATCCGATAATTAGCGATATGTAATTATTTTTATTATCGGATGCAAAAAGGCGTCTCCAACCGCCAAATGCAAAACCCCCCTTTTTTTAGCTGCTTCTTTGACGCGGCTTCCTATTTTTCTGTTGTTTAGAACTGAATTTATTTTTCTGATTGTGCCCTCGTTATGGGTTTCATATTCATCGGTAAATTCATCTTCAGTTTCCAAATCTTCCGGTTCGATTTCGCCTGTCTCGTTGTTCATAATTTTCCTTTGATATTGGTCAAATGCTCTCGTGTCACTTTGTCAGTTTTTTTAGGGCTTGTGTCAAGGTTAAATGTATTAAACACAACATTTATTTTATTTGCGGTCACCGTGTCAATCAGTGACACCGCTTGACACAACCAATAACTCTTTTATTTACAATGCTTTACGGCGTAAAAAAATCTCACTAAATTTTAACAATCTTGTCTCGTAGAAAAAACGCAACATTAAGCAAAAAAAAGGGGTTTTTGCATTTGGCGGTTGGTTTGCAAATTTTATGAGCATCATCAATCTTCCGAATTGGAAGGTGCTGCAGGTTCAGGAAACCGAAGACGACTACCGCATTCGCGCCGAATACCGCAGCGTTAAAAGCGTTATTGATTGTCCGGAATGCTCGTCCAGGAAAATCACGCGGCACGGAACGCGCCCGGCTCTGTTTATGGATTTGCCGGTTCACGGCAAGCGCGCGAAAACAAACTGGGACACTGATAATTACACATTCTCCAGAGCGCCGTGGGGCGCGCCGCCGCCGCAAATTCCGGTTCAGGATATGCAGTATTTTCTGGGAGCCGACATTGATACGCTCGTCGAGCTTTACGAACGCAACGAGTTTTGAGGTTATTGATTGGGGAATGCCTACTGGTTTTTCTTTCTATTAAGCCGCATCAAAGCTTCGTTTTTTGACCAGACATTGACTTCCGACAAATGAAAGCGCGGATCACTGCCGACGTAGTGGCAGGGAAGCGGGGAATCTTCGCGCCGTACCCAGTTCAGAATTGAAGATTTGCCGACCTGCCAGTGCCCCGCCAGCTGCGCAATCGTCATCACCTCACGAGCCGGCGGATGCGCCGCGCGAATCTCGTCGAAAAGCCCAGCGAGAATTTCACGGGAAATCTCGGACAGTTTATTTTTCAATTCGTCTTCGTTAATAATTATTGCAACATTCATAAATTTATTTTGTTTCGGGGTCTGAGTTTTATCGCCCTTGGCTGTTGCCGTTTGATACGCTTGGACCGCTGATTAAAACAATAAAAGACTCGGATAATCCGAGCCTTTTTAATGTCTGAAAATGTATTTTAGGTTGTTAAGACTTTCAATAAGAAGTGAATTTCTAGCTTTGAATTTGTGACTGCAAATCTTTAATTTGCCGCGCTTCTAATGCTTCTAAAACTAAATCCATAAATTTTGGAATTTCAAGCCTGCCTGTTTCATACCCCGAAACCGTATTTGACGCAAAACCGAGTATTTTTGCAAGTTCCGTCTGTGTTAATCCCAAACGCTCACGCCGCTTTTTTAAGTTCTCTTTTTCCATTGCATTAAAATATACCGTAAGTATAAGAATAAATCAAATAAGTATAAGAAACTCTCTAAGTTAGATTGACAGATATATTTTAAGTATAGTAAGCTATATTTACGTTATAGTTAATAACGAAATTTCAAAAGGACGGATTAAGAAAATGCAGACAGCAACGATCAACAGCTACAAAATAACGATTTTCAACAGCTACAACGGAACGCAGCTCTTTATCGAAAATGCGAAAGGCGAAACGATTTACGCGCACAAAGTTTCCGGTGATCCGATGGAAAGAGCAGCGCAGGTAATCGCCCAACAATAAACACGAAAGGCTTAGATGGTTGCTGCCGCCTAAGCCTCTCTACAACCCCCCGAAGGAGAATGTTTATGCAAAGAAAGAATATCACGGAAAACAAAGACGGCGATGGTGAAGTACTTGATTTGATAATTGCGCTTTATTCGCACCCGAATTGCCCTGAATACCTGCGTGAAGATATTTGGGATTGTCTTAGCAATAACACTTCGGTTGATGGTAACGACCCCGACCAAATCAAACTGTTTTGGAAATATCGCCATTCAGACGAAACCGGTAAATCAAACTTCGATACAGAGATAGAGTTTTTAGAACGAATCGAAAAACAAAAGAGGAGGTCAAAATGAAAAATAATAAAAAAGACGGAAAAAGAGAATTGGCGGAGCTTCTTTCTCTCGTGTTGAAGCATCCGGATTTGCCCGGAAGACTTTATAACCGCATTGGCGATGCCGTTATTGATATGTCAACCGATATAGATTTCGACTCGGCGGATGTCATTGAGTTATCGCTAACCGCTTATTTAGCGAAAAACAAAGAAAGGAGGACAAAATGATTAACAACGTCATTCAGTTTCCAGTGACAACAGACAGCGGCAGCGGCGCCAGTAAACGGAAATCCGGAAAAACAAAACCCGAGACACTGCCGGGGCGACCGACTTTCAAACCAGCGCACTACGGCGAGCTGCTGGATATTAACGATATGCTGACCGGCGGCAAGGCTGGTTTGATTGCCTATGAGGTCACCGGTTATTCAGGCGTTCCGGAAATCCAGGTCGGCTATGTGGTTTTTGCTGACCCGGATAAAAAACCGCGGCTCGAAGATACAAAAATTTATGAGCGCGACGGCAAAACCTTCGTTCAGAAATTCACCGAAGAGGGTTTCGTAGTGGTCGGACATATCGCGGTCTATGACCAGCTCGAAAAGGCAAAGTGGTGAGCAGAGATAACGGGCGCGCGCCGCTGCCGTCATTGCCCCGGATTAACCTTCGGGGCTTAATTATTTTCCGTCTGAAATATAGATTTTTCCAAGATTTTGACCAAAGCAGTTAATTTGTTGATAGCTAAGGAGTTTGTATGTTTATGAAGCGCCAAAACAGTGCCAAAAACGACCTGCACAGAACCTGTCACAATAGTTTTAGACCGTAAAAGGTATGACTGAAAATAAAAAATAGTCGAGGTAAATCAATGTCAAAAACATTTGTCGGGCAGGCAGAGAAGCTGGCTTACAGCGTTGAAGAGATTAGCGAGCAATCTTCACTTTCCATAGATTTTTTAAGAAAGGAAATCAGGGAAGGGCGGTTAAAGGTTAGGCGAGCAGGGCGCCGCATCCTGATTCTCAAATCAGATTTTATGAACTATATCGGTGCAGGAGAAAATACAGATGAAAAATAAAAAAGCCGAAGCTGTAAACTTCGGCACTCATAAAAACATAAACCAATTCCTGACCACATTTAATTCTACACGAAGCTATCCAAAGTTTCAATGTTTTAATTGCGAGGTCTGGAAATCAGCCCCCCTTCTTAACCCCATCGGACAGTTCGACCAGAGCGCCGGCAAACTTTTTGTTTTCCGCTTCTGCGCCGACTGCTGGCGGTCATACCAAAAAGTTTCGCCCGAGCTTAAACAGGATTTTATCCGGAACATCCGGCTGAAACTTCAAACCGTTGCGGAGGTGAAAATATAATGCCTACTCTTTTTCCCAGAAAGCCGCAGCAAAATACAAAAACAATTCTTCAAGTGGCGATTGAGTATCAAACACGCGGCTGGCAGCCGTTACCAATCCCGCGCAGCTCGAAGAATCCCGGCTTTTCCGACTGGCAAAAATTTGTTTCAACCGAAACGGATTTACCAAACCATTTTAATGGTAAGCCGCAAAACATTGGCGTTCTTCTCGGATCCAAATCAAATGGTTTAACCGATATTGATTTGGATTCGGCTGAAGCCGTTAAAATCGCGGATTACTTCCTGCCGAAAACTGAAGCCCAATTTGGACGGATAAGCAAACCGCGCTCGCACCGACTTTATATTTCGGATTTTCCGAAAACTGAAAAGTTTGAATACCTCGAAACAATTATCGAAATCCGTTCAACCGGCGGGCAAACCATTTTCCCCCCTTCGCTGCACGAAAAAGGCGAAAATATAGAATGGTTTTCAAATGGCGAACCTTTGCGGATAAATTCTAAAGATTTGCGCCGGGCGGTTGCGCTGCTTGCTTCTGCCTGTCTTGTTTCAAAATTCTGGCACGCAGGTATCAGACACGAGTTAAGTCTTGCCGTAAGCGGCGCATTGCTCCGTAACGGATTTAATTCAGATGAAACAAAAAATTTTATTTCCGCCGTTTGCTTTGCAGCGAACGACAGCGAAAAGGCTGACCGCTTGAAGTCGGTTGAAACGACGGTCGATAATTTACGAAATAACAGAAATGTTTTCGGCTTGCCGAAACTGACCGACTTGACCGAAAAAAGACTTGTCGAAACTATTTCTAAATGGCTTGGATTGACGCCGCCGCTTGCTTACATCGGCGGCGCGGCAAATACAAACACCAGCCAGCCAAAAGATAAACCGGAATTTTCAGACAATCCAAAACCGTTGGATTTGGTATTAAAACCGATTGAAGAAATTGATACCGATTGTCTGCCTAAACTGTTAGTTGATTGGCTGCGCCCGGCTTCTGCGGTTATCGGCTGTCCGTTCGATTTTCTCGTTTTGTCGGCGATTACTGCGGCGGCGACTCTTGTCGGCTCGCGGCTGCGCGTCAAACCGCTTCAGTTTTCCGATTGGTTTGTTGTGCCGAACCTTTACGCCGGGCTTGTCGGTTTGCCGTCAACCAAAAAGACACCGGCTTTAGATGAAACGCGCAAACCGATTTTGGAGCTTCAAGCCAAAGCGCGAAAAGAATTTGAAAGTCTCAAAAACGATTATGCAATCGAAAAAAGATTGTATGAAAAGCTTTGTGACAATACCTATAAGAGTTTCAAAGGCAGTAATTCTTCTGCCTTAAAACTCCAGCTTTCCGCACACACGAAACCGGAAGAACCGAAGTTAAAGCGATTTGAAACAAACGATGTAACCGCGTCGAAATTGATTCAACTGCTTGCCGATAATCCGAACGGCTTTTTGCTTTTTCGTGATGAACTGACCGGCTGGCTCAAATCGCTTGAAGCCGAATACGATAAATCGGCGCGGGCTTTTATTTTGGAATTGTGGAAAGGCGCAATCGCTTACGAACTGGCGAGAGTTGACGGGCGCGAAATCCAACTGGAAAGCGGAACACTTTCAATCGTCGGCGGAATTCAGCCGTCAAAGCTGCAAAGATATGTTTCTGAAGCATATTCGTTTGATAATTCTGACGGCTTCCTGCAACGTTTCTTATTTGCCTATCCTGACGCCTACAAACAAGCGCAAAAGCCGACGGCAAGCGATTACGACGCAATGCGGGCTGGCTTTACGGAAGTCAACAGAGTTTTTCAGAAACTAGCCAAATATGATTTTCACGGAAAAGTTGTCGGTTATAACGGCGATGTTTTTCACGCGGTGAAATTTAGCCCGGCGGCTCAAATAGTAATTGACCAGTGGAAAGACGAAATTGACGCGGAAGCCCAAAAACTGGAAATCGAAGATGAAGCCTTTTCGTCGTTCCTTATCAAATTGCCTAAAAACTGTTTTGCGATTGCCTTAATTTTTCACTGTCTCGAAAACATTGACCAGTCGGATTTTCCCGATGAAATTTCAGACGTAACAGCATTAAAGGCGATTTCCTACACGGAAGTTTTAATATCACACGCCCGGCGCGTCTTTGCTTTAGGTGAGAATCAAATCTTTGCATTAGCGCAGACAGTTATCGGAAAACTCAAAAAAGGCGAACTGAAACAAGGCTTTACGGCGCGTGAATTTGCTCGCAAACAATGGAGCGGACTAAAAACACTCGACACCGTAAAAGATGTTTTAGGTTTGTTGATAGATTACGGCTATTTGAAAGAAGATTTACAGCAAGGCAACGGTAGACCGACAGCCAGATATTATTTTCATCCGTCTTTAGAAAATGAGGCTGCCGAAAACGATGAAGATTAACTGGAAAAATAAATTGAAAGCGGTTTTGGAAAAGAATGCGTTTTCAGAAGTATCTACTAATTCACCACTGACAAAAGCTGACAAAAGCCCATTGAATTTAGTTTTGTCAGCTTTTGTCAGTGTCAATCTAGCAGATACTTCTGAAAATTTTAAGAAAAGCAAAACATCTTCGCCGCTTTGCTCAAACTGTAATTTGCCTTTGAATCTTATTGAAAACGGAACACTTTGGTTTTGTCCATTAGGCTGCGAAAGCCGAAAAGCAGAATGAATAAAAAGCAAAACGTTAGTGAACTTAAATTGATTCTGCCTTATCCGCCGTCGGTTAATAATCTTTATGCCACTTTTCGCGGTCGGCGCATTGTTTCCGCCAAAGGCAGAAAATTCAAAGCGGACATCGCAGTTTTAGCCAAACAGCAGGGCGCAAAGCTGCTCGCCGGTGATTTAAGCGTAACTTTCAGAGTGTTTCGCCCGAAAAGAATAGGTGATTTAGACAATCGTTTGAAAATCAGTCAGGACGCGCTTAAAGGCATTTGCTTTGCCGATGATAAGCAAATCATTGAGATTCACGCATTCCGCTTTGATGACAAAACAAATCCGCGAATTGAAATTGATATAAAGACGCTCGAAAAGTAAAGCCTTAGAAACTTCAAATTTGAACCCGTCAAAACTAAATTACAGGATTTACAGTCTATAAAAGCGGCGTAAACGAGCGCGAAAATAACCGGCATACTAAGAATCCGGCTGACAGCGGGGCAAAGAAAAAGTCGTAGCACAAAATAATTATGGCTTGGGAAACACGCGGAAATCGAAGCTATTTTTATCGAAAAGAAAGAATAAACGGAAAAGTAAAAAGCGTTTATGTCGGATCGGACGCGGCTGCTGTTTTAATTGCCGAGCGCGCGAAAGCCGAAAGAATTAAAAAGGAAGCAAAAAAACTGGAGACGGACACGCAAAGAGGCGAACTCGAAGCGCTTGATCGGCAAATAAACGCTCTCTCGGAATTTAATCAAAATCTGGTTGACGCATTATTTTTAATCAGCGGCTTTCATCAGCATAAAAGACAATGGAGGAAAAAGCGAAAATGAATAAAGAGGTAACAATCAATAGTTCCAAAGAAATGATGGCTTTGGTAGCAAGAATTGATAAGGGAAATCCAAAGCCGGAAGATTTGAAAGCCTTGTCAACCGAATTAGACAAACATCCCGAGTTTTATCGCTCTGTCGGAAATCTCCAGGACAACATCTTTTCCGAGATTTTAAGAGAATCAACATCTAAATCTTTTTTTGTTAAAGAATGCGCTGAAAGATATATCGAAGAAATGAAAGCCGAATTAGGCTATCACTCGTCAACCTTCGTCGAAAAGCTGCTGATTGACGAAATACTGATGCGCTGGCTTCGATTGCAGGCGACCGATACAGGTCATAAAAACGCTACTTATCAAAGTCATTCAATTAATACCGGAATATATCACGAGAAACGGCTTGAGGCGGCGCAAAGGCGTTTTCTGCGGTCAATCAATACTTTGGCTAAGGTAAGAAAAATGATTGCCCAAACGCAAGCCAAAGGCGCGGAGATGTTCAAAAACTTATTGACAGATACTTCGAATAATTAAAAATGAGCGCTGATTCGCAAAAAATTGTAACTGTCCTGGAAATCCTTTCCCGCTCGCTGGATGAAGAAGGAAATATTTTGCGCGTTAAAAAGTGGATTGAAGAAATATCCGAAACAAATGAACCGGCGGTTATTAAATCAGCCGCCAAAGAGCCGCGGCAGGTTTTGACAGATACGCGGCGCCAGCTGCTCGGTATGGCAAAGCGCATCGAAGCATCTTTATAATGCGGCGCCCGGAATGCTTTTTTTGCTCCCGCCTCCGGTATTGTTTTATAATCCGCGCATTGTGAAAAATATAATCAGATTACTTTTGATTCTCGTCTTCAGCTCTACGGCATTCGGACAAAGTGAAAAGCCCGAACCGGATAAATGGAAAGGGCTAAGGCTGGACGAATCGACAGCCGAGCAGGTTTTGCAGAAATTCGGCAAACCGAAGTCCGATAAAATAGACAAGGTTGCGCTTCCCGCCGTCGGCAAACTTCTCACCAAGGAGCTGAAAGAGAAAAAATGGCGGGTGATTCATTACGAGCAAATTGAAAACGCAAAGGACGCGCTTTTTGTCTTCGGCACCGGTAACCGGCTTTTGATAATCCATTTTGAACCGGCGGCGGCTTTATCCCCGCAGGCGCTCGTTAATGCATATCAGCTGCCCTTCAAACCGGTCTTCTCCGGAATAGACCAGGCAATGTCGCCGGGTGATTTTTCGAGAGACGGAAACGGTAGCGTTTACGCCAAAAGCTATCCGACCGTTTACTTTATTGTTGCTGCTGCGGATAAAAGTTTTGTAGTCGCCGGCATCGGTAATTCATCATTCGGCGCCGTGTTTAAGAAGTCAATCGGATTGCCCGATTCCGGCACGACTTATCCGGGGAAAGTTTACGCCGTTGAATTAATCAGCCGGACTCTCGAAAACAAAGATAACGTCGATGTTTTAAAATGATTAAAGGGTAAAAAACCTTTGGTTTCGAGTGGAAATCAAGTAAGATAACAGTGTTGAAAATTAGTTTTTAGGGTCTTAGATATTTCATCTCCGCCCGCCTTAGATTTGACCTCAGCGCCCGCGCTGCTCGTCGAATATTCGGCGGGCGTTTTCTTTTTCAGGTTAAATTTATGAACAAACAAAAAAGTTTAAGCGCCAGCGAGCAGTATCGCCAGATCATCGCCAACCGCCAGCCGGAAATTATGGGTAATCTGGCACAAAAGGTCATAAAGAACCGTAGGAATGTGCTTAAACCATCGCATAAACAGGGTTTAGCCCCAATTTCTCACTCCTGATTTTCATCTCTCTTCCAAGTTAATATTTGGGGAAGG
>MWWH01000193.1_pt1 | contig 16329 bp, 26 predicted proteins | sample 1047231 | NCBI WGS metagenome assembly MWWH01 (sample SAMN06349967, study PRJNA376086) | soil metagenome | isolation source: MG3-2 sample Antarctic (ecotone) soil | place: Antarctica | collected 2015-01-13 | reverse complement strand
GCCTCGACCCCGAGGCGTTCCGTGCGCGTCTGGCAGGGGAGCCGGGAGCCAACCCCGGCGACCTCTCGCGCCTCGCAAAAGAGCTGGCCCTAGCCAGGCACGAGAGGAGGGTTCTCGCCCTGGCCTATGCTCTTGAGGAGGATTTTGAGGAGCCGATAACTCCCGAGGAGCGCGATCTCTACGACGCCAAGGCGTCGGAGGAGGCTTGGAGCCATGCTATAGAGAGCCTGGAGCCGATGACCGAGATCGCCCAGCTTTTCGGCTCCGAGGAGCTTATCCGGGTCCTGAAGCACGCTCGCGCAGAAGCCGACCGGGAATTAAACCGGGCGCTCGACGTGCTGGAGCCCCCCGATAAGGAGCGGGCGCAGCCGGGAGCCTAGCGGCGGTAGAACTACTTACCGGGCCGGGGCTATCATGGGTCCCGGCCCTTAGCTATGTCTTATGTAGCGCACCCTCCGGTTATTACATAAGACGCGGGAAGAAAGCGTTGCGGCGGTTTAATGCCGGGTTGGTTGGTTCGTGGGGTAGCTATGTGGTCTCGATACCGCAATGAGTCGTGGGTATCCAGGCAAATAAACTTGTCGCGCCGGCGTGACAAATTAACGTGGTCTCAGTACGGCGCCTAGCGCACCGAGAATAGTTCCACGTGGAACTATTCCCAGCACGGTTATTCGCTCATAAACCCACATGTAGCCCTTGACCGTACTGTAGGAGTTCGGGAGGTAGCTACGTGGTATCGACGCGGGATCTCACAGAGAACGGGCGCTAGGCGAGGCTTAGCCCCGTACCACTACGGCCCCACACGCCGTCTGCTCTGCTCTTGTGTGCGAGCAACGATGCGTAATACCTCCGGACGCCCTCCCCCGTCCCAATGGCGTCCTGAAGCATTAGGGGTGTGGGCGAGCCTTGTAACAGCCGGAGGCGGCGAGTCTCCGAGTCTAATCTTTCCCGGAAATCTAGGGAGCTAGAGGAAAAGCGAAAGCCCCCGGCCTGTCTGCCGAGGGCTTCTAAAAGTATTCGGTTGTCCCTGCTTCACCCGACGTTTCTAACCACCACCTGTACCTCCTCGCTCAGTGGTACATCCTTCGCCTTAGAGATCGCCTAGAGCCTTTTCGCGTTCTCGCCGTACCGGCGTTGCCCAGTCACATAAGGCCACTTTCGCTAGGCCTGGCACTCTCTTGCATTGCGACATTCGTTATACCCACGTTAGCAACAGCTCAAACAAGGACACGGTACGGGATTGTTGCCTCTATTCACCGAGAGCTGCCGAGAGCGGGAACTCTCAGTAAACCGAACATAGAAGTGGTAGTTGGCTAGGGCTGTGCAGAATGCGTAAAGCAAAGTGCTTGCGCCTACCTCATGAGGCGGGTTGCCTCTATTCACGAACTGCCGAGAAGACAACTTCTCGGCAGTTCACCTCACGCGCGCCGGTTGCTCGGCCGAAGTGTTCCTCCCCGCGAAGAGGGTCGAGCCCATCCAGGCCACGGCGATCCCGAAGGGCACGGTACTGAGGGACAGCGGGACGCCGGCGAGCACCGCCCCGACGATGAGCAGCAGCGCCGCCCAGCGCGGGTAGACGCGGGCGCGCAGGGCAGCCACGCCGAACATCAGCCAGCCGACGAGGAAGGTGAGGAACGACAGTATGTTCCCCAAGGGGGGGCCGGCGTCGAGGAGTTCGGGGGCGGCGTCCGCCAGTATCGGCACGACGAATACTCCATCCCAATCGACCCCCACGGTCAGCGCCGTGCCGAGGAAGGCCACCAGGAAGCCGACGAGCCCGAGGGTCCCGGCGGCCTCGGACTGGCGGACGTACAGCCCGAAGAGTCCGAAGAGCAGCAGCACATCGCCAAGGAGTAATAGCAACGCTCCGACGGCGTAGGGGGCCGTCGCCATGACGTCGCTCAACTGCTCCCCACCGCCGGCTAGCACGAAGTTGTACAGGTCCATAAACTCGGCGAGTATGTACAGCGCCCCGGCCCCCATGGCCGCCAGTCCACCCCACCGGACGAGTTCCGAAGACGACACCACACCTCTCCTCTCGTGGATCGCGCTACAAGCGAATGATAGTGGAACGCAACCTACGAAGCAATGCCTTTAGAGGTTGCGCCTACCTACGAGAGGGTGGGTTACCTCTATTCACCGAATTGCCGAGAGCTGATATTCCCGGAAACTCATCCTCACCTAAGCGCATGCTTATGCACGGCCTCGGCGATACCGACCTCGCCTGTAGGGTATTACGCGGACTAGCCGGAGTACGGCCAAACACCTTGATACGAACCTGGATAGATATGCAGCCTGGCGGAGCCGAGTCAACCCGGCGGCCGAACCCTGAGGGGGGGTACTACGCGTTGCGCAGCGGGCCGCCGGGCTCAATGCCACTACCCGCTACAGTCCTACTCAAACCCAAAGAACCTACGCCACCACGAGCTACGAGATCGGCCTGTATCGCTGACCGGTGCCTCGGTACCGGGACGGGGCTCGGCGGCGTTCTCGGGGCCACCTCGCGGCTCTGGCGACTCTATAGCAGGGATGCGCTCCAGGGCGGCGGCTAATAGATGGTCCTTGCGGCGGTTCTCTTCCCGGAGGTATTCGTTCTGGCGCTGGAGCTCTTCTATTAGCCTAGCTGTAGCGGACACAGTAGGCGACGAGTCCGCTAATGTGTCTGCGCCTGTCGTGGTGGACGTCTCGCTCTCGAGGTAGACGTATATCCGTCCTCGGGCGTCTCGCTCACCCTCTATGTTGCCTCGCTCGAGTCTCTTACGTACAGCATCGGGGGTTATGCCGATCCTCCGTGCTGCTTCCGCGACTGTCACGCGCTCTTTGTCCGGCATAGCGGGTAGGCTATCTTGTAGCCTAGCGCGGCGCTAGTGATTCTGCCCCCTATGTCCACCCGCACCCTCGACGCTGGCCAGGGCCGGGAGACGCCAACCTCGCACGCCTCTAGTGGAGCTGATTGCTATGATGCTCCGCCAGGGCTCCGGGATACGCTCTTCCGCCGGAGCCCGTTTTCTACTCTACGCTACCTGACTGTTCTTCGTCGGCGACTTGTTCCTCGTCGGCGACTTGTTCCTCGTCGGCGACTTGTTCCTCGTCGGCGACTTGTTCCTCGTCGGCGACTTGTTCCTCGTCGGGGAGCTGGATAGCTTGCACATTGCTCCAGGGATAGAAGACGTGTCCGGGGTCGCGTCCGTGTTCAGCGCCGTAGTGCAAGACTACGCCCCTGTCACTTACCTCCCTCAGCTCGCCACTCACCCGCGCGCCGCTCGCGCCGACGCCTAACACCACAACCCGCCCGATCCACGCCTCTGGGGCCGACTGCTCGCCTGCTCTCTTTTTTGCCATGCGAGCCTCCCTTCCACGTCTGTTATCACTAGGTATCGTACTCCTAGCAAGCACCTTGCCGCCCGTTAGAAGTCAACCTCACCCCCGACTAGCGCGAAAGCAGTAGGACATAAATTACTACCACCGAGACGAGGACAGCCAGCCCGACAAGCATCGCTGCTATCCCGATCCGGATCTTCCACCGGCGGCGTCGAAGAACCCTCCTATGTCTGCGGTCGACACGCTTCTCGAGTCGCCGCTCGAACTCCCTGGGATCCACGACGCCTCCTCTCCCATACAGACGCTCCCCTCACGCGTGGGCATCTTTTACTCCCGCCTGACCCCTCGCGTGCCGCGAGGCGCCAACCTCGCAGCGCTTGACGTGCTGTGCGCCTATTGGGTAAGGCCGTGTAAGCTTGCGGCGAAAGGAGGCCCAATGGAAATGATGCATTGGTATAACCCGGCGACCAAGGAAGAGGAGGAAGTTCCTGTACCCATCTCCGACGCCCAGGCCATAGAGATGCTTAGCGGACACCCGAACTCCGACAAGTTCATCGAGGAGTACAGGAGGTGGCGCGCGACGCGGCCGGACATCGTTGAGGCCCTGATCCTCACGGGAGAGACGTTCTATTGGGAGCACCGGAGGGGGCAGCCACGAGGGTAAAGAGAGAACCTTATCTAGGGTCTCGCCCGCGAAGCGCCGTAGGGAACCTAGAAGCCCACCTCGCACACCTCAAAGCCCGCTTAGCCCCGTCCCAGGGGGGCGTGCATCTATAGGGACGGGGGAGACGCCCACAAGTATTATCGGAAGCGGGCGGGGGTGTCAGGAACGGGGACCATGGCCTAGCGGGACGGGGCGGACTCTACCTTTCGGCCCTACAGCTACAGCGAAGCTTTCGCCGCCTCGGTGGAGAGGTACGCGGGGTCGGGCGTTATGCGGCATCGTCCGAGGTCCAGACGGTCGGCATCCCAACAAACCCCGATGGTCGGGTCTTCGGTTACCAGGCCATCGACATGTCCTGCGCACGCCTCTTCTAGCAGAGCGGCCTGCTCGTCGGTGGCGTCGAAGAGGTCGTGGCGCCCAAGAAACTTCACCTTTCCCGCCGCCCGGCGGCCGTGCTCGGGGTCGCGTCCATCACTCTGGCGCTGGCTATCGTGCCAAAGCCCGAAGAGTACAGCTACGTGCGGGTCGGCCCCCTCGGTCTTATCACAGAGCTTTATGGCCCTATCTGCAACCCGCAGGGCAAGATAACGGCCGTGTATCCTTGAGCGTCGGGACGCTTCAGTATGGTAGGGAAGGAGCGCCGCCTGTTGCCCCTGCGTGGTCATATCCAGCCTGCGGCCGGTGACGGCCGCCTTGAACTTGTTGGGGAGAGAGAAGAGCGAGGGCAGGAACCCAAGGGGCTCGCTCCCCCTCACGAGGGGATCGCCGTTGGGGGCTTCTGAGGCGAGACGTACGAGGATGCGCACATCGGTTAGGAGGGGCTCACCCAAGTGACCAAAGCCTACCTCACGCCCCTCCACGAGGTAAGCTGGCCGGCCCGAGTCCGAGAGCAGGGCAAAGATCTTCGCGCACTGGGTGTCCGGCGACGTGTCCACGACGTAGGAGCCGTCCTCGTCGCGGCACGCCCGGAAGACAGAGACGCCCTTCTCAAGGTCGGCATTTGGGAGCGGCATCCGGAGCCTATCGCCCCTGGCGTTTGCAAGCGCAAACAGCTCCCGCCGGTAAGTGTTTGAGCGCCCCGTCTTTGGCGGTTCACCGAAACGAAGGTACAGCGGGTAGGCGGCTCTGGCCGACGCCTCCGCTGTACCTTCGTCTATCTTCTTCGGCCGCCACTGCTGACGCTCACGTTCCCTGCGCGCCTTTCGTTCCTGCACCCGGCGGCTAATGAACTCGTTTATTTCAGCTTGTGCGCGCGCTAGCTGCTCTTCTGTGTCCACGTAGGTAATCTCCTTTCGACAGATGACCCGGCAACCGTTGCGGGGTCATGAAGCTGGTGGTGGGGGGCCCAAGGAGGCAACGGCCCATTACACATCGCCCGGATGTCCGAAACGGGCTTACGAAACCACCGGCGGCTACCGCCCCGAGATTCTTGCTAGCCGCGCGAAATACTCTGGCCCGTACTCCACGCCCGCCAGGAATGAACGGTGCACGAACTCGCCACGCTCGACAAGCGCGTCCGGGTCGTATGCATAAAACGGCGTGCAGCCCGGAGCATAGAGGCGCTCCAGAGCAGCGCGGCGGTCCTTAGCAGCCACTAGCGCCTTTAGCACGCCCGGTGGCTCGGGACGCGCCTCTCCCCGGAAGTCGGCGCCCAAGGAGTCTGTGCCGTGTCTAAAAAGCGTGCCCCACATCTCGCCTTCATCGTACCAATAGGTCGACCCGTCCCGGAGCTCGAAGGAGGAGCGCTGGCCCCGTAGGGTGCGCTCAAGCCTTCTCAGCTGGTTCCTAAGCCCCACGGCGGCCCTCCTGTTGCTGGCGCTCCAGAGCGGCCTCCAGGCTCTCCATACGCTCGATTATCTCCCGTTGCTCCTCGACCTTCAGCTGGGTTTCAACCAGGCGGCTCTCCTCGAACTCCCGCAACTTCACCAGCGCTTCCACCACCTTGGCGGCGGTCCCGTAGGCGGTGACGGCCACGGCTGCGTCACCCCGGTCTAGGCGACCGGCGAGAATGTCGTCGCCGATGTTGGTCAGCTTCTCCTTCAGGGAGTGGAGTTCGCTGCCCGTCTTGCTTCTCCCTGCCTTAGAGGCAGAGGCTCGTCGAGCCTCCACACGGTCAGGGTCGTGAGCCGGACAGTACTCCTTCGACGGGTGTACGAACCCCTGGCAAGGCTGTCCTTTCCCGGTAATAGCGGGACATTTAGCCATTACCCCCACCCCCTTGTCGTTGGGGTCGTGACCCTTCGGCCGACCTGTATCGTTGGCTGCGGCGGTGGAGACTGGAGAGGCTGCGGCGGTGGAGTACCTATCGGGGCGGCAAAGCTCGGCGCAAGGCCGGAGGCGCGCAGCTTCTCCAGTATCTGCTCCAACCTCATAGCTCTACCTCATCATCCCGTACTTGTTTATGTCGGGCTGCCCCTGCTTGAGGATGTCCTGCTTGGACGGCGCAGGGTACCGGCTCGCTATCGCCTCGAACATATCGGCCGGGTCTAGCTCCGGCTGTGAGCTAGCCTCCACGAGGTCGGTGTACAGCTCGGACCACTCATCCGGGCCATGGTCCAAAGCATGAGCGACGACCTCCTCCAGGTCCCGACCGCGGCCGGCAGCGAAAGCCAACAAAGCTGCATCCTCGAGGCCAGAACTCAGGGCCATGTCCATCATCCCGATCAGACCCTCGGGGCTGGCCTCGGCCACCGCGAGCAAGTCCGCGGCGCTAGCCTCCCTCGCCGAGAGGGCACTCTCGGCCTCCTCGCCCGCCACCTCCAAAGCCCCTCGGAGTTCGAGCTCGAGCTCGACGTACCGACTCTTCAATTTGTCGCGCTCCTCCGATGCAGCGGCAGCCCGCGCGGCGGCCTCGAGGACATGGATGTCCTCGCCCATGGCGTCCAGCGTAGCGCCGCCGACCTTGTGCACGATGTCGACGTCCATCTCCGCGGCGAGAGTGCCGAGACCGGCTATCTCGTTGAGTATCTGGGCCTGCTTCTCGCCGTAGTTCGCTTTTAACTCTTGCGCCTTGCTTGGCATCTAGTGCTCCTTCACTTCATTGGTGTATCTGACAAAATCGTTTCGCTGTTCTACTGAGTTGGTGGCGTCTACCAGCCCATCCTCGCCTACGACGACGCCGTAGGTCTTCCCGGTATCCATCACGGTCCAGGCCACTAACGGCAGGAGCGTACCGTCCTGGATCTCCGCGTCTTGTGGCGGCGCTCACTGGCGCGCCAAAGATCCTCTTCAGCGTTCGCTGCCTCCCTATCCCGCGCTCTCTTGTTTATGAACGCCTCGAGGCTCTGCTCCGCGGCATCGACTTTCGCGGGGTCGAGTTCTACACGCGCTACATCCAACTAGGAATCCTTCCTGTTAATTGCCAGTGAATCCGATGAGGCTTTGGATAAACGAGCGAGGTACTCCGAGCTCCGTCGCAGGCGTCGGCTGCACACAAACGTCGCCGGTACTCTCTGGGTGTCGGTGACGAGCAGCAGGACGGCCAGGACCACGCTCATCCCGCCTGGTGCTCCTGGACTTCATCCTCCCGTGCGACTACTACTCCACTAGACAATGCTTTCTCAAAGTTCTTGAACGCCAACACATACGCTCCTAACGGGCCCTCGCCGCGATTCAATAGCTCTTCGCTGATAGTCCCAGCTAGGGAGAACGCGCGTGCCCGCTGGTGTTCTGGTGCCGGACCCTCTTCTCGCAATTCGTCAAGGGTTCGGACCCGATAGAAATCTTTGAGCAAAGCTTCCCCCAACGCCCGTAGCTCTTCGCTCGCGACATGCCTAATCCTCAGTTGAAACTCATCGCGGTTAGCCCTGTGGGCCCACTCCGGCGAAAGCGGCCCCGCCTCCGGGGCCTCATCTTTTCCCGGGGCTCCAGCGATGAGGGTAGTTTCCTCTATTTCGGTGTTGTAAAGCTGCTCAATCTTCACGTCTAAAGCACCCGCCAGTTTTTCAAGGGTTGAAAAATGGGGGTCCTGTATACCCCCCTGCTCTAGTCTCGCTAGCGTGCCGGAGTTCACACCCGCCCGCTGAGCAAGCTGCCCCTGTGTCAGGTCCGCGCTTCTGCGTATCCTCCGAACGCGTTTGCCTATGCTCATAGTCATAGCTACCTCGCTCTCTTTCGTGTGGTTTGCCGACTTAAGAATTATAAACCAAGACCTATTATTTGTACAGTGCGCCCTACCCTCTACAAACCAACTCTTGACATTTACCACTTAAGTGGTACTCTATCTAATAGAGCGGGACTGGGTGGACGCCCTCAACAAATGTCCCGCTCGCCGGTTTGTCCACGACCGTGAGGAGGTCGCTTGATTCGACCACTTTAACAGAAACGCCTCAGCCGGACAAAGGCGCACCGCGCCAACTTCGCTACGTGCGAAAAACCAAAAGTAAGGAGAATCGATAATGGCGATCCCGACAAGCGGCAGCGTGGCCGCAGATGTTCCTCCGGGGACACAAACCACGTTCAGAATCGTTGACGCTTCATTCGACGAAAACAACCGTTATGGCCCTAAGTTCGAGCTCGATCTAGAGCTGACCGACGACGCCTACCTTGGCACGATGATGAAGTATTGGGCAGCCCTCCAGCAGCCGAGGTTGAACAAAGTACGCAAGCTCCGAGAGAGCGGCTTAGACGATGAAACCATAAGCGAAGTTCTCAAGAAGCAGAATTTCAAGTTCGACAAAATAGACGAGGCTGACACTTTAACCGTCTCTCGGTTTGGACAGCTGTACGCGATCATTGCCGCCGTCGAAGGCTCCATAAAAGGCGCGGAAGCAGCCTTGAATAAGTACAACAGTTTCTCGGAGTTGGCAGCAAGTCTTATCGACGGCTCGTTTGTCGGTACTACAAGACTGTCCGGGGACGCCAAGTATTGCCAGCTAGATGGCAGAGAAGAAATTTTCCCCGTGTCTTCGCCAGTGCTAAAAGAGCGTAAGCAAGCGGTCCAGGACGCGGAAGATGAGTTTGACGATCTAGCGGCGCCAGACTTCGGCTAGGCAATTTCAACGAGTAAGGCCCCGGAGAAATCCGGGGCCTTACTCAACAAACATCCGAAAGGATTCTACAACATGGTATCTGCTGCCGCGGTACTTGCTTCACACCATCTTAGATCTTTAGTCGAGAGCTCGAACATATCCCCCGAAGTAATTGAAGAGCGTGGTTACTTCACCGCCAACGAACCCAACGAACTCATCGCACTGGGTTTTGAAAGCTACCAAGTACGCGTGCCGGCTCTCGTGATACCCGTGTGGAACGCAAATGGGGAACTTCAATTTCACCGCATTAGGCCGGACAACCCAAGACCGGGAACTAAACCCGGCAAGGTTGTCAAATACGAGCAACCCGCCGAGGTCCCGCCAGCATTAGACGTACCCCGCCGCTGCCAGCCTCACCTTACCGATACCTCTCGTCGACTATGGGTTGTCGAAGGGGAGAAGAAGGCGGACGCCCTGGCAAGCTGGGGGGAGGTCGTGATCGGTCTTTTAGGGGTATGGGGCTGGAGAAAGGACGGTCACCCCCTGCCAGATTGGGACAACGTCCACATGATAGACAGAGAAGTCTATATTGCCTTCGACTCTGACGCTGCGCAGAAAACAGAGGTGCGGCGTGCTCGCACTGGCCTCGCTAAATACTTCAACGCGAGAGGTGCTAAATGAAGCTCCTTGAAACATTTATTTTATTCGTTTTCTTCGTTTTCTTCGTACTTAGTAAAGGGGTGGAACTGTGGTCTATATAGTTGATATTCCGGCTGCGTCAAGTGCTGAGAAGCAAGGACCAGACGACTTTTTAGCATCCGGCGGTACCGTCGAGGAGCTATTAAAGCATGTCAGAGAATATTCTGATTTTGACTCGTGGGATCGCGTAGAAGACTGGCCCAATCTGGAAAATGAAGCGTTATACGGGTTAGCAGGCACGATCGTAAAGACCATAGAACCTAACACTGAATCGGATTCGGTTGCTATCTTAATGGAGTTTCTGTCGAGGTTCGGAAACCTCATTGGACGAGGCGCACATTTTGAGGTCGAAGGGGATAGGCACTACCTCAAAATCTTTCACGTATCCGTAGGGGAGACCTCAAAAGGACGTAAAGGTACGGCACAGGGGCGCATCGATCTTGTCATGGAGCACATCGACCGCTTCTGGCGAGAGTATTGCGTCGAAACAGGGTTGTCCTCTGGTGAGGGAATTGTTCACCGGGTGCGCGACAAGGTAGAGAAGGAAAAGGACGGCGAAACAGTAGTTGTCGACCCTGGTATAAAAGATAAAAGGCTTCTTATCGCCGAGCCCGAGTTTGCCGCCCCTCTTACCGTCATGCAGAGGGAGGGCAATACGCTGTCGATGGTTATTCGTAATCTGTGGGACGATAAGAAGCTGGGCACCCTTACAAAGAATAATCAGGAAACTAGCACCGGATCTCACGGAACTATAGTCGGGCATATAACCAAGTCTGAGCTACTTAAGCATCTGACCGAAGCTAAGCTCGGTGGAGGTATAGCAAACCGCTTCTTATTTGTATTAGTCCGTCGATCTAAGGTACTACCTCACGGTGGCAGACGGGATGTATTCGATCAAAAGACGGTGAACGCACTACGTAAAGCAGCTGCCTTCGGGAAGGAGTTCCGCAACGTCGGTTTTTGTACCGAGGTAGAAGAGGGTTACGGGTATAGCGCCGATGAACTATGGGTCGATGTGTATGAAGATCTCTCTGAAGGTAAGCCGTTTCTCGTAGGCGCGGTTATCTCAAGAGCAGAAGCCTATGTACGTAGGCTGGCCACACTGTACGCCGTGCTGGACTGCTCGACAGTTGTGCGAGTTTCCCACCTGTTAGCGGCTCTTGCTGTTTGGCAGTACGCCGAACACTCTGCAACCTTGCTCTTTGGTGGCAGAACCGGTGACGGCCACGCTGATTTGATACTGGCAGCCCTGCAAGAAAATAAAGAGGGGTTGAACCGAACCGAGCTACACCAAGTACTAGACAACAACGTACCCGCTCTACGACTTACCTCACTTTTAAAGGAGCTCCAGGTCGCCGGATGGGTTGATAGTAAGAAAGTCAAGATCGAGGGCAAGGGCCGACCTTCCGAGGTGTGGTTTATATATGAATAGGCTTTTACTAAGTACGAAGAAAACGAAGAAAACGAATAAAATAAATGTTACTAAGTGGGCCGATCGTGGCGCTTAAAAGATCCAATTACCTAGCTAAAGCCCAGACTCTCGCCGATCGTTTAGGCCGATCAGGAGAGGGGGGTAGCGCGTCTTACACGGGCCCCAAAAACTCAGAGTATAGGGGTACGAAAAATTACGAACTAATTGCCGACGCGTCCACGAACGGCCACAAAGATAACGTTCTTCTGTTGCATCCAATCCCGGTAAAGGTGCCGGTCCCTAACTGCTACATAACCGAGGCTTCCCGAGTAATAGAAGCAGTCGAGCACGTAGTTACCGCAGACGTAGTAGGTGTCGATATTGAGACTACTGGACTCGACGCATTCAAAGATAACGTGCGGCTACTACAAGTAGCGGACCAGACGGGCAAGGCTTACATCCTAGACGCGGACAGGGTAGACATAACCCCAGTGGTCAAGGCGCTAAAGGATGTGCGCGTGGTCCTGGCGCATAACATGAAGTTCGAAGCCTCTTTCCTCATGCCCTACGGATTCAAGCTCGGTACAAACACCTACTGCACGCAGCTTCTTTACCAGATACTTACCGCAGGTGAGATGGTCGAGTCGAGCCTTAAGAGCGTTGCAAAGAAGCTGCTAGGTGTCGAGCTGGATAAGACAGAACAAACCTCCGATTGGTCCGGCGACGTCACCCCGGAGATGATCGAGTATGCCGCTACAGATGCGCGGATCCTACCGCCACTTTACGAAGAGCTTATGCGTAGGCTAGAGAAGGCCGGTGACCTGGATCAAACCATAGAGCTGGAGATGCAGACTCTCAAACCCACTGTAGAGATGGCCCGTTCCGGACTGCCAGCTACTGAAGAGAAGCTCAAGGACTATATAGAAGAGTCGCGCGAGTCTATACATACGCTGGTAGCAGAGATGGACACCTACATCACCGCGGATATTCCAGAAGAGTTCGCGGAGCGTAACCGTAAAAACAAGGCAATAAGCGAAAGTCGAAATGCTGCGGTTAACTGGCAGTCTGCCGAGCAAATCGCATGGGGCTTCTCTACCCTGGGCATCAAACTACCGCTTACTAAAAAGGGCAGACCTAGTACATCTGAAACAGCACTCGAAGCAGTTGACCATCCGCTAGCTGAGAATGTGCTCGCGCTAAACAAGTTGAAAACCATACCCACAAAATGGACGAACGCCCTCGAGTATAGGCTACACAACGGTAGGTTGTTCGCCGACTGGAAGCAGATAGGCGCCGCGTCCGGGCGATACTCCTGCGCTAAGCCGCCACTCCAAGGTATACCGAAGGCCGGTAAAGCGCGGGATTGTTTCGAAGCTCCATCTGGATACAAGTTTGTGAGCTCCGACCTCTCACAAATAGAGGTGCGTATCTGGGCCGCTATCAGTGAGGATGAAACCCTTATTGCTGACTTCGACCGCGACGACCTAGACCTCTACCGCTCTGTAGGTGAACGCCTCTTCGGTAGGGGGGTTACCGAGAAGGAGCGCTCCGCAATGAAGGCCGTAGTGTTGGGCCGGATCTACGGCATGGGCGCACGGACGATGCAGGATAGGCTACAGCGTGCTCTCGGTCGACCCGTGCCAGAAAAAGAGGTACGCGGCTACATAGCGGAGCTTGAAAGCGCATACCCGGCGGCGGAGGCATGGCGTAAACGCCAGGAGACCAAAGACCCGGACGCCACCACCACTACCCGGACCATGGCCGGACGGCTGCGCCGGAAAGTTACCTCTAATCCGCAACGCTTCAATACCCCTATTCAAGGTACCGCCGCCGATGTCATGAAGACCATAGCAGTAGCCGTGGTGGATGAGATAGTCGAGGGAACGCCAGAGGTTGAGCTAAGCGCCCTCATACATGACGAAGTGGTTCTACTCGCACCAGCGGACACGGCCCAAGGGGTAGCGGACATCCTGAAGGCCGTGATGGAGCGGGTAGGCGACGACGTAGTGAATGGGGGTCGGCCGCAAGAGTTGCGGGTTCCGATACTCGCTGATACCAGTGTCCTGCATAGCCTAGGGAATAAGCATTAAGTGGGCGTCTCCCCGAAACGAAGAAAGAAGCGTCGGGGTCCGCGTCCGGTGGATCGCCAGCACCTAGAGAGGCATTGCCAGCGATGCGGCTCCTCCCTAGTGGACCCTATCAACGCTCCCGTGGACCTGGCGCTAGGACTCTGTAGCTGGTGTGAACACATGTGGCAGAAGATGGTGGACGAGTAAGAGTTAAGGTTGTTTAGCCAGCTATCATCAACATTCTCCCCTATAGGCAATGTTGATGATAGCTAACTAACCCCGCCCCCAGGACCGCTATTCGGCGGTATCCATCAGCTGGCGCGGTTCGACACCGAGGGCGTCGGCGAGCTTGCGCAAGCTGGTCATGTGCGGTTCAACCTCGTTTCGTTCGATTCTTGCAACCGTCGCGAGCGCCATGCCCGCACGAACGGCTAACTGTGCTTGCGTTAGTGCGTTAAGCGTCCTTTCCCTCCGCAGGTTGTCGCCTATATAGACCATGACTTGCATCGTACCTCCCTAACTTTTATTGCCTGCGTGAGTAATTATAGCACTAAATGGGTTGCGCGGGCACACAGAATGCGCTATAATATAGTTGTTGATAAGAAAAGCCCCGGCGGGACGGCCATCCCCCGGAGCACGGCCCACAAGGAGCGCACCTTATGGACACCACCACTGTACCAGCACCAACCCGGGAGCGAGTGCTTCGCGGCCTCGATCTCTACCGCGAGCACGGCGACGAGATAGAGCACGAGGGACACGGCGTCTACACCGTACCGGGATGCAGCGGTGGCAGCTACACCGTTGACCTCGTGCCGTTCGGCGGCGAAGAGAGTTGCAGCTGCCCAGACTACCGCCGCCACAAGCGCACGGGGACTAGCTGTAAGCATATCGTGGCCGCCACGATATACCGCGCTAAGGGCCGCGCTGCTGCTCGCCGGACCCAGCGCCCGAAGTTATCGCCCGACGTGGTGGCGGCGAGCCTCGACCGGATGGGGGCCTAACGTGCCCCCGCTCCCCATCGCCCGCGTCGTGGTATTCATCCTCGTGATCGCGTTCGTAACCTCGCTCCTGTACTTCGCTCTGACCCCCGCGCACCGGGATAACCCTTGCCCAAAGGATAGGCCGGTGCTTGTCGAGGACGGGAGTTGCGTCCCCACGTCGTTCTTCGAGGCCACGTTCGAGCCGCGTACGGGGCAGAAGTGAAGCGCCTTTTGTGGGAAGTGCTAGGCCTGTCGCTGGTGGTGCTTGCCGGCATGGTGACGCTTAGCTTGCTCGTGCTCGCCGCGTGTCTGTTAGGCGTCCCGTGTTAAGGGCGGTTGTCGCGGGCCTGCTCTTCGCTATGCCCACTGTGGTGTACCTCGCCATAAGCTGGCCGGGCGGGTAGGTCATGTCGACCAGGGCGAGAGGACCACCAGACACCCCGATCACCACGATACTAATCGACGATAAGGAGGGAAAGATGACTGAAGAGACGACCACCACGGGAACCGCGCTGCTCGAGGCGACAGCGTTCGCGCGGGAGCTGTGCCGGATTATGGAGGCTAGGGGCATCCCCACCGATCAGGAGCACGCTGCGCAGTTGGCCGAAAGGTCGGGCCTCGACCCCGAGGCGTTCCGTGCGCGTCTGGCAGGGGAGCCGGGAGCCAACCCCGGCGACCTCTCGCGCCTCGCAAAAGAGCTGGCCCTAGCCAGGCACGAGAGGAGGGTTCTCGCCCTGGCCTACACTCTTGAGGAGGATTTTGAGGAGCCGATAACTCCCGAGGAGCGCGATCTCTACGACGCCAAAGCTGACGAGGAAGCTTGGAGCCACGCTATAGAGATCCTGGAGCCGATGACCGAGATCGCCCGGGTTTTCGGCTCCGAGGAGCTTATCCGGGTCCTGACGCACGCTCGCGAAGAAGCCGACCGGGAATTAAACCGGGCGCTCGACGTGCTGGAGGCCCTCCAGGAGCCCCTCCAGGAGCGGGAGACGTCTGGAGCCTAGCAGCGTTAGAACTACTTACCGGGCCGGGGCTATCATGGCTCCGGCCCTCTTGATTTGTCTTGTGTAACACTAATCTGAGGCGAAGTTACATAAGACGAGGATGGCCCCGATGGCGCCCATGGGCGCCAAAGCCTCCGCTGTATTAGCGCCCTCCGTGTGTATACACAACAATGCGTAATACCTCCGCGAGCGTCTCCACCGTCCCGGGGTGTCCTGGCCTATAGGACCGGGGGAGAGCCTTGTAACTCCTAGCGGCTCCAATTGCCGAGAGTCCATGTTCTCGGAAATCCAGAGGGCATAAAGAAGGCCGGGGCTGTTAGACCCCGGCCCGAACCTTCAGGTACTTCAGCTGTTGTTGGCGCCGCAGTTGGCCAGCTCACCGGTGAGCATCTTTTGCACCGCACCCACTCCGCCTGGATTGCCTGGGCCGCCTTTCTTGGCAAACCCACTGATATCGGGACCCAACTGGTTGTGGCTTGCAAACCCAGAGGAAGCTTGCTCGCTAGTTAAGGCTCCAGCGCAGTTATGGGTGTTCTGCTCGGCAGCCGCCAGCACTGGGCCTGCTCCCACGGCCAACATCGCCGCCATTAGCGCCGCTACCGACAACACCCAAAGTATGCGCTTCACGCTCAAACTCCTTTCTCTACTAACTAGCAGGGGACTTCCTTAGGACATTCCTTTTGCTTGCCCTTGCCTTCGACTTTACCGGGGATAACCGAACACTGTTGGAGGTCGCCGTTCGTAACGACGTCGACGTTCGGGGACTGCTCGGCGTTACCCGGTGAACAAGCGCTGTCGCTTATCGCTCGGGGCAAAGCCGGGGCCGTCGCCACTGCCGCCATCGTCACCGTCATGAGTGCCACCAACAGCAGCATCACCATCCTGCGGGGTACATTCCTCACACCTCCTCCTTTCCTATGGGGTGAGAAGAAAAGGAGGACCCCCACCCCTAACTGCTAGCGATACTAGAGTAACGATAGCAGCAAGCAGACGCATGGGTCAATAGCACATATTCTTCGAAAGCAGTGTGGCGTGGAGCGTGTCGCCTCTATTCACTAGATTGCCGAGAGCTGATATTCTCGGAAGCTCAGAGACCTCTCTTTGTCGAGCACCTCCGAGTTCACCTCTTATTCTTGCTATGGTTACTGTCGTACAACACGCAACAGGGAGGATAAGAGTATGGCCTATAGCGTGATGGTATGGTTGGTTGA
>MWWH01000192.1_pt1 | contig 16366 bp, 22 predicted proteins | sample 1047231 | NCBI WGS metagenome assembly MWWH01 (sample SAMN06349967, study PRJNA376086) | soil metagenome | isolation source: MG3-2 sample Antarctic (ecotone) soil | place: Antarctica | collected 2015-01-13 | reverse complement strand
GGCGTCCCGCGCAGTGTAAGGTGAGGGTTGTGCAAACAATGTCAGGCCAATACAGCATATCAGCACAACCATCACGCCCGCGGTGGTCCACCAGACTCGCCTCGTCCACTGCGCCTCGGTCATCTCGCGAGCTTGCTTGATGGTCGGCATGATCGCCGCCTTGGTCTCATTCTTGATGCCCTGCACGAAAGTCTGAATCTCGCCACGAGAGGACGTCGCCAAGGTCTGGATCGCCCCCGTCGCGTGTGAGGCGGTGGCTTCATAGTTGTTGGCGAAGGTCGTGCAGAGTTTCGCAGCTCTCGTGGTCTCGACAGTCGCCCGCCGGCACTCTTCCACGGCGAGTTGCTGCTTGCTGAGCGTCGCCGCATTGATCTTGTGATGCTGGTTGAGAGCGTCAACAAACCACTTCAAGATGTCGGCCTGCCGCTTTTCCGTCTCGTCCAACTGTTCGCTAACATTGGCCTCATGCGCGGCCACCTGTTCCTCAATCCCCTGCTCCCGCTCTTCCGCTTTCGCCAGCCGCTCGTCGAGCGCCGAGATACTTCACGGTCATCTTGATCTTCGAGGCCCGGTTGATTGCGTTCTGGAGGTTCGTTGTCATGGTCTGATTTCCTTTCAAAGTTCGTCGTAACGTAAAAGAATATTACGCCACAACGAAAAAGGTGTCAAGCTCTAAATACGTCTTGACGTAAAATCTTTTTTCGTCGTAACGTATGCGACCATGAGCACAGAACTACTAACAACTTCCGAAGCTGCCAGCCGCTTAGGACTGACGATCCGTGCAGTGCAAAAGATGATTGAGGCGGGGCGACTCGAAGCGCGTAAGGTTGGTCGGGACTATCTCATCGCGCCTAATGCTTTGGAGAGCATCACGAAGCAAGCAGCAGGCCGTCCGCCCAAGTCACAGCCAGAAAAAGCTGCGAAGAAAGGCGGGAAGAAATGAGCAAACCAAAGGGAGCAGGCACGATGAAGTGGCTCGCACAAGTTACGCTGCTGATGATCGCCCTCGGTGCGATCACATTGGCAGGGGCGGCGCAGGACAACTCTGCGCCGCCGTCGCCCGCAGCGCAGCCGCAGACTGAACGAGAGCGCAAGGAGCAGGAGCGCCAGCGGAAGAAGGAAGAGAAGGAAGCGGCCAAGCGCCAGCAGCAGGTGGGCGTGCGCTGCGCCAGAGTACGCAAGAAGAATTGAGCGCCAGCAGCAATGGCACATCTACGGGCGGGAAGAAAGGCGGGAAGCGATGACCGGCGAAGAGATGGAGCGTGCGCGCGTGAGCGACGACCAAGATGATGATCTTGACATCATCGATCATCTCAGCGCCGGCAATGGTTTGAGAGTCGTGCCCCAAACCGATCAAGGGCATCAACCTACTCTTGATCCTGAGTTGAAGGCCACGCTTGACGAGATGAACCGTCGTTACCGCGTCCAACGGGAGCGGAATGAAGCCGAAGACGACACGCCCGACGCGGCGTAGAGCAAGCGACCGGAGAAATTCGATACATGGCGACTCCCGCTCCAATTAAACTCGTGCAATTGACCAACACGCAGCGCCGGCGGCTGGAAGACCTCTGGTTCATTTACGGCAACCACGGCTCGAAGATGAATTACCAGGATCACGGTTTCATCCAGGGCTTTCTGGAACACGGCCAAGACCTGCGCGGCAAGCGTTCGCCTTTCTACCAGCCGACGCCCGAATGCGTCGCGGCGGTGGACAAGGTTCTTTCCGGGGAGGTTGGGAAGACATGAGCGACGAAGATGTAACCCGCACCACCTCTTACTTCAATGCCCTCAAAGCTGTTGCCGACGCAGCACGCACGCTGGAAGAAGTTCGTGTCAGGTATGAGGACGCGGTTGACCGCCTGGGGCGTGAGAAGAGAGAGGCGGAGGAGCAATTCCGGCATGCGCTTGAGCACGTCAGCGAGCTCGTCGGTGAACCTTTGCCCCGCAGCGAACGCGACGAAGAAGACCGGCGGATGCGTGAAATGCTCCGGGGCATGCGCAAGAAGGAAGATGGGAAGAAGTGAGCGTGCAAGGCCGAAGAGATTGTGCTGGAAGACCGCCCTCATTGCTTCCCTGCTCGTTTTCATCAGTCATAACAAACTCTCTAATATTCCCCTTGTGTTATATGCACATATATGTATAATGCGGGCGTGACTTATACGTGGGATGAAGACAAAGCGATAAAGGTCAGGAAAGACCATAGCGTTGACTTCGCTCGAATCATAGATATTTTCAATGATCCGTACGCCGTTGAATTCATTGATGAGTCGCACTCGACTGAAACCGAAACGCGTTACGCCATAATCGCCCTGACGGCCGCGTATGGGCTTACCCATCTGGTCTTCACCGAGCGTGATGCCGGAGGCGAGATTGAACTGCATTTCATCACGGCGCGCCACGCCGAACCATGGATGGTAGAAGAGTATGAAGAAAACAAGCGAAGACAATGAAGTAACAACCAGCGAGCGCGCCAGCGAGCACGGTCTGCGACGCATCCCGCGCCGCCACATCACACAACCCGGCGAGGTCTCTCTCTCCGATTGCAAAGTCCGCGTCACGATGTACCTCGATGCCGATGTGCTCGAATACTTCAAGGAGCGCGCCGCCCAGCCGAACGCCGCCCCCTACCAGACGCAGATCAACTCTGAGCTGCGCCTAATTATGGAGCGCAAAGCCGGTGGTACGCCATACGCATCTTTGATTGAAGATGATCGCTTTATCAAAGCTGTCGCCGAGCGCGTGCAGGAGCGTCGCGTGAAGCGTGGTTAAAATGGAGACTGAATCGTGAAAACTATCGTCCTGGCAAATCACAAAGGCGGTTGTGCGAAGACGACGACGGCACTCAATTTAGCTATCGTGCTGGCCTGTCAGGGTTCGCGCGTGCTCGCCGTCGATTTAGACCCGCAAGGTAATCTCTCCGTCGCGTTCGGGGCCGACCTGCAAGAACTGGAGTCCACGCGCTGCACCTCGCACCGGATGATGCTCGACGCGCGCGGCGATCTCGCAGCGTACAGGATGCGCGCCCGGCCACATCTCGATCTCATCCCGGCGTGCCTCGACCATGACGCCGAAACGCTCATCGAAGGTCAACCCGTCTCGCGCGATCTGCTCCTGAAGAACAAACTCGCGCCCGTGCGCTCAGGCTATGACTACTGCGTGATTGACACGCCCCCGGCACTTCGCGCGCCGACGCTCAACGCGCTCGCCATGTCCGACATGACGATCATCCCGATTGAATCAAGCAACTTCGCGCTCGTCGGCCTCGGGCAAGTGATGAGGATGGTTTCGGCGGTGCGGAAAGCCCATGCCCCGAAGATGATCATTACCGCCCTCTCGACGAAGTACAAGGCGCGTCAGACCGTCGATAAAGAAGTGCGCTCGCAGGTCGAGGCGATGTTTAAGACCAACATGTTCGAGGCCTATGTGCCGGACGCGGCGGCGGTCAATCAGGCGACGGGGATCGGTAAATCTGTTTACGAAACCAACATCGCATCGCCTGCGGCACTGGCGTTCTTCAATTTAGCGAATGAAATCCGTGAGAGGTTTGGTGATGAAAAAGTCGGACTTGAAACTATTGCGGGAGCGGAACAAGAAAGCGGTCGCACCGTCACCGAAGAAAGACGATCTTAGCGACGAGCTATCAAAATTGTTCGACGACGGCACGACGCTTGAGAAATCAACCGCCGACGAGTCGCCGACCCCTCGGCCTACCTCGGCTCACCTCACCTCAGATCACCTCGGCTCACCTCAGCCCACTCCGGCGAAACGTAAGAAACTGCCGGCCGCGCCGGAGCGAGATTTCAACCGCCGCGCTAATTCCCTTGAGCGCGATGCCATTCCTGCCGGTCTTTTCCCCGGCGCGAGTAAGAAGCTATACGACGCTCTTTATCTCCGCACCAGAGGCGCGCACCAGCCGACTCGAACCATCCAGGCGACTCGAACGGAGTTGATGAAGTGGGCGGGCATCGGGAGCCGCAACACCTTCCTTAATCACATGCGCCACTTCCTGAAAGTAGGCTTGCTCATCAGGCATTTTGAAATCGGCGACAACGACGGCGCACAGTACGAAGTGTGCATACCAGAAGAGGTTGATCTGTCCGCCCTCGGCTCACCTCGGCTCACCTCGGCTCACCTCAGCCCAGATCAGCTCACCTCAGCGCAAGAAGTGGGGGGAGGGTCGGATCAGAATGTGATCCGAGGTGAGGTGGGTCAAACCACTGAAAATATAGATACTTCCGATTTCCCTAAGACTTCTTTTAAGACTAAAGAAGAAATTTTTGATGATGAGGCTGCGCCGCCGAAGCTTCGCGCGCTCGAAAAGGAACTGACGGGTAAGAACTCAGGCACCGCCGCACAATGGGATGAGCTCTTTGACGTGCTCATTGCGGAGATGAAGATCGCCGCCGGGCGCACGACCATTTCCAGCGTACCCGCATTCATGGCCGAACACCTGCGCCGGCGGCTATGGAAGATCGATAAGAAGCAGGCTGCGCAGGAAGGGAAGGATCTGCCGGATCAGACTGCTTCTGTTGGACAAGAGAATCCGGTTGATTGCCCGGACTGTAATGGAAGCGGTTGGTGGTATCCACACGGAATGGAGAAGGGTGTGGCGAAGTGCAAGCACTTAAACTTGAAGCGTGAACCTGTTTCGTAATTTCAAATTCAGGACTCGGAACTTCTCAAATACAATTTTATGATCAAAGCAATCGACTTCTTCTGTGGGGCTGGCGGCCTTACGCGGGGATTGTTGGATGCCGACATTAAAGTGTTGGTAGGCATTGATATTGATCCCCGTCTTCGCGAAACCTATGAAGCCAACAATTGGCCGAGTCAATTCAGATGTGTAGACATCAAGGCTATAAATATTCAACACCTTCGGACTGAGTTAGGAATTACAAACAAGGATAGAACTCTCTATGCTGCCTGTACGCCATGTCAACCTTTCTCCACCTTGAATCAAAGGCAAGGCGCGGATAATAGGAAAGAATTGCTTATCTCATTTGCGGAGATAGTTCAAACCGCCCCTCCCGACTTCATCTTAGTCGAAAACGTCCCCGGTCTAAACACGGCATACGGTAAAGACATTTATCAACGCTTTATCAAAATGATTAGTAAAGCCGGCTTCAAGGAAGAGAACGTGTATGCAGAGTTTTTGGACGCCAACGATTTCGGTGTACCGCAAACACGCAAACGATTCATACTTCTCGCATCGAGGCATGGGCAAATACTAAAACCAAAAAGGGCAACGAGAAGACCCACCGTTCAGACGGTACTAAGAAAGTATCCTCTCATTATTGATGGCGGCAAATCGGAAAGATTCCCAAATCACGAATCGCGAAAGCTGCAACCACATCATAAAAGAATTGTAAAAGCTGTGCCTAAGGATGGCGGTAGTAGGAGAGACATAGTAGACACCTCGATCCTTCTTCAATGCCACCAAGATAATCCCGGCGCCCATAAGGATGTGTTTGGGCGTATGGCTTGGAGTGAGCCATCTCCCACCTTAACGTGCCGTTGTGCGGATGTATATTGCGGTCGGTTCATACACCCGGAACAGGATAGGGGCATTTCGTTAAGAGAAGCCGCAGCTCTTCAATCTTTCCCGGATGATTATGTGTTCTTCGGTAATTTCCAACACATAATGAAGCAGATCGGAAACGCGGTTCCTGTTAAATTCGCGTCGCGATTGGGACAAGCAATCATTGATACGACCTCACACCTCACCTAAGGAACTACACAACCATGCCCTCAAAAAAAACAGGCACTGCCCCAACCAAGACATCCTCCAAGCCACCTGCCACCAAAGGGAAAGGTGAAAGTAAAAACTACAAGATGCAGTTCGACATCGGCACGATCAAACATCTTGGGCTACAAATGTATTCAACTTTACCTCCGGTTATTGGAGAGCTGGTTTCCAACGCTTGGGATGCAGATGCCTCACGAGTCGATATAACTATCCCGACGGGAGCAATAACGGACGACTCTGAAATTATCGTCAAAGATGATGGCGATGGCATGACAGACAAAGATGTTAGAGACGCATACCTGGTTGTCGGACGTGACAGACGTAAAGATAAAGGAGATGCACCAACTAAAAAGGGGCGGAGACTTCAAGGCAGAAAAGGGATTGGAAAGTTTTCGGCTTTTGGAATCGCCGGTGAAATTGAAATTGAAACTGTTAAAAGCAGGGAGACATCTCGGTTTGTAATGAATTACGCCAAGATGGAAAAGAATGCGCCGCGCCGTGAAATAAGCATGCCACCGTTGTCAGCGACGGGAAACGTGGTCAAAGGTACACAAGTCACTCTACGTCAAATCAATAAATACAGAAACAGGCCCATTAATATTCAAGCATTGAGACGCGGACTTGCTCGGCGCTTTTCCATCATCGGCAGCAGTCAAGGTTTTAACGTTTTCATTAACGGGACACACATAACACCCCAAGAGCGTGATCTAAAACGATTGTTGGACGTGGATACGGACGGAGATCAATATTTATGGGAGTACGACAATGTCGAGATAGAACCGGGGACGGGTTGGGCTGTTTCAGGCTGGATAGGCGCTCTTGACCGGACCAACGAATTAGAAGATGGCATACAGCGGGGCATAGTGATTTTCGCAAGAGGGAAAATGGTTCAGGCCCCATTCGTGTTCGACGCTACTGTTGGACAACAATACGCCCTTTCATATTTGGTTGGCGAACTACACGCCGAGTTCGTAGCTAAACCACTCTGCACTGAAAGTGCAGAGGTTTGACGAGGACTGAAAGTCCTACTCTTCCAGTATGAAGTTGTCCGTCTCCTTATTTGATGGGTGACGGTGGTGTTCCAGATACTCTTGCACCATCTCTTCGGTGAGGTTGCCCGTGCTCCATGCGCCGTACCCTATCGCCCAGAAGTGCCGCCCCCAGTATTGCTTTTGCAATGCCGGGTGCTCTTGTTGCAAGAGTCGGGAAGTTCGACCTTTGAACCTTTTCACCAAGTCCGAGAGCGCCTTCGAGGGCGGGTACTCAATGTGCATGTGGACGTGGTCTTTGCTCACGACGCCCTTGAGTATCCTGACATCTTCGGCGTCACAGATTTGGATGATGAGCTCCCGACATCTGCGCTGGATGTCACCTTTGAGCACCGGGTAGCGATACTTCGTCACCCACACGATGTGTGCCGTCAATCTGGTGACTGAATGGCTGCCGTATCGGTTCTCTTTCATGTTGCCGCACTTCTAACATTCAAAAGAAGTGTGTAGCAACTAAAGTCTTGCACTAAAGTGCATAGTTTCGACTAGCGTGCTGAAACAATGAAGCAGAGGACACCATAGGTACCACCCGCAATTCTCTGGTTTGGGATACAGAGCCAAATGCAACATTTAAGCGGTGGGGACTGAATGAAGTCAACAAAATCGCTCGCCGGTGGGCAGAGAAGCGAAGCGACGACAATGAAAAGGCGCTGTTGAAGAATGCTCTCTATGCCAAATTCCGCGATGAGGCAGGTAGATTTGATAATCACCGCGTTTTGAAAGTAGCTGACGCTTTAATCAAGGATGTGATCCGGAAAGACCAAGTCGGCGATCAGTCATCGCAGGAGAAAGTCGTTCAACTTTGCTTAGACTTTATGGAGTTCGACGCTTTTCAAGAACTTGCCAAGGACTTAACCGATACGGACTTGAAAGATCCAGTCAGACTTTTAGAACTCTTCCGCGAGTGGGAAATGGTCGAAGCAAAGGAAATGATGCGTGTCACGGAGGGTCGGATATCAACAATCGAGAGACTTCAATCTCTTATTGACACCAATGCTTTGGAAGTTCCCACACTGCACAATTTTCTCAAAGAGTTCCCTTGGGTACTCGATCCCAGATGGACCCTTGTTGCCGACGAAGTGACTTACACCGAGTTGCTTCGCAATAATTTTCCCGAAGGAGAAGACGTTCCAGAGGGCGACCGTAGGATAGATTTCATGTGTGTTAAAGAAAGCAACAACTTGGTTGTCGTCGAGATAAAGCGGCCCCAGTCTCACGCATCACTAAAAGAACTGGGACAAGTTGAGCAGTATGTCAATTTCATGCGCAATTACTGTAAGCACACTACAGATCCGGAATTGAAACACAGAGAGGTGGTTGGGTATCTTCTCTGTGGTGAACTGGTAAACACGTGGGATGTCAGGGAAAAACGTGACAACCTTGAACGGGCTGGCATTTACATTAGACTGTATAGCGACCTTTTGCGCATGGTGCGTTCCAATCATAAAGAGTTTCTACAGCGATATGAAAAGTTACGTAAAGCCAAAGCTGGACAAAGAGATGACTACACCAACGGTGCGAAGAAAAATGGAAGTGCTGCAAAACGGAAAGCAAGTTCAAAGAAGCCCAAAAAAGCACCTGTTGGCAAAAAAGGTACTAAGAAGACTTCAAGAGGGAAAAAAAGCGTTCCTCGGCCTCGATGATTATGAGTGGATATGCCCGATAATCTGACCCCTGAGCAACGGAAACGCGCGATGTCGCGCGTGAAACAAAAAAACACTGACCTGGAAATAACAATGCGGTCGGCTTTACATAAACGTGGGTTACGTTTTAGGAACAATGTCGAAGACCTTCCGGGTAAGCCCGATATAGTGTTTCGTACAGCAAAAGTTGCTGTCTTTATTGATGGCGACTTTTGGCATGGGTACCAATTATCGAAGTGGGAAGATAAAATATCGGAATTTTGGAGAAATAAAATCAGAAACAACAGAGCACGTGATCAGAAGAATTTCAGAAAACTTCGCAGGATGGGATGGAAGGTGGTTCGCATCTGGCAGCATGAGATAAAAAAGAACCCAGCAGCATGCGTTGATAAGATTGAGAATTTAATCAAACCCATGCGCATGTCAATATGAAACTTTCTTAATAGACGAGAAAAAATTTCGGCTCGCCTCACTCTCGTCTTGCTAACGAGAGGACGGTTACGTAATTCCTGACGTGATTGGCGGGCCGGATTCTCACGCTGAGTTAAGATAATGCCATCCAAACTTGAAGTTGTTACTGAATGCCTGAAGCCTGTGGATTAGGAGTGTTGACAGCAGCCAAGAGGTATTCGCGTGGCAAACTATTGCGGTCGACCGCAATAGTTTGTTTCATGAAGAATTCCTTATAAATGCGGATGTCGTCGTACAGAGTTCGCATCGTCACGCCGAACGCAAAGGCAAGTCTTTGCATCATCGCCGTAGCCCCTTGTTCGGCTTGATCTTTTCGTCCACGGCCTCCGCTCTGCTTGTGATGCCTGCGCGAAAACTCATAAGCGCACGCCCCGCGAATCCGAAAAGACTCATGCAACATCTGACGGACGGAGGGGGTAGCCACAAGAAGCCGCCTCGGCCATATCGGAACGAAGGCAGCAGCGTCATGATTGACGATCATGACGCTGCTGCCTTTTTTAGATTCGGAGCGTACTCCCGGCATGAATGTGTCAATGGCACTACTTTGCTGCCATTTTCACTGTAAAAACGACATTGGTGCTTCAAAACGAGGCTGAGTAAGGGGGTCGAAAATTACAAGTGCTCCGTTGTGTTACAAAGCGTTCATGCAAAAAAGTCTTGTTTTTTTGCGAGCATGATCAATCTGAAAGTGAGGAATTCTAATGAGCGACGAGCGACTGCTGACGACGGAAGAGGTGGCAATAATTCTAAATATCACCCCGCATCGAGTGCGATGTTATGCCCGTGCTCGCTTACTTGGGAATTACAAGATCAACACGGGGCCATCTGCTCATTATCGATTCAAGCAACGCCATATTGCCGACTTTTTGCGTCGGCGCGAATCGCGTCCGGTAGCAGCTTAAAAACACGAAAGGCCGCGTTAGCGCGCGGCCTTTCGATAATCAATGTCGTTGGAAGCGACTTAAAGGATGGTGCGATGAAACATTATCACAGCGGCGAAAACGCCGCAACGCAAAAGCTACGCAATCAAGGAGAGGCCGAGCTTTCTTGTACCTGCCCTGGCTGTTACATGCCTCGGCTGCGACGATTCGAAGAACTCAATGCGCAACTCGCCCGCGAAGTTGATCGACTGCGCCAAGCAAATATGTCGGATCTGGAGGTGGCGGCATGAACACAGCACCTCCAGTCGCCCGCAAAGAATTCACGCCATTCACAGCCGAGGAGCGCGCGTCATTCCTGGCCTATCGCTTCGGTTCCACGCTGGAATGGTCAAGCAGGATCCTGGTCGCCATCAACTACCCTTACGATCTGCGATGGTTCGTTGATGCCGTGCAGGGCGTCTGCAAAGGCAAGGAGCGCCGCATCGCACACGCCACGCTCGCCACCCGCGCCCAAAGGTTTAAGAATGCCTCCCAGGCCAAGTCTCTCGTCCTGCGCGCCGTCGAAGCCAACAACGATTGGGCGCGACTGAAGATGATGATGATCTTCGACATCGAGCGTCCCAAGCCGCGCGAGATGGAAGGGAAGGAAAAGCGCGCGCGCACCAAGTACACGGACTATTTGACGCCTGCTGCCGTGTGGGCGCAGGAGGCCGAGCAGCGCGCCAAAAAAGCTGATGAGGTCAGGTGGAAAAAGGATTCCAAGCACCGCTTCCTGACGCGCGAGAACATTCTTGAAGATGCGTTAAAGCAGTTACCGGGCTTCGAGTGTGTCGAAGACATGCCTGACACGACGAGGAAGAAAGACCCGGAACCGCTCCCGCTCAGAGAGTACGTCGCGGCCAGGCAGGATGTCATGCTCGCCGAGCATAAGCGCATCCTCGGCAAACTTCAGGACGGGGAACCGGTGGACGTTGATGAAATTGACGCGAGACTCGCCGCGCTCGAAGTCTTTTACGCCCGCTCGCGAAAAGCCTTGGGGTCAGGCTACGAATCCGCCCGTGCAGCACTTCTGAGCATGAGAGAGTCGCGCTGCGTGCGCATGATGGGACTTCACAGACCCACTTGAAATCGTCGCCAGAGTCGATGAAATTCTCGCCGCTAAGGGTACCGTCCACGGCACCCTTAGTAAAGAAAGCTTGAATGGTAATTACAGGACTGAGGGTGATGCCCACGGCACCCTTAGCGCGCCACTCCCGGCAGACTTCGAGGAAGTCGTTATCAGCGACGAGGCGGAGCCAGATCAGTCGCTCACGCAACTCGACTGCGCCTTGAGCTACGCCGCGCTCTCTATCCCCGTCTTTCCGACGAAGCCGAACAAGTCACCCTACACACCGCGCGGCTTCAAAGACGCAACGACCAGACCGGAGACGATCCGCGCGTGGTGGCGCGAGCACCCGGACGCGGGCATCGGCATTCCGACGGGGAAGGCTTCCGGCTGGCTCGTGCTTGACCGCGACGACCGGCACGGCGGTGACGCTTCACTCTCTGCGCTCGTCGAGCAGCACGGCGATCTCCCTTCCACACAGGAGGCCGCGACTCCGAGCGGCGGCGCTCATTACGTTTTCAAATACCCTTCCATCTCCGCACTCGGGAATTCAGCGGGCAAGCTCGGCAAAGGCCTGGACACGCGCGGGGAGGGCGGCTACATCGTCGCGCCGGGCTGTGAGGGCGCGCGTCGCTGGGTGAACGCGCTCGACCCGGTAGACGCTCCGGAATGGATGATCGAGGCGCTGCTTTCCGAAAGGCACGAGCCTGTCAACACTGATCGGAAAGTTCTGCATCACCCATTCGGCGGCACCCGCCGCTTCGGCCTTGGCGAACGCAATGACGGCCTGCGTGACGTGGCCGCCGGTCGGTGGCGGCACGGATACGCGGCGGACGGCCAGGAGCTTTTTGAGCAGATGCGGGAGGTGCGAGACACGCGTTGCGCGTTCGTAGCAAACGATCCCCCACCCTCCGACGCTTGGCTGCGAGACCTGGTGCAGCGCACCGTGCGGAAATACTCGCGAGGGGAACTCAAGCAGGAGGTCAGGGCCTGATCTTGGAAGGCGTAACTTTGCGGCACGAGGCGCGCAGTGGCGGGCATCTGGCGGCATAGCAGGGAAGCGCATTGTTCGTAAATTCTCCGGCGACGACGGCGCACGCTAAAACGCAACCCCATGAAAGCGACGCAACCCCATGAAAGCGACGCAACCCCATGAACGATTTCCAGATGGCTCAGTGATTCGGTATGGAAGTGAGAGGTGAACATGACGAAAAATGTTAATACGGAAGATTTCGACGCGGCGGCGCAGCAACTACAGGCGGCACGCAGCGAACTGAAGGCGGCGACGGCGGAGGCGAGTGTATCGGCGCTTCGCGCTCGCGATATGGAGTATCTGCGTGCGGCAGGCATTCTCGCTTCAACTGACGAAGGCGTGAAGGAAGCGTCCGAGCAAGACGCGGCGGCGCGGCACGCACTGGCGGTCGCGAGACAGAAAGAGCGCGATGCACGCGGGCAGATAGAGTTGGCGACCCGGCGGAACGAAGACGAAGCGAAGCGCCTTGAGTTGGAGCGCCGGACGACACTCGTCAGACGTGACTTCCCAGAGGTCGCAGCCGAACTTGACGCGGCTGAAAATGCTCTGGAGCAACTGGTCGGATCGTCAACGCTCGACGCTCAGGCAGGTATCCGCCCGGCGCATATACCGGGCCGTCTTCTCCATGCCGCAAAAGAACGCGCCTCAAGCGCGCGCTCCGCCTTCGAGGCGGCATTGCAGCAAGGTGCAGATGAGGTGAGTCATGTCGAAGAAAGTTAAAGAGCAGAGCATCGAGCTCTGCCCTGTGCAGGAGCAAGGGAAGCCGCAGTGCAAGCTGCCACTCGACAAGAAAGGCGTATGCCCGAAGCATTGCAGCGCGAAGACGTCGAAGGGTCCCTGCAAGCGACATCACGCCAAAGGCCGTCGCCGCTGCCACCGCCACGGCGGCGCAACTCCCGTCGGGTTGGCCTCCACTCATTTCAAACACGGGGAGCGCGTCCGTGGCGGTCGCCACATGGGACGACTCTCGCCGGACATGCAGGAGCGTTACAGCGAATCAGCAGCAGATCATCAAGCTCTCTCCATGATGCCGGAAATTCATCTGCTCGATGCGCGTATATCGATTCTTCTGGATCGCGCTCAGACAGGTGAGTCTGCGGCACTCCTGGCGCGCATCGAAAAAGCCTTCCAGAAATTTATCGAGGCCAATGAAGCGGGCGAGGAGGAGGCGACGGCGACGGCGCTCGCTAAACTCGGGCAGGCCGTAGGCGCGGCGCGCACCGACCGCGCGACCTGGGAAGAACTGTCGGAGAAGATTGACCAGCGCGACCGTCTGGTCAGGAGTGAGAATAAGCGGCTCAAGGAATCCGCCGAACTCGTGCAAATGGCAATCGTCACACGCCTGCTGTCGGCGGTCGCCTTCTCGGTTTTAAGTCATGTCACAGACCCAACTGCCAAGCGGAAAGTCATCGGAGATCTCGCTCAGCTCTCTGGCCGAGATATTGATCAACTTACTCCAGCCGGAGGAAGAGGAACAGACCCTCCTGCCTGATTCGTAAATGCTAGCCACCTTCGACGGGTGGTGACCTGGTAGCGTCGAAAATTGCAACGCCGATTTTGAGGTAATGTGCAGTCGGGCGTTGACCGCAAACTTAACCCACACGTCGCAGCCGCTTATCACCTAATGCTGCATAACTCAAACACGAGGCGGCAGATGAATACCTACACAGTCCGAATCGTCACGGAGCTAGATGCATCAGGCGTCAAGGCCGGGTCTGCCGAGATCGACAGCTCGATCTCATCCGCCACTCGGCGCGCGCTCGCAGACATCAAGAAAATCGACGAGGCGTTCAGCCGTCTCTCACCCTCTGCTCAACGGGCGATGGCGAAGCTGGCCGCTGCTCAGGCGCAGCAATCAACGGTTGCTGAGCGGGTCAAGGATCGTGCGTCGCGCGCCTGGGAGAGGGCGGAGACGAGCAAGCTGCGCGCGACAGAGGCTTCGTCGCGGGCGCAGACCAAAGCTGCAGAGCAGGCTACACGGGCGAGCGAGGCGGCCAAAAACAGAGAGTTCCGTACTCACGAAAGGGTGGAGCGTGAGAAGTTCAAGGTGGCGGAGCGCACGGCGAAAGAGATCGAGCGAGCGAACCATAAGGCGGCATCGTCGTCATCGTCAACGTTCAGCACTTTCCTAGGCGCATCCTTCTTCTCGAATCTCGGCGCGCGGGCAGTGTCGGCTCTTTTCTCCGAGCTGCAACGCATCCCGGAAGAGGCCACGAAGCTGGCAGTAGAGACGCAGAATGCATTGAAGGGACTGGAGTCCGTTGCCACCTTCAAGGGGATAGATAAACAGTCGGCCACCGACGCCGTTCAAAATCTTCGCTTCGTAAAGGGCGGCATCATCTCCGTCGCGGAAGCGTCCATCGCCCTCAAGAACTTACTTCTATCAGGCTACGGCCTGCCTGAGTCAATCACCCTGCTTGAGCGGTTTTCCGACGCCGCCGCCTTCGGCAAGCAAGCCGCACTGAGCTACGGAGAGGCGATCACTCACACGTCGGAGGGTATCAAAAATCAGAACTCGCTGTTGTCGGACTCTGCCGGTATCACGAAAAACCTGTCCGTCATCTTGAAGGAACGCGGCTTCGAGATGGAAGACTTGTCGAGTAAGACGAAGGGCGCGTCGGCGCGTCTCGCACTCTACAACGGACTCTTAATTGAATCTCAGGCTCAGGTGGGGGATGCCGACAAAGTGATGGCCGGATTCACCGGCACGATAGCCGCCCAGGACCTCGCTTATCAAAACCTAGAGCGCGCGATAGGTAAAATCATCATTCAAAGCCCGGCGTCGATAGAGGCTTCCAAAATTCTCGCCGAGCAATTCCGCGAGCAGACGGCGGAGATCAACAACTCCGACTCCGCCGTCAACGACTTTGCTGAAGATGCCGTTGCGGCATGGAATAAGATCAAGGCCAACGCCATCCCTGCCGCCGCTACCATAGCCAACCTCGTGCGGGCGGTCTCAAGTTCGATGGGACTCATCGTGACCGCCGCTGTCGGCTCGATCCTGCGCCTGCTGGAAGAGGTCGCTAACGCCTTCCTCGGCGTCGGGAACACTCTCATCAATGGGGTGAAGCTGATCGTTAATGGAATCGTAGGCGCGATTCAAGGGGCGGGCGGCTTTGCCCAACAATTAATTTTGACCACTATTTATTGTGGACTCGGCTCTCAACCTGCTCAATATGAAGTGGCTGTTTTGAATCGTTGGGCAAAGCCTCGCGTCGCATTTTCAATAATCAATTATGCACCCTTTATGCACGATTCGAGCATGTTTCACGCATAGCCCTATCCAGCATAATTGAAGTTTTCCACCCACCATTTTCATTATCAATTCTGAGAATGGGGATTTGGCGTCCCTCGGAAATTGACCGTGATCGGACGCGCCTAAAGTGGCGGTTTTTGTCGCTACTAAAAAGTGTGCACGGGGCATCTGTGCGTGCATAGGGTAATGAATTGCACGCCGCGACTCAACATAGACCCTCTATCCCCTCTACCTTCAGCTTATAGATCGGAACGACTCAAAACCGTTTTGAGTCAGATTCAAACTTCGCGTTTATTTGACCTGTGGCGCGTCGGAGAGTTCAAGCTGGCATCGCCTTGTCCGGTGCGTGTCGGCTCGCCTGACGTGAGATATGCGAAGGTGGCGGGGCCTGTAGCGGGTGGGTTTCAACTCAACCATGCTGCGATTTAGATGAACTCCATCCTGGTCGATAACGTCGGCATCACGAAGGTTTCAACTCAACCATGCTGCGATTTAGATTTACTCCGGCAGTCGGGCTGCGCTAAGGTTCACTCACATGGCGGGTTTCCTCTAATACCCGTCGCCGCACAGGGCGGGAATTCTGTGCGACCTCACGATCCGAAGGCATCGTGTGATGTGCGGCGGGAGAGTGAGGCTCCTGCCGCATTACTTTGTGCCGACGAAAAAAAGGGAGCGGCAAGGTTGATTTCCAACCCTTGCGATGCACACTTTGTGTGTACCTGCGTACGGGCAAGGGTACGGCGGGTCGTTGAAGAGTGGATTGAGAGCCGCTCATGATTCTACACAAGTGGGTTGATAATCCTTACTTGTTTTCTTTCTCTTCGCTAACTCTTCTTTGATCCTGAATCTCGTTTATCACTTTGTTGACCGTGTCGGCCTGTTCCTTGGTCATCTCGCCCTGAAAGGTTCTCCAATTCGCCGCGTCTCTTGCGATGTAGGGTGAAGGCTGTGCCATCCAGGTCAGGCCGACACAGCACATCAGGATGACGAACGCCCCGATGCTGACCCACTGGACTCGCCTGAGCCATTGCTGCTCGGTCATCTCACGAGCTTTCTTGATGGTCGGCATAATCGCCGTGCTCGTCTCATTCTTGATGCTCTGCACGAATGATTGAATCTCCCCGCGCGAGGACGCCGCCAACGTCCGAATCCCTTCAGTCGCGTGCGCGGCGGTTGACTCAT
>MWWH01000191.1_pt1 | contig 16405 bp, 20 predicted proteins | sample 1047231 | NCBI WGS metagenome assembly MWWH01 (sample SAMN06349967, study PRJNA376086) | soil metagenome | isolation source: MG3-2 sample Antarctic (ecotone) soil | place: Antarctica | collected 2015-01-13 | reverse complement strand
TTCTGATGCCATACCCGTCTTGTGACTAGGGTTTAATTGAAACCGTAGAAATACGGAGAATAAGGATTTTTGAACTCAATTTGTCAAATTCCTAATTACACATTAAGTCAAACACAACTCACAAATAGAAATACTTGTTTAAGTTAAAACTGTCGGTCAGTAAAGAAACGCGGCTGCTAAAGTTATATTTCGGCACTTAACTTTTGTTATTGCGGTAGTTACTTCCAAAAATATTCTATTAAGTTTTGCTAAACGAAATTTATCCATACTTTACTACCAGCAGGGATACCATTTTCTTTCGCGGTACACTATCATTAGAATAATGTTTTATTTGCTTACCTTCCATGAAGCAAGGCGCTAACCATTCTGTGACGATCAAGTTGTCAGAAGAAACAATAACCAAGCTGGCAAAAGAAGCTGGAGAGCATGGACGCTCAACCTTCATTCGTCAAATTATTCACAGTTTCCTCAATAGCCCCAAAAACACAGAATCCCCAGTAGTCTAAACTACCGAGGATTTTGTGTTTTTATTGATCAGCCCACAATAGCTTCTCACGTTTACCAGACTAGAAAGCTTATTGATGGGATTAGCAAGTGTGTACGTTTTGTTTACACAGGGCATTAGTACGCTTCGTCGTTGCAGTTCACCAATAAAAGTGGTTCCTACATCTACGTGCGGTATGCCTTGTGGTTTACATCTGGTACACCATGTACCTCAATGATAAATAATTCAGCCAATTATTTCAATAAGTCTACTCTTTTCTCCCCTGATTTTACCTCACAATCACCCTCTTATCAGCAAGAGAGAGCGCCACGTCTATCGCCACCGCCTCGGCACGAGCGATCGCCCCAGCAACTAAATTTTTTCACGTCACTAGAACCAGCGGCTACCGTTGCAATCGCGCCATGCCCCAGATGCGGTGCAACACAAGCGATACAAACCGCAGGGACGGGACCACACTACGCAGCACTGCGGTGTGCCAACTGTAATCGCTTCCTCAAATGGTTGCCCAGCCCAAAACCTGAGCTTTCTAGCAACGAAGGAGGGCAGCAGTGATGTCCTTGTTAGCCCCAGAACAGACCAATCGTCAGCTAGAGATACTAGGCTACAGCGACTCTAATAGCAGAGTTCGGGTGCGGTGCTTCGCTGCCAAAGGAATGCCCCTCGACGAGCAACTCAAGCGACGTGCGGCATGGCAAAAAGACGAAAAAACAATTATTCCGATTCCGATTGAAGGATGGTTGAATACCAGCGGTGTATTCATCAGACTCAAGAAGAAACGCTCGTCGGATGCAGTCGAGTTGGATGGCAACGGCAACCCGATCTGGATTGAAGCGGGAACTTATCAAAACGGGATAGGCTACCTGCAAGACCTTAATGGTAGAGGCTATGGTATCTACCTAATACCCAACGCCGGGGGTGGCGCAGATGCCGATATCAGCCGCTTCGGTGCTTTGTTCTATGAGTGCGACGGAGTTAGTAAAGATGAGCAATGGAAAAAGCTGCGCTCTCTTGAATCTCAGCTAGGGCGCTCGGCATCATCGGTACTCGAAACACGAAAATCTTTGCACTGCTACTTCAAATTGGTATCTGGTAGTGTGTTGCCCTCGACCTGGACAGAATATCAACAGAGGCTAATTCAAGAGCAAGATTCAGATCCAGCAATCTGGAACCCGGCGCGGTTGATGCGGCTGGTAGGTTTCGATCATCAAAAGTGGGATGCCCAACAGCGATCGCTCGTACAGTTCCCAGTTCGGTTGGTTCAAGAAAACGACAATATTTTCACACTGGATGAATTCGACCAAGTTCTACCAGAGTGGGATGAGGAGCGCTGGTCACGAGCGCATCGAATATCAGAGCGAGTAGCAACTGACCCCACCCTTGACCCTTGGGACATTCGGAACTTTGCTCATCACCTGGATGGATACCAAGCAGACGGGCGACGGGGGTGGGATACCTGTAAATGCCCAGCCCACAATGGCGAATCAGATAACTCACTACACGTTGAACAAAGCACAGGGGGTTATAGGTGCCACAGCGGATGCAGCTCTAAAGATGTTTATCGCGCTGCCTTGGACTTGGCGCGATCGCGCGGGTACCAATTACCAGAAAAGCGTGAGGCAGGGCAGCGCTTCTCCACTTTTGGGGGGTGGCTATCAAACATTAAGCGGCAACTCAGTCAAACGGTTCAGCGCAAGAATGCTTGGGGTTTCACTCGTAAAGACATAGATAAGGAGAAAAATGAACAGAGCGCAGAGACGGAAAGTAATCAAACAAGCAAATACGGGGGATCCGGGGCATTATCGAATGGATTGGGCGACACTGACCTGCACACGTTGGAACGCTCATATCAAGATGTGGGTTCACGACCCGATAGAAACAAAGAAAATGAGAGAAATCGGCATAGCAATGGGAGCAGTCACACTTATCCCAGGTCCGCTCCCTCTGGAAGAGGCGAGGGTTCTCAGCAATACCAGCCAACGAACGAGCGGCTACACAGTTGGTCGCTAAGTCACAAACAAGACAGAAAGTACATTCATGACGCTAGCGGCACAGGGACAGGGAAGAGTTTTGATGCTGGTATGGCAACTCCGGATCTGTTTGGCGTAAGCAGGCTAATCCATGTCAGCGCCGAACATCGAAATCCAACTGTGTCGACACTTAAGAGCTGGTCAGACCTTGAGGCGAGGCATAAGGGACTGGTGCGAGATGAATTCGGCAAGCTGCGACGAGCTAAACCGGGGCAGCCCTACGTTGTTTCGCCCAATTGTTCCAGAAACGACACAATCAGCGCCCTGCGAAGTAAAAATATTGGAGGCGCTGATACATCTGGTTTAATCTGCCAGACTTGCCCTAACCTAGAGCCATGCCAAGCGGGTGCTGTGTTTGGCTTCTTGCACGACCGACAAAAAACTCTAAGCCAATCCCGCTTTAGAGCGCATCCTCAAAGCTTGCCAGACCCATCAGAATTCGATTACAGCAGCGTTGTGCTGATTTGGGATGAAGCGTCAGAAATCATCAAAGCCCATCGCTCAATTGATGTAACTGCTCTAGACCTACAACGAGCGATCGCAGTTTTGGCAGTTAAGTTGCCATTGGTATTCGATGCACTCAGACCCGTGCTGACTGCTTTATCTCCTTATCTAACGGGCGAAATCAAGCAACCTTACTACGGTTGGAAGCATACCCAGATTAGAGAAGCACTGCCATTTTTGTTTCCCGTTGACATGGCAGCAATCCGAGAAGCTCTGACCCCAGACTTAGATCAATTACTGAATACAACGAAGGATTACGGCGTTGATTTAGGCAGCTTGCCGCGTGGTCTTAGAAAACAATTTTCTGAGTCTGATGCGGAAACATCTGATCGCATTAATAATCAATTGCTGCTTGACTGGCTTCCCGACTTCGTAGATGTGCTGCTAGGCAATGTGGTGGGTAACTTGCGGGTTCAGAATGGTACTCTAACCATCACCCTGCCCGATCCTAGGCTGGGAGAAATTGCGCGATCGGCATCAGGAAATATTTTTCTGGATGCGACTGCGAAACCTGAAGACTTAGCCCTGGCGCTACGAATTGAACCATCAGAAATCTTGACCGTTCGTCAAGAGGCACCCGAGACGAGCAACCTTGAAATTATCCAGGTAGCGACGATGGGGCGGCTAGGAACTGGGAGCAAGCGCTCTGAATTCTGCCAGAAGAGAGTCGATGCCCTGATTGATCAGATTAAGCAGGATACACCTGGCGACGTTGCGGTAATTGACTTCAAGCGCCATACGGGGGAGGGAGATGGCAAGCGCCGCTGGTGGGTTGATTCTCGTGCTTTGAACGACTTTGAAGATTGTACGGCGATAATAGCGGTCGGAACACCTTGCCGTAACTTGAGCGAGTTGGAGACGGAATTTAAAATGCTGTACGGTCGCTCTCCCAGTGAGGGTACAGAAAAAGTTAAACACCCGATTCAGTTAAATGGGGAACTACCAACCGATATTGAACCTTGGTTTGAAATGCAGGTATCAGTCGATGTAGAATTTCGTAATTTTTGCCGTCGCCGCATTCTTGCAGATATCCATCAAGCAATCGGACGACTACGCGCTAACTTGCGACCAGGGCAGAAGTTGAAATTCTATTTCATTGCTGATTACCCGCTCGACATTCGCGTGACGTTGAAACTTGCAAAAGATATCACACCGGACGCAGCTACCAAAACAGAGCGCGTCGAGATGGCGATACGTGGCGCTATACAACAACTAAAAGACGCTGGACTGAAGATAACCCAGACTGCGATCGCGACGATAACTGGCTATAGCCAGCAGTACATATCCCGGTTCAAAGTTTTACTACTTTTGCTATTAAGTGACTCTTATAGCAAAAGTAGTAAAAATGATCAGCCACCTCCCGACCCTGGTGAGCAAGATTGGATGAGTCAAAAATATCTGCCACTATTAGCAGAATTACCCCCTGCTGAACTACTTAAGGAGGTGTTATCAATCTTTGAAGTATCTGGGCAGATGGTATTTAAGAGTATCTGGGATGCCGTTCCTAGTGCTGCTCAAATAAAAATCCTCCAAGCGCTGATGTTTACACTCTCGCCGGGGGAACTGCGTTCTTTAGCTCTTGCATCTGGGGCAAAAATATGAAGCCAGACCAACAGGCTTTAGCCAGAGCCGAAACTGAGCGCGGTGATTTAATTCAGGAGTGCCATTCGTTGATCGTAGCGATCGCCTACAAGCCCTCGTATTTAAAGTTGCTATGTTTGGCTCGAAATCATCTAAGACTGTTGGCACAGTACAAATCAAATCGACGGCGGCGGGTCAGTGGGTGAGGGTGCGATCGCCCAATTAAAAGTGACAGAAACACATCAGATTTAAATATTGAGGTATCGATGGAAAATCAAATTAAGCAGTTACGAGAAGAAGTCGCCGAGTATCGAAGCGAGCTACAAAAACTAAAAAATGAGCTAAGTGCTGCTAAAGCAATCACACCGCAACCGAAGTCTGATCGACCAACTGATATCAGCGCTGCTTTTCGATCTGCTGCTGTAGCGACAGCGGAAAAGGTCGCAGATGTTTTGGGCGTTGAGGAGTCGATCGCTGTCCTCACAACCCAGATGAATCAAAGACAGCAACAGCTTGAGGAGCTACAAAAACAATATCAAAAGCAATTGAGGCTAGGGCGGGTTGAGGAGGCAAGGCAAAAAATCCGAGAACAAATCCAGCGAATTGATGACATAGCATTTCAAGCAGAGTCGGCGTATCTAAATCTAAAAACGCTCTATAAGGAAGTGGAAGGTGATTTCAAAAGTTTGAGTCAAAACCCACCAGGAAGTCTTGCCGCAAGACTGGAGAATTTAGTCAACTTTAATTTCTTACAAGTACCGACACTCGTTGAACAAAATAACTCTTTTACTTTGATTGGTCGCCAAATTGATTTATTTAAACCGGAACGAGATGCCGAGCAGAGGGCGCAAGCACAAAGCGCGAGGGAATCCAAGGAGGCATTGGATGCTATGATACTCGCTTCTCAACAACGCAAAATTGTTGAAAAGCAGCAATACGAACGCGAGCGAATTCAAGAACTTTTGAGCGTAAAAACAATTGAGCTTCATGAGGCTGAAGCTCGACGGGCGCTGGATATGGAGCAAATTGCACGAGGTGTCAGGCTTAATATTTCTGCATTAATTGATTTCATCAAATTAACTAATGTTGAAATTCAGCAACTTCAGAAAGATTTGGATGCTGTGTATGACACAATTTAACGGACTTGATTTACAAGAGTTTTCAGAATTTGTCAGACTTCTGGAGCTACAAACATCGCTCGATCTGCCTGCACGGGACGAAGTAATTCGCAATGCCACAAACGCTTGGCTTGTAGAGAGATCGCGTGTGAAGCGAATCACTAAAGGGCGTTAATTTCGACGCTTCGGTAATCCAAAACCGGATATTTTGATGTATTGATCAACAATGTCTGGCTCGTTTTCAGCCGATGGCTTTTCTAGTTGGCGACACGCTATAAATGTTCCAAAACCAGATGCTCTAATAAATTCAGCGACAATATCTCTTTTTTTAGGTTCAGGCTCGGATTGTTGTAGCAGTTCTGGAGGCTCGTTAGTCATAAAGTTTCCCTGAGATTAATGAGCTTAAGCTAGCACTCATACATCGATTATGGGTTATTTAGAACAAGCGAGGCTAGACTGAAATTGCTTTTAAACTCACGTCCATGAAAACTCACGATGAAGCGGAAACCCCACCGATCGCAATTGCAGCGAGAGCAGGATAAAGCAACAATATCTCGATTGATTTTACAGGGGAAAACCCAACAAGAGATTGCCAATTATCTGGAGTTGGATCGCTCGTTGATATCCCGTGAAATTAAAGCTATTCGACAGGAATGGAAGCAATCAGGCTTACGAGATTTTGATGAAGAAAGGGGACAAAAACTAGCTGAACTAGAGTTAATAAAAATTGAGCTATGGCAAGCGTGGGACGAATCTAAGACAGCGCAAGAAAGTACCGCAGTCGAAAAAATAAGCATGGCAGGCAGTGCCTCTGGCAGTTCTAGTCTTAACTCAGCTAGGACAAAATATCTGGTTAAAAAGCAGACCAAACCAGGCGACTTGTCCTATATGAGCGGAATTGTGAACTGTATCAAAGAGCAATCAAAGCTACTGGCGCTCTACCCGGAAGAAGCAACGGGAGGGCAGTCGATTACTCTCACGGACGGACAATTAGGAGTTATTGGTCAGCTGATGGGGGAACGTCGTGCAGACATCAATTGACCAGAATGCTGTACTCCAGTTCATGAGAGGCAGCCTCCAAGGGTATGCGATCGCACAATTTCCAGATTATCGTTCGGCACGTCATCACAAATTACTTGCCTCTAAACTAGAAGATGTGGAGTCGGGTCGAATTAAGCGGCTGGCTGTCCTCATGGCTCCAAGGCATGGTAAGAGTAAGCTTTCTTCAGAGCTTTTCCCAAGTTGGTATTTAGGTCGAGACCCAAAACGACGCATCCTAAGTCTGAGCTATGGGCAGGATCTAGCTGATGTTTTTGGGCGTCAAGTCCGTAATTATTTAAGAACGCCAATATTCGCAAACCTATTCCCAGATTGTCAGCTTGCAGGCGATTCCAATTCTATTAAACGATTTAACTCGACAGCTGGTGGAGGCTACGCGACTATCGGTGTCGGTGGTGCTACAACGGGGCGTGGGGCTGATCTACTTCTGCTAGATGACCTTATCAAGGATCGTGAGCAGGCTGATTCTCCCGTCTATCGAGAAAACTTAATCGACTGGTATCGCTCGGTAGCACGTACTCGATTACAGCCAGGCGGTTCGATTGTTCTAGTCCAAACTCGTTGGGGGACAACTGACTTTGTTGCCTGGCTGCTATCAGAAACTGCCCACGAGAATTGGGAAGTTATTAGCCTTCCGGCGATCGCACTTGAAAATGATCCACTAGGCAGGCAGCCAGGGGAGGCGTTATGGCCTGAAGCTTATCCTGTTCCGGTCTTACAAGAAACTCAGGCAACATTAGGAAGTAGAGATTGGAGTAGTTTATATCAGCAATGTCCACTATCCGATTCTGACATAATCTTCCAAGCTAAATGGCTACAGTTCTACAAATCTCGTCGCCTTCAATTTGACCAAATTGTTCATAGCTGGGACTTGTCTTTTGGTGGAACTAGCGTCGGCAGCTCTTGGGTAGTTGGTCAAGTTTGGGGACTAATCGGCAAGCACAAATATCTACTCCACATGACAAGAGAGCAGATGGGATTCTCAGATAGTTTAGCAGCCATACGCGCTATGGATAGTAAGCATCGAGCTAGCAAGATATTGATTGAATCTGCGGCTAATGGCGCTGCTGTAATTGAAACGCTCAGGGTCGAGATTGGCGATCGCCTGATAGCAGTTCGACCGGACGGAGGGAAGTCAGATCGCGCCTATGCAGTTGTGCCGCAGTTTGAACGGGGCGAGGTGTGGCTACCAGAGTCAGATGTAAACCCGTGGGTGAACCCATTGCTAAAAGAGATGGAAGCTTTTCCGCAATCTAATACCGATGATTGTGTCGATGCGATGACCCAGGCGCTTAGGTGGATGGATAAGATTTTACGCAATATGTACCGCCGCAGCCCAGGCGCTGTCAGTTTTACGACCTGGTGATATACGTTGTTTATACGCTAACTATACAATAAGGCGATCGCTCTCCTCAAAACCCAATCACAGCCACAGCAGAGCGCCGCTGCTCTGGGGTTACTTCCAGATAGCGCTGTAATGTTCCTAAGTCATTGTGTCCTGAGATTTCTTGAATGTGGCGTAAGGGAATACCAGCGCTCGACATCTGGGTGAGGGCAGTACGCCTAAAGCTGTGGGTACTGACTCCAAAAAGACCAATGCTAGAGCAAGCAGCCTTAAGAATCTTGTCAGCCATGAACCGAGTCAATGTTAGAGATCGCCCCCGCATCCCTGGAAACAACGCACCTGGCGAGGGCTGATAATCTGCCAACAATGCAGCTAATCCTGGTTGAATGTCCACAACGCGAGTTTTGAGTTTGCCCTTTGTGGTAGACTTCCTGAAAGTCAGCGCCCCACCTCTAATATCTGTGGTCTGGAGTGCCAGCGCTTCACTCACCCGACAGCCAGTGAATAAGCAGATGCCGAACAAAGTGCGATCGCGTGGCGAAACGAATCCAGAAGTAAACAGTAGCCGCAATTCATCTGGGGTTAAAATCTTCCCCTGCCCGTTTCCGTTAACTTTCATTGGATAATCTTGGCTGATTTCACCAGATTACACGAAAGTGCGTTTTCGTGTAATAGCTAGCTCAAAGTATTGATTTATCGTTGGTTGCTCAAATAAGCTTTCCTCACTTAACTTCTACTTATCAATCACTATTCACCCACTTCACGACAGAATCAGGGGTGTAGCCATTTTCTATAGTTTCTACTTATGATATCGCTGCTATCACTGATTACAGCTATAATTAGCTACCCTTGACGAGTAATTGATAGCAGAGTGAGCAGCGATGCCAGAATCACCAATGGTCGGGGCTAGGGTTCCACAAGAATGGCAGCAACAAATCAGCGCGATCGCCGCTGCTGCTGGCAGGAAAGAAGCTGAAGTAGTACGGGAGGCTCTAGCCCAGTATTTAGGGCAGACTGACCCATCTGCGGTTAAGGGTGCGATCGCACTTCTTGAGGATAGGGTGGCAAGCCTTGAACGGAAGTTAGCTGGGTTAGGAAGATTGGTGGGTTGAAATGAATGCGACTGATATCCCTATTGAGCAGCTAAAGAGTTGGCTTAAAGATGTGAAGCGTATCAGCCACGAGCTTCGCTGCCTACCCGTCGAGGAAGAACCAACTTTTTATGATAAAAAGATCGACGATGTACTCGCACATCTGCAAGCAGCTAGAGCCGGACTCGTAGAAATTGCTCACACGATTTCTAGTGAGAGGGACCTATAGAAGCAATACAACGTAGTCTCCAGATTGTACAGTGCCAAATTAAATGATATCGAGACAAATTCGTGTCGCTCGCGCAAAGTTGCTCTACTGCAAAACTGCAAAGAAAGTTTGCTTAGTGACCTATCATCAGCTCCAAAGAATTGCTAACCTGGCTCTAAGCGGAAGAGCAGCAAAGCTAGACTTAGCTGCTTTAATGACACTAATATGTCTCCACGACAATTAATAAGTCACTGTACAATTTACCTGCTTGCCAGCTCTAACAGCTAGCGAGCATCGCGTAAGTTTGTGTCTTAACCTTAATCTCTAATGCAGACTACCTTGGTCTGAAATCCTAGCTTGCGCTCAGGTATATCCCCAGCCTTGGCAGTGAAGCGCACCCCTCGATTGGGTCTGAGTAGTGGAGTTTCTTTAATCTGTACTTTTGGTGCATGTGTTAATGCTTGTTTTCGTGTGCCGTAGAAGCCGACTGCTGCATCATAGCGATGGGGAACCAGGTCGCCAGGACAACTCAGGGTGAGTGTAATTGTGTCGTTAGGTTTGAGCCACCGCTGAGAAGTTAGTCTCAGCGTATCCTCCCCCTCAAGCTCGGCGAGATCAAATACGTAGGGATTCCTAGGCGGGGCAAAAAGTACATTTGAGCGAGCAGCTTGACTTGATTTGGATAAGGAACTGCCGACGTTAGTTCTGTTAGGACCGACTGTGGCGGTAGTTTCATTAACGGTACAGGCCATAAATGTTTGAGCGGTACCACCACCAAATGCGCTCCAGTTAGTGAACAAGACATCCCACTTGCCAGGATTTGGATCCCCCGTTGGCAATGAACCAGTAACCCATGTGCTATCCGTCCACCCACCCGGCATGCTATCAGTACCAGTCCCGTAATTTAAGTTCGACCCGAACCAGGGGTGGTCAGTAGGGCAGTAAGTGGCCCAACCATTAGTGTCATCACCCTGACGGGGTGACAACGAGGCTGAAAGCGATGCCACTTGGAGATTTTAGGATTTTGTGGTAGAAAAAAGAGCGGATTTGTTTTGACACAAGACCGCTCTGGAAAAAATGTTACCTGAATTCTATCGAATCTGTCTTCAAAGTCAACTAAGTATTTCCCAATTACACATCCTGGAAATCTTGGTATGGTTGCTCCAATTCCAGAAGCAAGTACGAATTGAAAGATTAGCAGCTTGCTTGCCTTTACCAATCTTATTTGAAAGTCGCCGTCGGCATTTACAAAGGTTTTTAATTTTGCCTCAACTCTCGGTAGCTCTGCTGTGGTTACCACTGATTAAAGGCATCATAAGAACTCAAATTAAGTCGGGAAACCAGGTGACTGTGGCTCTAGATAGAACACAATGGCAAGCCAATAATCTCTTTATGGTCAGCGTAATTTGGTCGAAAAGAGCTTGGCCAGTTTATTGGCAGTTCATCCCCAAAAAGGGAAGTAGTAATTTAGACCAACAAAAAGCGATATTGCGTCCAGCTTTACGCCTGCTTAAAAGTTATCGAATCGTGGTAGTAGGAGACCGAGAATTTCATAGTGTCAAGCTGGCAGCTTGGCTTATGGAGCAGAAAGTATACTTTGCCCTTAGACAGAAAAAAGCAACTTACATCAAACTAACGGGTCAAGATTACCAGCGATTAGGTGAGCTGGGTTTAACACCAGGAATCAAGCTGTTTTTCACGGGGGTTACTTTTACTAAAGAGAAGGAATTTAGTCAATTTAACTTAGCTGCATACTGGCAAAGAAAGTCTAAAAACAAAGCTCCAGAAGGCTGGTACATCTTAACTAATCTAGACAATCTAGCTGCCGCACTAACAGCCTATAAAGCTCGGAGTGGAATTGAAGCGATGTTCAAAGATTGCAAGAGTGGTGGTTACAATTTAGAGGAGTGTAAAGCATCTCAAGAGCGTTTGAATCGAATAGTTTTGCTCATCGCCATAGCTTACACTTGTGCAGGATTAGCAGGACAAAAAATTAAGCGTCAAGGTCAACAGAAATATGTGAACCGTCTCCAAGAATTGCACAGAGTTGAGCGGCGACACAGCAGTTTTTGGGTAGGGTTGTATGGGCAGATGTGGGTAGCGGGTTGGGAATTTTGTGAAGATTGGGTCCGCAAGTTCATGAGAACTAGACGCAATAAGTTGCCATTTTACCAAAGAGGTATAAGGGCTATGTCCCTGATCCATCAGGCTTTTTAGCTCCCTTGTCACCCCGTGAGGTCATCACCACCAAAAGTTAACACTGGGCTTGTGACTACAACACAGTCTCCACCGTTGCCTTGAGGGAAGTACTTAGTAACGAGGTTACTACAGGCATCTGTTGTCCAACCGTCACTTGATGCCCAGGCAGAAGGGGTGAGGCTGGCAACTGTAGTTATACTCAGGATGCATCCAAGCGAAAGCGTTAATTTGTTCACAACAATAGCTCCTTAAAATCATCGTTGAAGATGCAAAATGTTTAATTGGCACGGCAACGGAACCGCTAGCACTAGACACACTAGGGAGAGTTGGGTTAAGAGGAATAATATTGGTCTAAGACCAAATTCACCTCTTCCAATTCCCTTGTGTACTCAATAGTATGAGCATCATCCGCTAGTCTGTATAGATACTGAACAAATTCGACCTTCTCGAAGATCTTTGCCTTAGATAAGAGTCGAACGTGTCTCTTTACAGTTTCGGCATTGATAGAAGCTAATTCTGCAATTTCGGGAGCCAAAAGCCATCTTTTAGGCTCTTTGGCTTTCATCTCCTTAACCACAAAATAAACCCTGGCTATATATGCCGTAGGTATTAACGGTTGGTGCGCTTTTCGTTTTGACATTTGTTTTTTGTTTGGATGTGTACATCCCCACAAAGACATGCCATGACCTGCCTTGACTTATGCGTTAAAAAATAACAGTTAACCACGCTACGTGAGTTGTAGTAATCGTGATCACTGCTCGGGTTTTTAGGCACCAGAGATCATAGCATCTCAGAGCGAGCGCACTTCATTTCAGCTTTGCTACTCCTCAAAACGTAACCACCGCACTGAATGATCTTTGGGGTTAGCTTGCCGACGCTTCTGCCAGTTTGCTTGTAGCCCTAACTCTTCCAATTCAGTAGGTAACTTCCCTACTGCGATCGCCTCTGCTAGCCAACGGTTAAAAGTTCTCGAACTTTTCTGTAGACCACGATCATGTGCAATTTCGTAAGCTGCTCCTGTGGCTAGCCATGTACTAGAAACACTTGGGGCTGAACTTGGAGCGCTCCTTACCAGATTCTTTTGCTTAGGTGTAGGTATGTCAACCTGTTCTGAAGTTGTTGTAATAGCCTGACCCTGTTTTTGAGTCAGGCTGTCAACTTTCCCTCTAGTTCTGTAAGACGCTGTTCTAACTGCTGTAAGACACTGATTCCTGCTACAGCATCGCTTGGATAATCTGCAAGCCCAAAGGCATACCTCAGTGCAGCTACAACCACGCTCGACTTGCTCTCCCCTGCTTCGACAGCCCTCGAAGCGATCGCTTCTAACACGTCATCTGGACATCGGAAATTAAACATTTCTGGCATTGTAAGACTTCTGTAAAACAGTTGTAATAAGTGCTTGTAAGAACAGTGTAATACAAAAATCTTACTTACTTACTTACTGTAAGAAGATTGCAAGAATATGTAAGAACTTATTGTAAGACTAGCGTAACACAAAGTAAGACAATGGCGATCGCACACAAGAAAAACCCCAAGCCATCAAGGTCGGGGATGGTTTCCATCAATAAGTTTGTGTTTCCACCTGCTGATGGTTTACGCCTACAGCCAGCCTTTCACCTCCAAGGTTGTCCTGAAGGGCTAGCGAGTCACCAATGAGCTAGAAACTACAAATCCTTCAAAGCGTCGGCTAGGGAGGAATTTTGGGTATTTGGTATTTGTTATTGGTTTTTTTGACTGCTAGGTTAAATTACTTGCTTTCTTAACTGCTTCCTTTAACTCTTCAAAGGTAATACTACCGTCTTCGTCTGAATCATACTGCATTAGTAACTCCTGGGGGCTACTAGTATTTGTTTCTGCTGAGATGACTGCACTTAAGCCAGGACTTAAAAAAAGCTCATTAATGGAGATTTTGCCATCTTGATCGCGATCTAAGGTCTCAAAAAGAGATTGAAGCTCTTGCTCGGTTGCCATAAGTTTCTATCTGAATTAATTTTTCAATTTAATATCTCATTAATACCTCAAAATTAAATAAACTTAGATCCTTAGACGTAGAAACAGGTATCGCTGAGGCTTAGAGCAGGTGTAGGCTGTGAGAGGATGTATGAAAAGGATAAACAGTTACCTATGCTGAATTTCGAGCCAAAGGTTTGTTTGTTCAGGTGTCATGGTGCGTAGGAAGGTGTAGAGATACCCCAGCGGTTAAAAAGCTGGGGATAAGTATGAAGTGCGATCGCCTTAGAAATCTGGCTCACTCACGGCAACGAGAGCATTCTGTTCTGCCTCAATTTTTCGCCACTTTTCCATCGAGTCGAAACCAAGGTTTAAGTCCAGCTTTCGTCCGGAGGCTTGAAAAGCTTTCCAGTTAGCATCTGCACCCCGGCGACCGATGGGATTAGCGCTATACCCGCTAACAGCACTTACTGCGGTTTCTATCGGTTGAATAGATGCTAAAGCTTCCCTTTCCAGTGCCTCTAGTTCTGCTTCGGTCGGCGCTGGCTGATTCACGGGTGCTACTTTTTGGAGTGGCGGTTTGGGAGCGTCTTTGAAAGGATTTGATTCACTGGTGGGGTCTTTGGTGAAATCGCATTCTGCCAGCTGCGAAATCTGGTCAAGGGACATCCCCCACAATTTCAGTTCGTGTTTAAAGTTGGTCAGCCGCTTCGCTTCACGTATCTCAAAACCACTGGCAACAGTGCGATGAACTGCTAACCATTCCCCCCAAAGTCTGAGTTTGGCTTTGTTGTTAGATCCTGCATAAGTACAGATGATTTCCCCATCGTGGCGGCGCTGGTAGGATACGCGAGCGCTTACCTGAATCAACTCGATAAACGGATCATCTACCACTGGTGCATCACTCAGCAGACTGGCAAAATCGCTGTATTGACCATTCAATTCTGGCTCTTGAATTTGCTCTAAACTAGAGTCAATCGGTTGATTGCTGGTGTCACCAGTGAACAGTTCTAAGACGGCTGATTTAAGAGATGCGATCGCATCCGGTGTCAGTGCAGAAACTTTTTGTAAGGCGGTCTGTAGAGTCTGGATTGCACCCGTTGCTATGGACTCAACCTCATTAAGATGTGTGATGCGCTCTTGAGCTGCGGCGATAGTAGCTTGTAGTTGGGCGATTTGTGATTGAAGTGTATCGATCTCTGGCTGGAGTACAGCTGATAACATTTATTTTGACCTCTGAATTAGGGGTTTTTGAGTAGAGAGGGGGCGGGTATTGATTGGCGTCAGAACCGTCCCTTCTCTATAACTATTTTATCATTACTTCCGATACATAGTTAACATTTATGTTATCTTTATGTTTACTTGTGTAGATAAACAAGCTAGATTAAGTGAGATAATGTATTTTAGGAGGTATGAAACGAGTGAAAAGCAGACTAGCTGTTTTAATGGCAGAACGAGATCCTCGGATGAGTCAGCGGGAGCTGGCTGAAAAATCAGGGGTCAGTACGATGGCGGTCAATCGGCTGTACAACAATGATTTCAAGCGAGTAGATACCGAGACGCTTGAGAAGCTGTGTGCATTCTTAGAATGCGACCTATCGGACTTGCTGGTGCTGAAAGTGGAGCAGCCCCGCAACAATAACTCTGGGCGACTACCAGATGAGCGCGATCGCCCTCTGGCAGTGGGAGGCACATCATGACTAATGGAAGTAGCGATCGCCTTGACAAGATAGAAGCGTTATTAGAGCGCTCTATTGTTGCCAGTGATGAGCGGATGACACGATTGGAGCAGTCAACGGCAGCCAGTGACGGGCGTTTGACTCGAATTGAGAACCTAGTCGAGTTGAATCACCAAGAGAGCAATGAGCGCTTGACCCGTATTGAGCAGATGGTGGAAAGCAACAACCGTTTCCTAGAGTCGTTTAGTGCAGATATTAGGCGTTACGTTAACACGATGAACAACTTTGCGACTCGGATTGACGGCGTAATCGCCACGAATAACCAAGACCGACAGGAGTCTAACTCACGGTTGGCTATAATTCAGCGCCAAGTATCTGCGATCGCCAAGCATTTGGGAGTAGGTAACTAGTGAGCCAAATCGATTACGCATCCATGACGCTAGATGAAGCGAAACGGTACTTCTTAGAACATCGTGATGACCAGGACGCTTTCTACGCTTACATGGATAAACTTCATCAATCTGGACGTGCCATTACTGTTGACCCCACAGACCCAGACTCAGAAGTAAAGGCTCAAGCCGCCATCCAGCAAAAACTTGACCGTCTACCCTATATGAATTGAGGAGCGATGCGCCAGAGGCGACTAGTCCGCTTTGCGGCATCGCACTCCGATAAACCCCACGACTAAAACCCTCATCCCTACTGGAGGAATTAATGACAGAGGTTAAATCAGATATTACGCTCAAGTTCAACGAACTGCCTGAAGCTGTGCCAGTACCTAGCAAGAAAGTCGAAGTAACGCTTACCGACCAAAACGGAGTTATCTTCACTGCCCTAATCAATGCTAAAAGCTGGCGTAAAGCTGAAGCTGATGTGGCGGCTTTCAGTGATTGGGGTGGGTCAGTGAGTGGCAAGCTAGGGCAGCGTACAGAAAACGGCTTTGAATTGGTTGACGCTGGCATAAAGATTTTTGAGAAAAAGGCTAAAGAACCTCAGACGGAAGTCAGCACAGTTAGTTCTGATGCCATACCCGTCTTGTGACTAGGGTTTAATTGAAACCGTAGAAATACGGAGAATAAGGATTTTTGAACTCAATTTGTCAAATTCCTAATTACACATTAAGTCAAACACAACTCACA
>MWWH01000189.1_pt1 | contig 16428 bp, 10 predicted proteins | sample 1047231 | NCBI WGS metagenome assembly MWWH01 (sample SAMN06349967, study PRJNA376086) | soil metagenome | isolation source: MG3-2 sample Antarctic (ecotone) soil | place: Antarctica | collected 2015-01-13 | reverse complement strand
CCGCAGGTTCCGTCGGCAACTCCGGTGGGGTGACCAGCTTCGTCGAGGCCGGGTTGAGTACAACTATTCCAGCAGCCTTCAAATACTCGAAGAAGGAGCGAACCACGGAGAGTTTGAAGGAGACTGTGGCGGCTCTCTTTCTGCTATGCCGGAGGTGATCGCGCCAGCAGATGACGTCATTGGGCACGACTTCGGTTGGGTGCTTTGATCCGATGAACTGGAAGAAGTCAGCGACAGCACGGCGGTAAGCGCGGCGAGTCTCTTCTGAAACTGACTTGTTGACGATAGGAGTAGCAGAGCGAGGGTCAAAGCGCTTGGGAGCGATGGCTTCCCTTTGCTGGAGATTTAGGAGGTTTTGATCAGGCGTCATGAGAGCACTTCACCTCAGAGCTATTTTAGAAGCCAGAACACCTGTAATCATGGACTAATAGTAAAAATCTGTCAATAATTCTCTTCTGAAAAGATGCATTATCGGAATTGCCAGCAGAAGAATGGGTTTTCGGCGAGCAACACTCTTTTGTTATTGAATTTAGTCGCCGGGAAACCTTCTCTGTATTGATGGTGTATGGGCTATATGGTACAAAGCACGGGACAATAGATTAACTCTCCATCATCAATTTCTCATGCTTACACTTGGCTACACCCTTCCCTTCACCTTCCGGATACCACCAGCCGGAGCCGCTGCAATCAGGGCAGGAACTGGCATCCACGCTGCCCTGTGGCGCGCTGACAGCCTCGTCGGGCAATTCCCTGCCCTCGGCTCGGGCCTGCTTCTTGTCGAGCTTCCAGAGCCGGCGGCGCAGGTGCTCGGCTAGGAACGCGGGCACGCTTGAGACGGTTGTGCGCGCGGCAGCGATCTTGAGTTCTGCGATCAGCACATCAGCTAGTTCTTTCCAGCGCTCGCTCTCAGCCATCCCAATATCTCTGCCGGTGATCTCTTTGGTGGCTGCTTTCAAGGTTTCGATCATCGCGGCCAGCGCCGGAGCGTCATCATCATTCGTTCGCTGGTCTTTAAGAAAGGTTTTAGAATCCCCTGAAGCTATTGACACTGTTGGATTAGAACCTACGCCACGCACGTCACTTTCTGCGGGGGGTACCTGCCCCACTTCCTGCGGTGCGTGGTGTCCCTGCAGTGGGGTGGGTGGCGTGGGTGGTGTACGTGGTGTAGGAGCAACCGGCAGATTGACCTCTTCCGGCATGAAAATCGTATATTGATTGCCGCCATGCGCCCCATCAGTCACATCTACTTTCAATAGGCCAATGGCTTGAAGGTGATGAACATTCTTCAGCAACGTGCGCTCAGAGCCGATACCTGAACCTTGCATCAATCGCGGCTTGGTAATTCTCACACTTCTTACAGGGACGATCGCGCCTCGAGTCCGCGAATATAGAAAATCATAAAGCTGTTTTGACTTGCCTGTGAAGTATCCGCCGGCGACTGCCTCACGGATAATCGAGTTCGCCACTTTCGAAAAATCTCGCTCGGGTGCAACTGGGGTGGGTGGCGTGCGTGGTGTGCGTGGCGTGGCAGCCGTGTGTGGTGTGCGTGGCGTAGGTTGGTTATGACTTTCAGCCTCGCGCATGATGTCAGCCATCGGTGACGGCGAGCGCCTGATCTTAAAGCTCTCGGGAATAACCGATCTGTATTTCGGCTTCGCTTCGCGCTGTTCTTCCTTTGGTTTCTCTTTCGTCATTTAGCCACCTTCAGCTTGTGTGTGTCGTCCTTCTTCTGTAATGGCATTTCAAGTCGCGTCAATACTTCAGCAGCTAAATCATCGAATTGTTGAATCGCCCTGTATGATCCCGGCGACTGCGGTTGATATCCATAGATAGGAACATGAAAAGCGGGCGCTTCAGCCAACTTAGTATTAGTCGTGATCATCGTCTCGAAGATTTTCGGGCCGAGGGTCGAATCGCTCCTGACCATATCTACGGCACTTTTCGCAAGGCTCGTGCGCGGGTCGAACATGGCGACCAGCGAACCTAAGATGATGAGCTTACGACGGGCTATCAACTCATCCAGACTCTGCAATAGATCGCCGACACCTTCGAGCGGAAGATATTGCGCTGCTACCGGCACAATCACATACTGAGCGGCCTTGAGCGCGGCAGAGAAGAGAAGTCCGAGGTTCGGCGGACAGTCGAGAATCAAAAAATCGTACTCAGGAGCAATCTCTGCAAGTGCTTCTTCCAGCCGATCAATGGCCTGAGCGTTATCACGGTCGAAGTTCGCCAGACCCAGATTTGAAGGGATGATGTCGAGTCGCGAAAAGGCGGTTTGATAGACGGCGCTGCGCACGTCTTCGTAAGGAAGTCGCGTCGGGCGATTCGGTTGGGAGTAATCCCACCGAGTGCAGATCACATCCGTCAGCGTGATGTCCAGCTTCTCTCGATCATAGACAAAGGTGGAAGCATGTGCCTGCGGATCGCAGTCGATGAGAACGGTATCGTAGCCAGCAACTGCTAACGCTGCCGCCAGGTTGACCGCCGTCGTCGTCTTGCCGACTCCGCCCTTTTGATTCGCAATCGCAATGGTTTTCATTCTCACCTCGACAGGGAAGGGAAGCGGTTACCGTTTACCTCGAAGGCTAGAGGCCAGATCAACCTCATTCACCATTTCAATGAAGGAGATCGCAACCGATATGGCACCGGCGCGATTCAATCACGCGGTACTTGACTAAGCAGCTTCTGCACGATTAGGAACCAGAGACAGCACCTCGGACTTGCTAACAAGTTTCTCTCGTTTGTCCAGCTTGTTAGGGATGGCCGTCAACGATCCTTCCTTAACCAGGCGCCAGATCTTCATTCTGGAAACGCCCAGCAAGCTCCGCGCTTCGTTAAGAGTAATTAGATCCTTCTTTTCCATGGCTGTGTACCATACAGCATGTAAAGAAATGTATCAATATGTATTTTGTGTTGTATTCTTAAAGGGGAAGGGAAGTATCACTCAAAACGTTTTGAGTGACACTTTAGACCTGCGCCAGAATCTGCTCAACTGCTTGCACACATTCAAGTGTGGGCAGCTCTGACTTGGGAGTGCGTTTATTGTGAAGAGGCCGCTCGTCATATCCGTTCTCAAGTAAGCGTTGAATGAAGCTGTGGTTGCCAGTTGTGGTCTTCGGCCCCTGCGTAAAGTCCGCGTCCTCGGCCACCACACGCACTGCCTGAGCGCATGTCATCGCCCCCCCCATTCAGCACCTCGACCCGTGCGGCGCAGCCGGTTCGGTCGGTGTCCGAGGGCAGGCCGTTCGCTGCCTCCATTCAACTAATGCGCGGCGCCGGGAAAAATGGGGTCACGAGCTGAAAGAAAGTTCTCCCGGCCGATGGCTTCGCCCGCCGGGCCGACAGGAACGGCGGTTTATTTCATTGACCGCAGGGCAAGCCCGGTGGGTTTGTGTATGCTGGGGTTGGGCCTTTCCACTCCCCTTCTTTGTTACAGTTACGTTAACTATGGTCCAGTTCGACTGAGTTGGCACACATTTGGTTCACAAATCTATCAAAGAAGATTGATCAAGGCCCGAACCTCTTTCTGTACTCCTCGGAGTTCATGAAGCCGTTGATCATAATGCGGTAATCCCCACCCGTGCTGTTCATCGTCTGAATCCAGTTCACATATGAACCATCGGCAGAGCGTCTCAAATAGCCGAAGTACTGCATGATGACAAAGGCTTCCGTGTAATACTTCTGATAGACCTCCGTACTTTCTGTTACTTCCCTTAAGACCTGAGCTTTCGTCTTCGCTCCACTGGTGAGCGAGCTAATCCAATTCGCTTTGCCCGGATGGTTCGGTAAGCCGAGAGTTTGCAGCAAGGCAGTCACATAAGCGGTCGGATCGGTGATTGAGCCGTACCTCGTCTGATAGTCCGCTCTCGTCATGAACTCACTCACGAAAGCCACTTTGTTGGCTTCCAGTTGCTCTGGAGAAAGAAACCCACTGACTTTGGCGAAGTCGGGCATGAATTCGTTGTAGAGCGGAATCCTACCGACAATTGAGTAGAAGCGATAGACGAAGTAGCCACGAGTTTGAAACTCCTCCGAGCGGAAGAAGCCGGATGAGACTTCAATGCGGTCACAGGGCTGGGCAATGGTCACGCCACAGTTGTTAAGGACATTGAGCCAGCCCGCTAAGCCCGCTGGCTCAGGCTCGCGTCCGAGAAAATCTATGTAATGCTGCCGGACGAAGAAGGCATTGCCATCCAGGGGATTCGTGCCCGTCACGCTTTCATTGTCCGTGATGGTGATGGTCGCCGTGCTGGTCGAGCCGAGAGTGAGACCCGAAGGATTGCTCAGGGTGATTGAGAAAGTCTCAGCGCCTTCAGCGTAAGCGTCATCCACGATGGGGATGAAGATCGTCTTCGAGGTCTCTCCGGCGGCAAAGCGCAAGGTTCCAATGCTGAGCGCATAGTCGCAGCGTTGCGAGGCGATGCCGTTGAAGAGGTTGCATGGATTGAGTCCGGCGCTATCGGTCGTCGCGTAGTTAATCGTCGCCGCGCCGGACGCATCGCCCGCGCGAGTGACGGTGATCTGGGTGCTGCCGCCGTTCTCTGCAAAGGAATAGACAGGCGCGCTAAACTGGATGACCGGCGCATCCTCATCCGTAATCGTCAGCACCGCTATTGCCGGACTTCCCAGCGCGGCGCTGCCTCCCACATCGCTCAGTGTGAGATTCACGGTTTCGTTATTCTCCTTCAGTGTATCGTTGATGATGGAGACGGTGAATGTCTTGCTCGTTTCGCCATCCGCGAAGTGGAGCGTCCCGAAAGTCGCCGTATAGTCGGAGCCGCCGGTGGCTGTCCCGTCGCTCGTCGCATATCGCACGGAGGCCGCGCCACTGGTGCTGCCGGTGCGCGTGACGGTGATTTGGATGCTGCCGTCGTTCTCACTGGCGGTGTAGAGATCAGCGTCAAATTTTATGGTCGGCGTCTGGACAGTCACTCCAACTTCGAGGTTGGTGAACTGAGCCTTGCCGGGATCGTTGGTAGCTTTGGCCGTGCCCGCACTTAGCTCGGCGAGCATGAAATCAAGCGAGATCCCTTCGGGCAGTATTATTGTCCGTTGAGCGTTCCAGCTTTGTCCGTCAGCGCTCGTCTCAAAAAAGAGCGTGTTGGTGGCCAGGTCATGTCTGAAGCGCAGGAATCGCTGCTGGGCAGCATCATAAGGGATACTGGTGAGGCTCTTAACGCCGTTGACTTTGGCCTGCATATAGAGTCTCTGCGGGCCTGTCGAGCCATGCGACAAATCATCATCAGAGGTCAGAGCCGTCTCATCGCCTGTGACGACAAAGCGGAACCAGTTGTTGTTGTCGCTGAGGACGCCGAACATGGTTTGAGCATCAGGGTTGGTGGCCTGGGCAAGCTCGACCCGGATGAAATTGTTTGTTAACCGGAATGGTTCGGGAGTCACAAGACCGCCAAAGTGATACCCGTCAATTCCGTCAAGCGGCTGAATCTCAAGGGATGGGCCGTTCTGAATGACCGTGGCGTCACTTAAATTATATAAATTCTTGGCGTTCGCTGGAGCGCAGCCGATGCTCTTGAGAAGCGCTGAGATGACGGCATCTATATGCGCTGAAAATGGTGTATTTCTGAATCCTCCGAGGAGGGCTCGGAATAATTGGCAAATAAAGGAGCCAGCAAATCCTGGCGGGTCCACCTGTTGCTTTGTTCCAAGCACATCCGGGGCGGTCGTCAGACCCTGAGGCAAGTCGCCGAGATTTAGTTCGCTGAATGCGTAGCCCGTGGCGGAAGCCTTCAGCTTGTATGGCCCTCCAATCGGCAGATCGTCAAAAGAATAACTGCCGTCGGCGATGGTTTTAGCGGTAAAGACCGCGCCTGGCCCTTGCAGCGTTATGCTCGCATTCGCTATGCCGGCTCGACTCGCGGAGTCAAGGACCAAGCCTTTGAGCCTGGCGACCTCTTTTTCCCAAATCACCGTCCGTTGTTGAACCAGCGCGCCCGTCGTCACTCTGATCGTATCCGTGCCGACAGCAGCATCCGTGTAACAGTACTGCGCTACTCCGGCGGCGGTCGAGCGCACAGCCGTGGCGTTGTTAGCGCCGCTGATCTGGAAGCTCACAGACGCATCGGCAGGATTGCCGGAGGCGTCTCGCACCGTAGCATTGATGCAAATCGCTCTGCCTGCAATAAGAGTCGAGCCGTCGGGCACCGCAACGCCGGAGGGGAAAGCAGTTAAATCAACGCTCAGCGTGGGCTGTGGAATCACATTTATGGTAACGGTGGCGACATTGGAATCGGCGCTGCCATCATTGGCGCGATAGGTGAAGCTGTCCGTAGCGCTCGTGTTGCTGTTAGGCTTGTAGGTGAATGAGCCATTGGCGTTCAAGTTTAACGTGCCCTTCGTGGGAGCGCTCACCAGAATGGCCGTCAGCGCACTGCCCTCGACATCCGTGTCGTTAGTGAGCACGCCTGGGGCTGGAATGTTGAGAGTGCTGGTTCCGAGAGCGTCGTAGCTGTCATTAACGGCCACGGGAGCATCGTTGACAGCAGTGACAGTGATTGCAACGGTGGCCGTGTTGCTGTTGTTCGTGCCGTTGTTTGCCCTGTAGGTGAAGCTATCCGCGCCATTGTAATTAGCAGCCGGAGTGTAGTTGAAAGAGCCGTCCGGATTGAGCGTGAGAGTGCCGTGCGTTGGTTGGGCGACGATGCTCGCCGTGAGCGTGTTGCCTGCGGCGTCCGTGTCATTCGTGAGCACGCCGGGCGCCGTAACCGTGAGCGCCGTATCTTCTGCTGTGTTGTAAGCATCGTTGCTTGCCACAGGCGTGCCGGTGATGCGAATGGTGAACTGTTGCGTAGCATCAGGCGCAACGCCGTTGCTCGCCTTGACGGTGAATGTGTAGTTGCCCGCAGTAGCGGGCGTACCGGAAAGTACGCCGCTTGTGGAGAGAGTTAGACCGGGCGGCAGTGTTCCGACTGTTTTGCTGAAGGATGACGATGGATTGCCCGACGCGGTGAAAGTGAAAGTGTAGGCAACACCGACTGTGCCGTTAGGCGGCGTGCCGCTGGTGAATTGAGGCGCGACCGGAGCGTTATACGTGACGGAGTTATCCGTCGAAGTTGAAACGGTGTTCGCATTGCCCGCAGCGTCCGTCGCCCCGCCTGCCGGAATCGTGGCGATGACTGTGCCGCTCGTGGTCATACCGCTGACGGCGACGTTGTAGGTCGTGCCCGCTCCTGTGACCAGGGCGGTGGTAGCATTCGCCGTGCCGCTTAACTGTACGTCGCTGCTCGTGAAACCGCTGACCGATTCAGAGAAGACGACGGTGAAATTGATTGGCGAAGAGGATGTCGGATCAGTTTGTCCTGCGGCTTGATTGATCGTCACGCTCGGCTGTGTCGTGTCAATCGTGATACTCAAGGCTGCGGATTGATTGCTCGTCCCGCCAGAAGTAGTTTGCCGCGCAGTATAAGAGTAAGCGCCGTCGGAAGGCACACTCGTGTCGGTCAAGCTGATGGTCGTTCCGCTCGCGTTGCCGCTTGCGACGACCGTGCCGCCGCGCAGGAGTTCGACAGTCGCGCCTGCGTTGACGCCTGAGATGTCGAAAGTCGGCGTCGTGTCGTTGGTGATGTTGTCGGTGTTGCTTGCGCCCGTATCGCTCGCCACCTGCAAATCGGGTGCGTTCGGCGCAGAAGGCGCAGGCGTTGGCGGCGATGATGATGAAAGCGTCCAGGGCGAGAATTGGGTGACGTTGTTGTACTCAACCCAATTGTCAGTCGTATTTCTGTTGGTAGCCCCTTGCGCGTTCCAGCTTGCGCCGTCATACCTCCACAGTTGGAGAGTTGACTCATCGTTGCCGTTGAGTTCCGCATCGAGATAGTGCAGGCGCAAAGTAGCTGTGTAACCGCTGCCGCCCGTGGGCGTAATCAGGTAGGTGCGATTGACTGCACTTGGAAAACTGGAAGGTGGGGCCAATGCTACGTTTACCGTGATCTCTGTCGGTGGCGTGCCGGAGGTGAATTGAATGGTGGTGAACGGACTGCCGTAGGCGATGACCGCTCCCGGACACGCGGCGAGGTTTGTGCGGCGGACGTTCCCGACGACATCGCCGCCGCCATCCCAAGCGACGGTGCAGGGAACGGAGAGCGTGAACGCGCCCGTGTTGATCCGGCTGGCAACAAATAAACTCCCGCCGTTAAATGTCACGTCATTGAGCATTGTCGTGGTGGAAAACTGGATTGACAGACTTCTACTGCCCGTCCAGTCGCCGGTGCCGGCGAGGTTCTGCGCGACGGGCGGGTTGCTCCCGAAGATACCGAAGGTCACGGACACATTGCCGGTTACTGCGCCGTTGTTGGTGAACGTGCCGCCCTGAAAGAACAGAGCCGGGAAGCTACTGCCGACGGTGGTTAATGTGCCGTTGACCGTCACGTTGTTGTTGACTGTCAAATTACCGTTCAACGCCAACGTCGCTCCCGCATCTATCACGAGCGGTCCGTTAATCGCACCGGTGTATTGATACTCAACCGTGCCGGAGGCGATGGTCACGCCGGGCGCAAAATTCGTCCCCTGATGAGCGAAGACAGCCGTTCCGTCGCTCGGCGCAAACTTGACCGTTCCCGTGCCTGCAATTGTTCCGGTGTTGATGAACGTTCCCGTCCCGTTGAAATTAAAAGTGCTGCTGCCGATGTCGACCGTGGTGGTGTTAACAAAATTAGTTCCGTTGAAAGTTAAGCTGCCGCTGCCAATAACGAGGCTGCTGCCCGAATTCTGAACTGACATTGGGCCGCCGCTAAACGTCAGCGCGGTATTGACAAAGAGCGTGCTGCCAGAACCTATTGCGAGACGAGATGCGCTTATCGTTCCCGCGCCCGATATGTTGAGTCTGTTCGAGCCGGAGATCTCAAAGGAGTTGCCGAGATTGAACGACCCTGTGCCGGTAACGCCGTAATCAAATGCCTGACCGACATAGCCGAATATAACGTTGTAGACTGCGACCGTGCCGTTGTTGATGAAAAGTACGGTGGTGGCGGGCGCGCTTCCCACAACCGAAATACTGCCCGAACCGCTGAATGTTCCCTCAACGCGGATGCCCTTCGTTTCCATAAGACCGTTTAGAATGCCATCGAAGACGGATGTTTCACCCCCGACGATGAGATACGCATTCGCACCCACAGTTCCTCCGGCAATCGTCGCGGGTCCGGAAACCGATACCGAGCCATTTATCGTACCTATCAGCATAAGACTCTGACAAAAACCTGTGCCGCTAACGGTGTGAGTGATTTGGACGCTGTCTCCCGAACCGGGAACGTTTCCCGGACAGTTACCCGGTGATCCCTGATTCCATGTGCAAGGATCACTCCAGCCGCCATCCTTTTGGCTGGAATAACTCGCCGCCTGCGCCGTTGCGCTGATAATTAGAAGAGAAAATGTGGCTGCTAAAACTATGACTAATTTTTTCATAACGCCGCGCTTGTTAAATGACAATCTGAAATTGTTGTTCCTGTTGGCGGTGATAAAGTAAATGTTTGGCATAACTCTTTACGGTGATAAAGTAAATGTTTGGCATAACTCTTTCCTCCCCTTAATTCTGAATGGCTTGAACCGGAGCGCGGACTGTTCTGGCGCCTTTTCTATTAACGCGATACGCGTGGCAAAATCGGCTCAAAGATAAGGACAGGCAACAGACACCCTTCCTGACAATCAGGCCTCTGCCTTGCGATAGGCGAGCTTTGTATCATCACGCGGAGGCGCGATGTAACTACCTAAACAGGTAGGGTGGGAAAGCAAGACAGAAGGCGTGATAGAATAAGTTCGGCGATAGCAAGCGACAGGAGAATGTGATATGCCGACGATTACCACAGCCGATTACTTGAAGGCGATTGAGCATCTTCCGACGGGAGCGACCTTGCAACTCGCAGGCGTCAGTTGGGACGAGTATGAGGAGATGTTGTCCGAGCTAGGCGACCGCGCCGGACTGCGCGTCAGCTATACGGAAGGGAGATTGCAAATCGTAAGTTCGTCAGTCGAGCATGAGGAATACAAAGAATCAATCTACAGTCTCGCTTGGCTTCTTGCGGATGCGACGAACACCGTGCTGGAAACCAGAGGCTCGGCCACCTACAGGCGCAGGCGCACAGCGAAGGGTGTCGAACCCGACACGAGCTTTTACGTGCAAAATGCCGCGCGCATGATCGGCAAGCGACGCATTGATCTGGAAACTGATCCGCCGCCAGATGTCGTCGTCGAGATTGACTTGAGCCACGAATCCTCAAGCAAGTTTCCGATCTATGCCGCGCTGGGTGTACCGGAAATCTGGCCTACGATGGGCAGCAAGCGCGCATGTACGAATTAGCGGAAGGGACTTATCGGGAAGCGCCGCGCAGCCTCGCTTTCCCCACCTTGACCGCCGCCGCGCTGACTGATTTTCTCATACAAAGTAAGACTTTAGGCCAAAGCGCCGCTCTCCTCGCGTTTCGCGGGTGGCTGTCGGCACGTTAAATCAAACGTTCACGCAAAGCTTTGACGACTGCTTCCGATTTGGAGTGAACCTGAAGTTTAGTGTAGATGTTTTTGAGATGAAATGAGACCGTGTTGATTGAAATGTTCATCTCGCGCGCGGCGGTCTTCTTATGATGGCCTTCGACCAGCAGCCTCAAAAGTTCCATCTCCTGCGGCGTCAGATGAGACGGCGCATTTTCCGGCGGGCGAAATTTGCGAAACAAGGTGACGACCCGCCGCGCCACTTCGGGCGACATCGGCGAGCCGCCTGCGACAACTTCCTTAAGCGAGTCGAGGAGGAGCGCCGGGGGAGTGTTTTTCAGTAAGTAGCCGGTCGCGCCAGCGCACAAGGCGGCAAAGATTTGATCGTCGTTGTCATAGACGGTCAGCGTAATAATCGGCGCATTCACCTGCCGCTCGCGCAAGATGCGGATGCCTTCAATGCCGGACATGCCGGGCAGCCCGATGTCCGTCAGGATCACATCCGGTCGCTCGTCCATAATGCGCGCCAGGGCGTCTTCCATCGTGCGAAAGCTACGCACACAGCGAAAGCCGGGCGTCCCGTTAATCAACGCCTGCAAGCCCTCGCGCACCTCGCGCAAATCTTCGATGATGACGACGCGAATCAAGGCGGCGTTCGTCTCGACGGATGGGGATGCTTGTGTGCCTGGTGCGAGATTCATGTGTCTGGTGATCGTCAGCGAGTTAGCTCAGGCTACTCTGTAATCGCTCGTTTGTCACCTACACAATAAGGTAGGGTCACAGCGCGTCCATTAAGTGAAGTGGCGCGACGGGACGAGCGGGACTTCGAGCCTGATCGTCGTTCCGCGACCCTTGATTGAATCCACAATCAGCGCCCCGCCCAGATTCTCCGCGCGGCGGCGCATACTCATCAAGCCATGCCCTTCGCTTTCAGCCGAAGTGTCGAACCCAACACCGTCGTCCGCAATCTCCAGAGCCAGATCAGAGCCTGTAACACGCAGGTCAATCCTCACCTGTGAGCAGAGAGCGTGGCGCGCAGTGTTGTTGACGGCCTCCTTGAAAATTAAAAAGAGGTCGCGGCGCACGTCCACGCTCAATCGCAAATTCTGTGCGGCGTCGGGCGCGCTGAATCGCAGATCAATGTCGCGCAGCGTGAAAACTTCTTCCGCGTGTTGACGCATCCGGCGAACGAGATCGAGCAGATGGTCACGCTCTGGATTGATCGCCCACACAATATCGCTCATCGAGGCGACCGATTCGCGTGAGATGCGCGCGATGGATGAGAGCGGGCTGTCGTCTTCTTCCTCGCCGTCACCGCCGAGTTGCTGGCGCGCGACCTCGCTCAGGATAGCAATCCGCGTCAGGTTCGCGCCGATGTCGTCGTGCAAATCTGTGGCGATGCGTGTCCGCATGTTCGCCACTTCCAGCAGGCGCCTGACGCGGCGGCGGTAGAGAGCGAAGGCCGTCAAACCGAGAGCCAGAGCAATCAGCGTCCAGAACCACCAACGCTTCCAGAGCGGCGCGGCGACATTGAAGGTGAACGACGTGGGCGTCTGGCTCGCCCGACCGTCAGCGTTGACGGCCCGCACCATGAAGCGGTATGCGCCGGGCGCGAGACTCGCAAAATTGATCGTGCGCTCTGCGGTCGGCGCGCTCCAATTCTCGCTCGCGCCTTCGAGACGATATTGATAGCGCAATTCTTCGCCGACGCTCGCGCCCAGGCCGACAAAATCAACACTCACTTGATTCTGGTTCGAGGTCAACTCAAGCTGTGGCAAATTCGTCTCGCCCAGTTCGGAGACGTGCTGCGCCGCGCCTTCCACGCGCAAGCCCGTGATGTAAATGGTCGGCGCTGCGCTTGACTCGTTTTGTGCGGGCGTGAAACGAGAGATGCCAAATGGCGAGCCGAACCACAGGGTGCCGTGCCGGTCACGGTAAGCATATTCAATGATGCCCTTCGGCAAACCATCGGCGATGGTGTAATGCTTGACGTTTCCGGTTTCAAGGTCGAGGCGGTCAACGCCGTGCCCCGTGCCGACGTAGATGCGTCCCCATGCGTCTTCCGTAACGCTGCGGATGTTGTTGCTCGAAAGCCCGTCGCGCGTCGTGTAACGGACGAAGCGCAGCGTGTCGGCGGTCGGATCATCAATGCGATTCAAGCCGCCGAGTTGACTCCCGATCCAGAGCCTCCCGGCGCGATCCAGATAAAGCCAGATGATCCAACCCGGCGGCACGCCGTCAGCGGTTGTGAAGCGCTTGAATTTGCCGTCACGATAGCGCAGCAAGCCGCCGCCTTCGGACGCGCTGATCCAGAGATTGCCCACGCCGTCTTCCACAAAGAACGTGAAATCCGTCTTTGGCGGAACGCCTGTCTCCGCCGTGTGGTCGTGGACAACATTGGCCGCTCGCTCCCAGCGCAGCAGGCTGAAATGTGCTCCCGTCGTCGCCATCCACACATCGCCGCGCGAGTCTTCGTAGAGGCGAAAGGTTTCGGTGCGGTCGGAGTCCTCGTACATCGTCCTCACGAATTGCGGACGCGACCGCGCGAGTTCTCCGATGCCATTAACTTGCGGAAAGCGATATAAGCCACTGCCTGTCGGTATCCACCATTCGCCGAGATGGTCTTGAAGTATGGTTTGCCCCCAGCCCCAGCCGTGATACTTAACAGATGGCGGTAGATTCGAGAGGACGGAAGAGAAACGCGCGCCGTCAAAGCGGTTGATGTGACGCCCCGGGTCAGGCGCATTGATGACGAACAGTTCGCCGTTGCGGTTCTCAAAGATGGAGTTGACATAGAGCATGGCGAGGCCGTCGGCCAAACCGTAACCTGTAAAACCGTTCCGCACGACTTTCGTCGCACCGCACTGTGAAGCCACCCATAGGTTGCCGTCGCGGTCTTCGGTGACGTCCCACACCTCGTAATCGCAGATTCCGTTCTGCGCATTATAGACACGAAAGCTCGGCTCGCGCTCGTTGCTTGACGGAACGAACAAACAGAGTCCCTCGGTTGTCGCCACCCACAGTTTCCCGTCACGAGTTTGATAGAGAGCTGTGACCCACTCAGACGCCAGCCCGTCCTTTGTCAAATAGGTCTGCGCGACGAGGGCGCGCGACGTGTCAGGCTCTGCGACGAGGCGGGACAATCCTCCGGCACGCCTCCCGACCCAGACATGGCCGTCGCGGTCTTCCAACAGGTCCAGGACTGCCGCTCTGTCGTCTCTTGATAGAGACAACCCTTGTTCGTCCGCGTAACGCTCGACGCGGCCATCGGGCGCGAGCCTGTACAATGCGCCGCGCCCCGTCCCAATCCACAGAAAACCTTTGCGGTCTTTCAGCAGAGTGGTCGCATTCTTCTCCTCATCACTCCCTACCGGCATTCCCAGATTAACGAAGTGAAACTTCGCCTCGTCGTTCGGAGAGGTGTCCAGCCGGTATAACCCTTCGTTCGTTGCGCACCAGATCACCCCCGTCTCATCTTCCAGCAGGGCGTTGAAAACTATCGGCTTCTCAGTCGGGTTGTAAACGACGAACATCGGCTCAGGCCGCGCGCCGCTCTCACCTTGTGGCGCCGACAAGCTCTCGCCGACCCGCGTCGGTGAAATGCCCGTCGGATTGAAACGGCACAACCCTGAAGCGGTCGCCATCCAATAAACGCCCGCGCGCGTTTCAAGCAAGTCGTTGACGCGGCGGTCAGGCAACCCATCATCCGTCGTATAGTTGGTAAACTTGTACCCATCAAAGCGCGAGATACCATCACCCGCAATAATCCACATAAATCCGCGCGAATCCTGTTCTATGCGCGTCACAGCATCGCGCGGCAGCCCATCGGCAGCCGTATAGTTTCTCACGGGCAACTGCTCCGCGCGGCTAAAGACTGAAACCGCCAGGAGAAATCCCGCCAACAGGGAAGCGCGACGCCAACCCCAGGTCTGTTTCAATTCGCAATGCATCAGCATTCTAAAAGTCAGGCGCGAACAATGGAGGGAAATCAATTGTGACAACTACTGATTACGGTTGATCGAAAACAGTCAGCCATACTCTATCACTGATAAAGCCGAATGGCGGCTATCGTCTCTACAATCTTGCCATGCCACCTGAAATTTCATAGGCTACCCCTCCAGAGATAGCTTATGAAAAGAATCCTGCCAATCGCCCATTCGCGCTCTAGCTTGTCCCACTCTTCCAGCTTCTTAATAACCGCCTTAAAACCAAGGGTAGTAATCGTTCGCTGAGTCAGGCAACTCAGCAGGCCGGTTGTTTCAAAATAGTTGTACCTACCAAAGCCCTCATCAAAGCCCCCATCAAGCCGATAGTCACGCTCGCAGGCAGTGACCTCATCATCTGTCTTTACGTCAAACAATTCTTTTACGTCGGCCCCATTGAGCATCCAAACGGTAGCCAAAACAGACGGCAGTTTGTTGAGATAGCGCACTTGGCGGACGGTTAGCTTTTCAACGCGCCGTGCGTAACCGTTACGCGGGTCGGCTGCTTTTGCATATTCCAAAGCATTGCGGATTGTCCCCTCAGACACGGCTATCTCCGCAGCCAGCGCCCTTTGGGACAAATTGCGGTCTGTCATCATCTGTTTGAACATCAGCCCGAGCTTTACAGGGTTGTGCGTGCCGTGCTGGTTGCGCTTATAGGTCTGGCGCATAGCCTCGAAGTCGTCAATCTCGGCAACCTCGCAGGGAACTTCCGGCAAGCCAGCTTCACAAGCCGCACGCCAGCCATGCTCACCATCCACGATCACATAACCATTACAATTCGGACGCACTACTACAGGCTTAGGCAGTCTTTTAAGATGGCGAACTTCCGCAACCAACTCCGCAAACTCTTCTTGAGTCATTACGTTTGGATTGTAGGCGTTGGGTTTTAATGAATCAGTCGGTAAATTTATAGTAGACATGTTCATGCTGCTTTCTTACCTTTCACAAGAGTTAATTCCGGCTTCTCATACACGCGACCACCATAGAATTCAGCCGCTCGTCTTCCATCTTCCGTATCCGGCCAGCACGACCACTTGTAGCAAAGCCGAGCATCGCCAACCGCACACAGCGGAAACTTCAACGAGCATTTACAGATTGCAAATATTCTAGGAGTAATAGCCATTGTCAGAAATTAGCCGCGTGTGGCGGCTCCCACAGTGGAACGCTGCCAACTATTTCCCTTCCGTATTCATCCCGATCATCGTCGCGCTGAAGCGTGCAACTGTGCGCGAGTTCGCTTTTGATGTAACGACCATGCACATCCCGACAACCTTCCCATTCGATAGCCTCACGCTCTTTTGCTTCATAGACAAGATCAACAAGCTCATCCTTGTGCTCGCGCAAAAGGTCTGTGAGTTCGCGCGTCATCACACCCGCCGGAGCATCCAAAACGAGCGAAAGCAAATCAGGCGACAAGTCCGCGACAACGCCCAACTGATACAAATGATAGAGCAGCACATCGGCATTCATATCGCCACCCGCTCCCTTCCCGGCGCTGGATTGCGCGCCAGCCAATCATCCGCTGCATTAAGCGTGCGCTCGACATAATCAAGCCGACGAGCAGCCTTATCCCTTACAGCTCTCAATTCCGCAGCGGCCTCTGCTCGTGAGTAACCAAGCGCACGAAGGCGAATGACAAAACTCTCGTCGGCGCTGTTCAGGTTTGGCTTACCATCCTCTTTGAGAGGGGCGCGATTAACGTAGTCCTGATAAAAAGGCTTAGGAGCAAGGATATTGCGCGGGCGCGGCGTAGAATTCACCAGCGTTAGTTTCGGTGTAGGAGCAGGAACAAGGAAACCCGCAGAGTCCAACTCTTCCGGCGTCGTCTGTCGTCCCTGTGAAACATAAACAAGCTGGATGCGTGGAAACTCAGGTGCGGGTACTGTCAACTTAACTTCGTGGACAGATGAATTAACAAAATAAGATGAGTCATTACTGCCTTTCGTCAACTCTACGATTCAACTCTCACCTTCTTCAAGCCGCCATCTGAAAACAGCTCACCTCA
>MWWH01000188.1_pt1 | contig 16512 bp, 21 predicted proteins | sample 1047231 | NCBI WGS metagenome assembly MWWH01 (sample SAMN06349967, study PRJNA376086) | soil metagenome | isolation source: MG3-2 sample Antarctic (ecotone) soil | place: Antarctica | collected 2015-01-13 | reverse complement strand
TAGTTTCATTATTACATGCCACTACAATAGCTACGTAACCACCCAAAATTTTATTTTTTAATGGTATGAATTGGTCCACCGAACAACCTAGTGAAATTAAACATTTCGTAATTTGTGCTTCGTTTATTTCACCACCAGATAAATGGCTATGGATAAATCCGATTTGTTGTTGTGGTATATCTTTAAACACAGGGTTAATACGCACCGTTTCAGCCTCAAATATATTATTAAATACACCAATTACATAATCCATATACTTCCTTTCAAAAATTTTCACTTATAACCATATCTTCAAGTTCTTTTATACTGCCAAAGGCCACACGATCAGGCACATAATCGTTGGTATTCAACATTAAAGCCGGAACTACACAAAAATCGCCCCATCGTTCGTTTAATGTATCCACTGCGATGCTTAAGTTTTCTTTCCGCTGTACATTATCAAACAATTCAAACTGCACTTTATCAGACCGTACAAGGTTGAAGCACGACACCGAAACTACCCGCATTGGTTTCTGGTGTGGACAGCGACATAATATCCTGTAAAGCTCCTTGTACAGTTCTTCGGTGGTAAATAAAGCACTGTCGGTCTTTGCTCCTTGATGCCAATACGTTAAATCACGAAAAGCAACACCGACATGCACACCGTGGGCATGAAATCCTGCTTTACGTAATCGGGTACTCATTTTCACCACTAACTTTGTTAATATCGGTGCTATTTCTTCAAATGTACTCACAAGAATTGGTAACGAATAGCTATTACCAAACGATTTACGATCAAAATCTACATTATCTATTTCCCACCCGTGTAAGCGCATATACCAGTAGTAGCCCAATATTGAATGGAAGGCAGCGACTAATTTCTGCACCGGTGCGTTATAAAAGTCGATTACTGTGTAAATGCCGCCCAAATGTAGCCTTGCTGCATTACGTCTATCGATTCCGCATAGATCCGTCAATGTTAGATTTTTGTAAACCTCCAAATAATTCGTATGGTTAATCACATCTAACCCATCAGGTTTATGTAGCCCGGCCCCTGTTTTAGCTAAAAATCGATTTGTACCAATGCCAACATTTACCTTTAACCAGTCCCCTATTTCTTCGCTAATGCGCTGCTTAATTTCACGCGCAGTATTTTCTAGTCCACGTTGGTATGCGGGATACGTTTCATTAAATTCTAAGCTGAATTCGTCAATACTTTTGGGTACAACTTTATCGGTATATTCAAGCAATAGCTTGCTGTACTTTTGATGTATATAACGGTACTTAGGTGGATCAGGCGCTAATACAATTAGGCTTGGACATAGCTCCTTGCCGTCTTTAACGCGCATACCAACTTTAATACCGTGTCTTTTAGCTTCAATACTTGGGGCCACAATACAGCCCGACGGCGTTGTATAAGCAGCCACCGCCAACGGTTTCCCGCGCATACGTGGGTGGGCTTGCTGTTCGATACTGGCAAAACAACTATTCATGTCAACGTGCATTGTTAATGCTGGCGCATCATTAAATGGTTTATCAGGCTGAAACGCCATCACTTATCTCCTGTAATGTCCAATGTAGCGTGTCTGTATCGCAAGACAAACGAAAGTCCAAGGTATCACTAGAAACAGAAAATATATGAAATACCGTGCGCCCTTCTCGCACTCGATGGTGCAAAGCTACTTGGCGTATTACGTGTATACGACCTTTCCATAATATTGCCCGTGGCAAAATTTTCTGGCGCTTATGGTCATAAAGAAACTGGACAGATACCTGCTCTTTCACTCGCTGTATCATAATATATGTAGGCACAAAACCCCGAATAAAATACGAAGTTTTTAGTTACAAGTTATATACTAATAAGCTGCTTTAGTCAAGTACTGCAAGGGGGTTGATATTATTTTAACGGAAAATTTCGTCGGCCGCTTCTTCAAGTTCTTCTTTATTTTTTTCTGTAAAGGTCGAGTGTGGCATATTGAATTCAAAAACCACTTTCCCCCGTGCGCCATTGCGGTTCTTTATAATCCTTAAATCAATAATTTTATGGTCGGTATTACGAAGGGTTTCAGTAGACTCATGGTCTTCTTCCATCACCATAGCTATGTCTGCGCTATATTCAATACCACCGCTTTCCTTGAAAGCGTCCAGGTCCGCCTGTTGTTTTTTATCTTTACCATAATTAGCTCTGTTAAGGCTTGATACAACTACAACTGGGCTATCTAGATCACGTGCTAGTCTACGTAAGCTAGAACACACATTATCAATTCGTTCCTTGTCACTCTTGTAAAAACCGCTCGTAGGCACTAGTTGTAAGTAGTCTATAGCTATAAATATCTTTTTGGTGTTGCGTGACCGCATCAATTGTCGTGCCTTAGACTTTATTACATCAATTGTGGTGTTCGCACCATCGGCTTCTAAGACAAAGATCCTACTAGCATGTTTATTGTATTTGTCCATTGCTTCGTTTAGTTCACCCATCTGGGCATTTGTAAGCCTACCTTTTTGAATGTTTCTGGAATTGATTTTTGAAAACCGGCTAAACGTTTTTAACAGTAATTCGAAAACCGACTGTTCATAGCTTACAAACAAGCACAGCGCGTCTTCGTTATTCATAGCTACCTGGTCTGTCAGTTGCTTTATAAATGTGGTCTTCCCTAGACTTGGTCTAGCCCCAATGATCCATAAACCTGATTGCAGACCTAATGTAACCTCATTCAGCCAGTGAAACCCACTGTCCAACCCGATAAACTGTCCGTTTTTATTAAACTCCTTACGCTTTTCTACGTCTGCAAGAAAGTTTAAAAGTTTGTCGCTATCAGGTGTTAAATTATAAATATCCGGTCGCTGTTCGGCTTCTAAAATTGTGTTATTTACACTTGTTTGTATCTCAAAATAATCAGCCGTGCTGGCGACTATACCCATTGAATGTTGTAGTGCGGCCATCAACGCACGCCGATTTGCATTTTCAACGATTATTTCTGCGTGTCGAACAGCGTTTGATGTGGTAGCAACACCGTTAATATAGGTGCTGGGTTGAAACTCGTAGCCCAGTTGTTCAAGCACTTTATTACCTTTAAGTTTAGGCATGATCGTAACTATATCTATGGCTTGTTTACTACGGTAAAGGTCTAAAATAACACGGAATATTTCTTGTCTTTCAACGTCGCAGAAATGATCTGGTCGTAGATTGTCTACTAGGTCTTCAACTATATTAGCGTCAAGTAAGATGGCGCCAATCACCGATATTTCTGCTGCTTCGTTCTGCAGTGCTGTGGGGTCAAATAGTAACATCAGGGTTCTCACTTCCTTCAAATGCATTATGCTTTAAGCGTGTATTTTGCTTCAAGCAAATACCACGCTGTTTATAATAGGTTATAAAGGTTAGGGGTCGAATTTCGTGTCTACAATGCAACAGCCTATCGCTGGTTTTGCAACACCCTATCGGGGGTTTTGCAACACCCTATCGGGGGATACGTTTTAAGTAAAATAAGTTCTTCTTAGCCTTGCAAATGCAACACCCTGTCGGGGGTATTTACAAGTGTGGTCGGTGGGTGTGTGTGGTTCAGCGGACTATATGCCGTATTCTTTATTCTTCCTTTCAAGGTCTGTGACACCCTTTTCTAGTTTGGTTATCTGGCCTTCTAAACGCGCAATTGTTTTGTTGTTTTTATCCGTGTTGTCACCGCCACCTTTAAAGTCCTGTATTTTTTTCAATGTGTCTGTATCGTTAAAATCTATCCAGACATACGAAGATTCTTTGTGTTTTTTACTAAGTAACTTGCCTTTAAGCGTTTGTCTAAACCCCCACCTTTTTATGTGCCCGTCCTGTTCAAACAAGTCTAGCAGTCCTATCGTTTTGTTTAAAGCCATGTCTGGGCGCGTTATCTGACTCGCACGTTTTGTAAGTTCTTCTTTTGTGAAGTTTCGTATACCGCTAGCGGCTGGGTTAATTTTTAGTTGCAAGAAAACATATTCAAGGAAAGGTATTGCATAACCTTGATACTTACCGCTTGTTAACCCCATTTCGATCTTAGGGGACAGCGTTGCATTTTTAGGAATCCATTCGCCGTTGGGTAATTTTTTGCCTTGAAGTTGTGTAATAAAAAAGTCGACAAATTTTACTATTATGGTGTCGGGGGGTGTTTCTTGGTAGTCTTGTGTGCGTATAGATTTGCCATCCCGTATATAAACGCCTTGTAAGTCTTCTATCAATTCCTTTTCAAAAATATGTGTTTGAAACTTCTTATCTTTACTATTCCTTTTTATTAAGTATCCAAACTGTGTTCTAATAGGTGTTCGTGACGCGTTGTACAAATCCTTCCACACCGTTTTTTTATTTTTGATGTCGTGCGTGTTATCTTTGCCGCGTTTATACCCTAACCAATCTAAAAAATCATTGAATATTATTGCATGTTCAGCGTAAGGTTTTGCACTAATATCGTTAGCATAGCCATATAAGTGTGACACCGTGCGAAACATTTCGCTGTCTATTAAACCTTTTGGGTATGCTACCATCAGTTCAGGGTCGTCGGGCTTCGATGCGGAATAATGAACCAGTTCAACTTCTTTACCCTTCCAAGTTTCAGTTGTAACAGTTGGTGCTTGTGATATATGAATGCTGTCTAAAAGCTGAAGTATAGCTGTGGGTCGTGCAACTATAGCTGTGGTGCTACTATTATCTTGTATGACCTTATAATCGTAAAGCCGTTTTTTAAAATCTGGCGATGTGTTCGCAAAATATTGTACCAATGATAGTAGCGCTGTAAAGTGCACGTATTGTTGTTGCCAGTCTTTTTCGTTGAATAAATCTTGTATTAACTTATTCCCATACGTTGACTGACTTAGATCAACAGCACTAGAACTAAACGCGTCGCTTATGCTATCAAACCATCCTGCAACTTTTAAGTCTGTGTATAGCTTCTTGAACGGTTTCAAATGCGCCATGTTATTGACCACGCTAGCTTTCGCAGTTACTGTTCGTGTGGTGTTTACAATTTTCTGCTTACTATTGTCCATCTACTTACCCATCCCAAATTTTAGTGATTCTTTAAGTTCGCCAATTACTACCGCCTGTTCTTCTTCAGTAAGTTGGGTAACTGTCTCCGTATCATAAACACAACTAATAAATTCCTTTAGTGTGGGATCTTTTTTCATTCGATCGATATTACTACGGTAAAACTTTAAATGTGACAAGTGCCCATCAAAGTCGCAAAACCGTTGCAATTCATCTTCTATGAAACTAACAACCTCACTATTTTTATCGCTAAGAATGTTGATTTGTGCTTTTTCCAACATGTAATCTAATTCAAGTAACTTCCTACGAATATACTTCGCTTCTGCTACAGCATCTAGAAAAGCCTTTTGCAACAATATGTTTGGTTCAAGTTCACCGTTTTCTATTCGAAAATAACTTTTATGTGTGTTTTCAGCCGGCGTTAAAGCAGAAAAGGTGTTATAAAGCCTATCCCCATCGACAAAAATTTGTGTTAATTCTTCTGCCGTAAAGTCTATCTTTTCTTGTACTTTTGGGTTTTCCTTTTGGGTAGGTGTAAAGCCACTCGCCGACCACCTATAAATTAGCTCGTTGATAATATCTTCTGCATCGGAACGGACGGATATACCTAATATCACCATTTCCAGATGTTTGGTGACTAGTTGAAATTGCTGTACGGCCATTATTAGATCGGGTATGGCCAACTGGATGTGAAAGTATAGGTTTTTAATTACAGCCAATGTTTTAGATTTCTTTTTCTTACCGATATCGCTTAAGATTTCGTTACGCTGTCCATTGTTTAGAAGATATTCGGTGCCTTTGCTTTCAATTAACTTGTCCATATCAGCAAAAAGCCAACGTAACTGGTCTACTAACCTAATGTCCTTCACAAACTTTTCATTATTAAAATTATTCTGCATATAAAATCCTGTTTTAAGCAACGCGATGTTGCATCATCAAACTTTCTATTGCTGCCATGCGCTTATCTGTTTTCGCTGTCTCCATAGCCTTAATTAGATGACCTGCTAGGTACCCTACTGTGTTTGCTACCTTTGGATCCATAGCACCTGTACGTACTTCGGTAATAGTAGTAGTAAGCAGTTGTACCACGTCGCTTGGTGTTTCAACAGTTATCTGGGCTAAATTGTTGGGTAATTTCATTAACATAGCCTTGCCACCTTTAATTTGGGCCGCTAGTTTGTCATCGTCGGGAATATCTGGATTATGCAAGTAACAATACTGGTTGTTGGCCATGGCATTAGCTTTACACGGTTGTTCATTTATCTTTATTTGAACGCATTTCATAAGTTAAGTTATGGTATACCCCACCATATCTTTCTAGGCAGATAAATTGTTGCATCTAATACTAATTATTATACCTATTTAAGACGCTGTAGTGCTTCTGTAAGGTATGTTTCTAGTGCTTCACGTATAATACGACTGGCCGACAACTTTTTGCCCGTTTTACGCTTATACTGATATTGCAAATCCTCGATCAATTGTTTTTGATCTATAAAAATTTCGAAGCTATATCTTTCGGTTGCACGCCTATCATCATTGATACCATCCGCTAGTTCCTGTAAAACACTTGTAATATGTTTATCTGTATTATTAAACCGTTCGGTATAACCGTTCGGTATAACCGTTCGCTCGTTCGGTATAACCGATATATTATCTTGTGTACGTGAAGGGTTGTTTGCGACAGGTGTCGGTGGGGTTGTTCCGTCAGTATCGAACACTTTTTCATCAACCTTATACGGGTTTTCAGGTTCAACAATTACGCGTTGGGTAGGGGATAAGGGCGAACGATTAGCCATCATGTTTTTCAACTTGTCATTTTTAGCCATTATAAGATCCTTTCATTAAAATGTCTGCCAACCCTAAATATGCAACTGATCCAGAATGTTTAGGATCATAAATAATAATTGGTTGGCCTGCTAAACTTGCTTCGGAATGTTTAACCGAAAAATCAACCTGTATAGGTAGTAAGTATTGGCCGTAATTTTGGCGAACATCGTCTAAAACCATGTTTGCAATATTCGCGCGGCTAACCATTACAGGTAGTATACCGATAATTTTTAACTTTGGATTTAGACCTTGCCGCACTTGTTCTATTTCTGCAAAGGCTTTATTTAGACCTTGTAAAGCAAGAAAATGTGCCTGTAGTGGTATTAGCACTTCATCACTAGCCACCAACGCACTCACGGTTAAATTACTTTCAGAAGGTGGTGTGTCGATAATAATGTAGTCGTATAGACTATCTAGCGGTTCTAGAAGCGGTTTTAACGCGCCTACTTGCGTAGCACTAAGTTTCATTTCGGTTAACGATAAATCAGGGTGGGAAGGTAATACATCAAGACCAAAGCTAGTTTGTGTTATAACATCTTGCGGTTGTACGTCTATTGATGTAAACAACGTGTTTATATGTTTATCTAAGGTAAGCGGGTTAATACCAAGTGCCAAAGTGCCATTAGCTTGGCTGTCAAGATCGACAAACAAAGTTTTTTTGCCCCTTTGCTGTAATGCCGCTGCTAAATTAACAGCTGTGGTGGTTTTCCCACTCCCGCCTTTACGAAGCACAACTGCGATCTTTTTAGCCATTCTTTACCCCCAACTTATTTTTAATATCCTTTAACGAATGTCGTTCGATGTCTTGCATAAATCGAATGGTTTTAGCCTGCTTAACAGCATGCATGTCATATAGCTGATAGCCACTTTCTGTGACTTCCTTCGGTTTTAATAAGCCTTCTTTCGTCCAAAAGCGTAGTGTGTGGACAGTTTCATTCGTTGATTTGGCTAATTGGCCAATACGTAATAGCGTACCATCTGTCAGTGGCAACTCGCCGGTTAACATAGGCATAACGGGCTTACCTTCGGCACTGTTGATATATGCGTCAAGTGAACGCAGTACAGCGTCTTCAATAATGGTATAAAACGGCTCCATGTTGTTATCATGGCGTGCGTGCTTAAAGGTTTCTATATATTCGGCACGGTCTTCATTGCGTATGACAGCCATAGGGTAGTTATTTAGTACAAGAATCAAGTTCATTAAAAGGCGTGCAGTACGGCCGTTACCATCTAAGAAAGGGTGGATACACACAAATTTATAATGGGCATCTGCTGCAATTCGTACGGGGTGGGCTTCTTGTTGTGTTTGTAGCCACAGTACAAAATTTTTCATTAAGTGTGGGATTTCGTTTGGTCTGGGGAATTCGTCGTTTGATCCTTGCATAATTACGTCACGATTACGATAAACACCCGCCCAATCATCGTGTATACCGGTTAAAATGATTTTTTGAATTGCCTTAATGTCATCTTCGGTAATAAACTGGTGGCTTTTTCGTTCACTAGCCAGTTTTTTAATCAACGCAATTGCTTGTGCGTGGTTCCTGGCTTCTAATAAGTCTTTCAGTGGTTTGCCACTTATAACCGCTGTCACACCTCGTTCAATAACTTCGGCCGTTTCCACGCGCGTTAGCGTATTGCCTTCTATAGCATTCGATGAATAGGTTAGTTCAACTCGAAACCAATCTTCCAGGTTTCCTATTAAATCTTTTGGAAGCGGTTGTAATGCCTTCAACTTATCCAATTTTTCGGTAAGTAGTCTTAATTTATCATTCATATAAGCGCTTTCTATAAACATTCCGCGAAAAAACATGGCTACACTTCATACGTTATACACCTAGAATTTGTTTTTTCTTCGCATCAAATTCTTCCTGCGTGATAATACCTTTGTCTTTTAAAGTCGCAAGGTTTTGTAATTCTTGGTAGGTATCGGGTGCCTGTGGTGGCGTATTAGTCTGGTTTGAAGATCCGGGCTGTGTGTTTCTGCCCCGTATTATATCAAGGTCTTTTTTAACACGGTAAGGATCTTCAATATGTTTCAGCATCAATTGGCTTGCTACGCCTGCAGTTTCAAAATGTAGTGAGCCTGTTTTAAAAAGCATTTTTTCCATAAAACCTTGTCGTATATGGATGTCAGTTATTTTACCGAAGTCAATACTTGTAAGCTGTGTAGATAGTAAGCCGTGCATAATTAGTATCCTTTTATTTGTGAAGGCATATTGGTTTGCCCGTTTGATATAATAAAGAAAGTAAAAAAGACTGAATATGAAAATAAGTACCCCAATCCCTACAGCGAATAGTAATACACCTACTGCACACCATAAAATAAGGTTATAGGTAACATATGTGTTCCCCACACCAAACTCACGTTCAATCGTCTCTCCTGGTTCTAATTTATCTTGTCCAAATGTAGTCTTCATATAAAATCCTTTCGCATATTCTATTTATTAGTTCTTGATGCCGTCGGCGATACCCAAAAAACGTTTTTCTTCATCGACTATCTCATCCACTATTTGTTTACCGTTTAAACCCAAACCTATTAACTCCGCCTGAATGATAGCTATAGATCGTGCCCATGCATCTGCTTCGCCCCCTTCTCGGCTGTTTATTGCCATACCCTCTTCCAAGTGGATATCAAACACCATAACTGCACTAACCAGTTTTTGTAACAAAAACTTAATCGTGAATAATGGCAGTTTAACTGTGTATTGTTCGGCTAGTAGGCCGTCAAGGTGCTGTTTGCCCATACTTTTCATCCAGGCAATTTGCTCCTGGGTAAACCGTATTGTAGTTGGCTCCTTTTTATTCTTCTTCATGTTGCTTTTGTTTTAATGTATAAAAGTTGTCGTTTCATTTAATTACTTTTCTTTCTTTTTTGATTGCTACCCATACCTAAGGGTAGGGTAAAACAAAAAGTTGAACCTTTACCATATACACTATCAACCAAAATTTCCCCTCCATGCTGCTTGATGATTTCGGCAGCAATAAAAAGGCCTAAACCTTGCCCTTGAAATCGGTCACCATGGGCTTTAACCCGATAGAAGCGGTCAAACACCTTGGCCTGGTCTTCTTTTGGTATACCGACACCGAAGTCTTTTACACTGGCTATTAACTTCTGGTTGTGCTTCTTAATGTTAATAATCACGGTATCAGCGTCTGGGGAATACTTGATAGCATTTTCAATAAGGTTGGTTAAGACTTGCCCGATACGGTTTTTATCTCCGTAAATCGTACAATTTGGAATATGCTGCATTGTTAGCGTATGGGTTGATACGGTGTTTCTAATATCTGTTGCAACCTCTTCCAGCAACTCACGTATATGAAATCGCTCACTTTTCAAATCCAACCTGCCTGTTTGAATACGGGAAACATCCAGTAAATCGCGAACAAGGTCATTTAAGCGTGACAATTGGCTGTCTATACGATTTAAGGCTTGTAAGGCTGGTTTATTGCCCGAGTCACCCAAAATTTTCAGCAGAATTTGCGTATACGCTTTTATACTGGTAAGTGGTGTTTTTAACTCGTGGCTTGCGATACCGATAAAGTCGTCTTTTTGTTGTTCTAAAGTTTTTCTCTCTGTAATATCCTCAATTGCGAGTAATATAAGTTCTGTTTTTTGTCCTTCAAGTACTATTCGCCTTGCATTCAGCAGCATCGTACGTTCTCCGATATCATCAAATTTATGTGTTACTTCATAATCTTTAAAATGAGTGCTTTTAGGTAGCAACTCCGTGAGTAATTTTCTAAGTGAGGGTATATTCCACTGTCCATTACCCAAGTCAAAAATAAGTTTATTATATGTTTCTTCCTTGTTTACTTTAAAAGTATCGAAAAATGATTTATTTACTGTTTTAATTCGCAGCTTTTCATCAAGTATTACCAGTGGTTCACGAACAGTTTCAACAATTGCTTCGGCATATGCATAGATAACAACTACATCTTCGACTGTTAAATTGTTTATATCTTTAAGCAGTTCTAAGGCGTCTGTTTTGTCTTCTAAAATAGCTGCTGTAACTGTCTGTCCTTTTTTATTTTTCATATTGATTTTTAATCTTTTATGTATTTTTTAACTATGGTTAGTAAAACCGCTCATCATCAAGAACAAGAAATGGCTCACGCACAATATCAATAATATCTTGGGCATGTTTGACAGCATCATCTTGGTTACCACTACGCAATTCTTTTGTTAATTTTTTATTCATATTTTTTCAAGTTCCTGTAATTATAGTTATCGGAACTTCAAGTTCTTTACCTTATTCACTAATACCATCAAACTTTGCTTTTAATTTTTCATAACGTGCTTGTATTTTAGTCTTTTCTAGTTCAGTTTCTTTTATTGCTTCTTCTGCTTCTCTAATTGTATTTACATCGCCATCTTCTTTTGCATCTGTTAGCGTACGCTCATTGGCTTCCTCAAATAGATCATACGTAGCGAGACTTGATAATTCGGATTCCATACGCTTTTCAAGTCCTACTTTTTTTCTATAGTCAGGACTGGCTTCTAATTCTGATTGCCGTATTTCTAATTCCTTAATCTTTAAATCGTTATTTTTATTAAAAGCCTTTGTAATAAACCAACCTACAACCAATATTGAAATTATGATTAACCAACTCACTACAATGCTCCTTTACTAGGCTGAATTCGACCTAATACAAAAACCTGGCATCGATGCCCGTTACTGCATGCAAAATAGGTTGAACTTAGTTTTCTTGGTGAATTACCATCAAAAATCTTAACAGGCTCCGTATCACATTCTTTGCAAACACTTTTAATCTTCAACATCACTGTCTCCTTGTGCTAGTTCATGCTTAGCCATTTCTAGTATTGGCCAACTCATGCCTTTGCCTGGCGCGTTACTATATATCCCAATAATTTCTTTCGTCGGACCTGGTGCGTATTTAGATGTGCTGTTATATTCAACCCAAATATTTTGGCAGTGCCCACAATGTTTCATTGGGTCATTTTGGAACCCCATCACTTTTAATGCATTCTGTACATCCTGTGGCAATTTGTCATACGAAGTAGGTAAAATCGGTGGGTTTGTCATTCTACATGAACTTGAATGACATTCTTTTAACTGGTTACTTAGTTTCGGTATTCTCATGTTGATTATTCCTAAAACAACGCTAGTTGATTATTCTTCTTTTGTGCTTTCCGTTCGTAATGCACTCCTAGCACAGCCGTATACAGTACGCGCGCTACTTTAGTCCACCTTTCAATTTCTTCTTGCGTTGGCACACGTCCATGTTCGTAATAAAGTGCCGTTGCTATCTTTGCCATCAGTATCTTTTGTTTTTGATTCGATTTCATACGTCTAAAAATTTATTTTCTTTAACAATTCTGCAATTTTTTCAATATAATGCTTCACCGTTGGGCCAAAGGTCATAACAGCTACGGCATTTGCAAGCATACCTAAAGATTCGGCAGCTCCTGTTACAACACTTTTTATTGGGTTCTTTTTATCTAATTGTGCCTGTATAGTCTGAATATCAGCCAACGCTTCACGCTTGATATTGTCAGATAATTCATTGGCGTTAACAATTTCCCTTGCAAAGTTGTGTAAAACATCTATTAGTTCTTTATTATCATTACTTATTACCTGGCCGTAATTAATGCCAAATACTGCGGGGCCATACATGTTTTGAATGTCTATTTGTTGCTTAACTATTGGATCCTGTACGGTATGTGGTGCTGTTAATTCTGGTAATGATAAATCTTGTACTAATGTTTTCCTTCGAGGTATATGCACAAACGTCGGTAGTTGTAATATCCTGCGTATTTCTTCAACTTTTTTTTCCTCGGCTTCTAACGCACCAACTGTGGATGTTTTGCGTTTTTTTACGCTCAAGTCATTATGTAAAGCAGTGTAGTATTTATGCAAAACGTCACTTAGTAGTTTATAGTACTCGGCATCTAAACTCATAGATATGTTGATACGGTGCATATCATCTGGTGTTTCTAAATGATCTATCAGCCATTCTACAAAACCCACCTCGTCGTTGATCTGTGTGTTACCTTCTAAATTGTCTTTGTCCAATTTTTGCAGATACCTTTCAAGTGCTTCAACAAAAATATCAAGCGTTGTTCGTTCCCAGCTACCATGTATAACGACATGATCGCCTATAGATGCTAGCCGTTGATCATCCATTAAAATTTACCCCTTCAAAGGCACTGTAGTATCGTGGCAAGTCGGCTTCTTTCTTAATTGCGTCGTTATAAACCATTAGCATTTCAAGGCCACGGTGACGCGTATACTGGGCTACTTCAGTTAAATCCCCTTTGTACGTTTTTATTAGTGTCGTAGTAAAGAAATGCCGAAAACCATGGGTGCTTTTATCAATATCTAAGCTAAGTAACATTGTTGTTACTATTTTACGGATACTTCGCGTGGTTAATCGTTCATTACGGTGGCAGTTGCTAACACTTGTGAACAAAGCCCCACTTGCTTTTTTGTTTGCCTTTAAATATTCCTTCAGTGCCTTAACGGTCTCAGGGTGTAAACTCACAGCTTCTTTATCATCCCTGCCTTTACCTTGTACCATGGCTGTCATTCTAACCAAATCAAGGTCTTTTACATCTAGACGTACTATTTCGATTTGTCGTAAACCCTGTAGCGCTAAAAGGCAAATCATGGCTTTTAAACGGGTGTTTTGTGGTGTATTGTCCAAGCCCTGTAGCTTTATAGACAGCCTAGCCATTTCATCACTATTTACACCGTCCCGTTTATGTTTTTTATCTTGATTAAACGCTTTAACGTTTTGGGTAATGTCCCTTGGCAACATACCGATTCGATTAAGTTCTTTCAAAAAAATCTTTGCTGATGCTAGATATTTATTTTTAGTAGCAATGCTAAGGTCTGTACGGCTTGCTAAATAACGTTTATATTCCAGAAAGCTGTTTACACTGCTTTTACCCGTACTAATAAAATCTAAATATAAGCGGATACGGTATTTATAATCTTGTCGGGTAGCTTCACTTACATCTAGTAGGTCAAAAATCTTTGCGGCGTTTGTATCGGTGGCATCGATTACTAAGCCGTCACCAATAGCGAATGATAGTTGTTTATTTATATCCATAAAGGCTGAATGTACTTTAGTTATTAGTGTAAAGCATAAAGTAACGCTTTATGGTTGTCAAGTGTTTTATCAATTTAGCTCTGGGCAAGAATAGTCTTACCCAGAATAAACCGGTAACTATTTAACGACTTCGCAGTCGTGCATATCAATAACACCTATAGTTTGCCCGCCTACAACTCCCTTTACGGTCACCGTTTGGCCGTTTTTTAAAGTTAGTAGTTGCTGTTTATCTTTAACACGACAACTAATTTGTGTTATGGAATATTGCTTTGTCCCAATATTCTGAAAAGATAAACCACTATCGGTAATATTTGCGACTGGTGCGCTAAATTCGACAAGTTTATTATTCCATTTGTCCTTTGCAGCGACTTGATTTGCATCAAAATCGTCAGCAACATCTGCAACCTTTATCATCATCGGACTAGCCACTGGCGCTGCTTGCTTATCACTAGTTTGTGATTGGGCTGTGCTAGTACCATTGGTTGTGCTAGCTGATTTACCGCCACCTATGGCTGTGATTACAAAACCGAAAATAATAAGTCCTAGTAATCCAGTAAGTATAGGGTGACGACGAAACCAACTTCGTTGATCCGTCTGGCAATTTGGGCACTTTGAAGCACCTGCATCAATCTCCGTTTTACAACTTTTACATTTTTTCACTAATATCACTTCCCTTCAATTTAGATTTGTAGACCCACTATTCCCACGATATATCTAATTTATATTTAGATGCATCGATTTTATCGGGATAGCTCTTTACTTCAAACGGCGTGGTAGCACCAACTTCAAGTGGTGTGTTAGGAGTATCACCCGCGTATGAATAGCCTGTACCAATAACCGACCCTAGATTATCGTAAAAAGTTGCTATAACTTTTACATACAATGCTGACCGGCTGCTGTTATTCTTCACTTCGCCAACCACTTTTGTGTACCCATTATCAATAGTTTTTCTAGTGTTTCCATTAACTTCCACCTTGCCTGTATCTTTTATAGTCTTGGATTGGGTTGTAACGCTATCGGGCGCAGAAGCACTTACAGGCTTATTGTCGTCTCCGCTTACACCAACTAATACCCCTAAGATAAATACGGCACTGATTACCGCAATTCCTGTTATAATTTTTTTCATTTTGTTTGTTTCACCACATTTCTCAAGGCAGTACAAATACGACACGTGTCGTTGGGCGAACAAAAAGCCCGCCCCTAGTGGATCTTACGACCCCATATACCTTTCGGTATACGACTAACCAAAGCACTAAGAACGGGCTTGCTGCTTTGGTTAGGTTTTATGCCATGCCATTTATAACAATGGTTTAGGCATTATTTTGTTATCGTGGTGGTATTTTCGCCACTTAACAAGCAGTATACCACAAAGTGGGTAAAAGTGTGAAGTAGTACTTTACGGTTGTTTATAGTTGTGTAGTTGACAAGGCAATACTTTAGATATAAACTGCGGGTAGTCAAGGTTCTATACCACCTAACCTTTTCACAATTTGTGTTTACGTTTAAAAAGGAAATACAAGGTATAGGTCTATACTTCGACCGCGATGATGGGTAGATTGGGCACAGTACTTATACAATTTTTTGTTTAAGGTTACACACAACCCTTAGTGAACCGTTTCACAGTTTTTTTAATGAAACTGGCTTCACTGGGAATACAATTAGCTTAGAATTAAGGAAGATGCTAGACAAGGCGTATCAATGGTATTAGGGCGCGCAGCGCCTAAACAATACCCGAATATTCCACGTAAAAAATATTAACTACTCACTATTCATTATGGGTTTGATAATTTCAGGGTTATTATATCGGCTATTGTTCACAGCCTTCGACACCGGGTATGCCTTCATTTCTTCGGCATTGTACGGTCTTAAAAGTGCCATTATTTCTTCTGGCTCCGCGTCTGGATCAAGCCATCTTTGCACTTCTTCGGCATTTAGCATTACGGGCATACGTGGGTGTATCGGTTCCACAACCGCATTAGCATCAGTAGTCACAATACTAAATCGGTCTACGTCACCGCTGTCTGCATGATCCTGGCCTATGCCAGCAAATGCAAACGGTTGTTCATTTTTCAATAATATACGATACGGCTGCTTCCCTTCGTCTGTAGGTTTCCATTCATAAAAGCTGTCCGCACACACCGCTACCCGACGCTTTTCCAATGCTTTCCGATAGGTAGGGCTTTGTAATATATTTTCTTTACGGGCGTTAATCATGGCGTAACGTTTACCACCCGGCTTTACCCAACTAGGTTTAAAACCCCATTGGTTTAACACAATCTTTTTATCACTGTTTACAACCGGCAACTTCTGGTCTGGCGCAGCTTGCCATTTAGGTTCATCTAACCATTCTTCAATACCTGTACCAAATAGGTCTGCATAAGCTTTTGATGAAAGAATCACACCGTATCGACCACACATTAGTTGCTCCTTCGGCTGGTTATTTGGGTATAACTAGCACCTTTTTGTAATAAGTTGTTTTCTACACTTTTTGTAGTTTCATTATTACATGCCACTACAATAGCTACGTAACCACCCAAAATTTTATTTTTTAATGGTATGAATTGGTCCACCGAACAACCTAGTGAAATTAAACATTTCGTAATTTGTGCTTCGTTTAT
>MWWH01000187.1_pt1 | contig 16613 bp, 14 predicted proteins | sample 1047231 | NCBI WGS metagenome assembly MWWH01 (sample SAMN06349967, study PRJNA376086) | soil metagenome | isolation source: MG3-2 sample Antarctic (ecotone) soil | place: Antarctica | collected 2015-01-13 | reverse complement strand
TTCGCTCTGCATAATCATCGCGTCGGCTTCGAGCCTTTGAAGATTTAAGCCGTAGCAATTCTAAAACCCGATCAAAAGCCAAGCCCCAATCGAAACAGGTAACAGCAAACAAAGCATCAACGCCGCTTCGATCAATCTTTCCTCTCTTCGTCTTAACTACACGCTCACATCGTTCATAGGAAGGCTCTGCTGCGCTAGAACGCTTCGGAAGAGGCTTGAGCATGGAAAGCATTAGAGAATCACAGGGGGGCTTTTGTGGCGCGAGTAGTCCGGCCTGTTCAAGTTCGGCTACTCCCACACGACGAAAGAAATTGCACTGGATGAGTTTGACGAGTGGCGCATCTTCATATTTTCGATTCAAACTACCAGGCCAACGCATCGCGCCGTTTGCTCCCTTGTCTGCGTTCACGCTCGGCAGGAGTCTTGCGCGTACATCGGCCAGCGCGGGAGCTTCCAGATCGTCGGCCATTGCGAGCCAAGATTGATAGTTACCAGGTGAAGTTTCGGCAGAAAGAAAAGCGTAAGGTGCGAGCCGTTCACGATCATCATTAGCAAGATCATCACACTGTATCAACGATGCTCCGCGTGGCCTGATAATCAAACTCTCGCGCTTTCGCTCATTTTGAGCAAGTAAATCTGGCAACCACTCTCGAAGCTGCGCGCCCGTGAAAGTCTCATAGTCACCTGCGCGCCCGCTCTCTTCATCGCGTAGCGTCACGCTAAAGCTTGACGCGCCAAGCGCTTCAAAGCTTTGCAAGGCTTCCAATGCTATTTCGGCCTCTGGCGCACTCGACCAGTGGACATTTTTGTCCACTGGTCTAACTTCGGCCTCTGGCGCACTCGACCAGTGGACATTTTTGTCCACTGGTCTAACTTCGGCCTCTGGCGCACTCGACCAGTGGACATTTTTGTCCACTGGTCTAACTTCGGCTTCGACCTTCGGCAAAAGCCCCCCCTGTGACTCTTCATCTGTCCACTGGTTCTTAGTAGTAGTGTGGACAGCTAACATTCGCTCAGTAGCTTGATCTGTGAAAGTTTTGCAGAACTCCGCAACATCTTCGCCCCTTGAGATTAGTATGCGTGCGACCTCTTCGAGCAGCGTCAATGCTGTTTTGGGGTTACGCGTCAGAAGGGTTTCATCATCTCGGCGTGGTGCGCGAAAGCGTTGCTTGTAAGATGGAGTCTCCGGCGTATCCTCTAAAACTTTTGGCGCTGCCAATTCTAGCGCACGGCTTGGGTCTCTGCGCCAGTGTGAACTATTCCGCGCCTCTTCAAGAGTCTGTGCCGCAAGCCATAGCAGATTCACCTTGTAGCGCGACTTGTAGCGCGTGCCGTCGCTGTCCTGTCCACCTGGCGAGCATTCAATCAACGCAAGATTTTTGCGTTGTTGCCATTCACACAAAAGCTTGCGCCAACGCTGTACCCATTTTCTGCCAGCGTCGCGGCTGAACTCTTCTTCAGTTGCGCGGGCGCGACTCGCTACAGCTAGATCATCAGCCTCAAACCACCCAGTACGATCTCCGGCTAATCCAACAAGACAATCAATCAACGGGCGATATTCTGCTGGACAGCCAGCCGCTACCAATAGAAAATTGATTGCGTCCGTCCCGTCGCCTATATCAGCGATTAAGGTTTCTTGATTGTCTCCGCGTTTGCTATCTGTGAAGACAGTAGGCGGAGTGCTTTTTTTAGGAAGAGGCTTGCGCTCTGGCGGCTCAATAGCTTTTGCTTTGAGAGAGTGAATCCAACTTGTAGGACTTATTTTGTAATCAGCGCTCATGGGATGTTTCCCTTTTGTGTGAGCGCCGAAGGCTTGAAGGAATTCTAAGAGATGAGTAGAATCCTAGCAGGCATTCCCGCGCCCATAGATGCGGAAATTAGCTTAGAGAGCGTCAGAGATTCGCTGTCTCTGGCGCTTTCGCATTTTTATGAAAAGAACGAAAGCGTCGAAACATTATCACGCGACCCTCTAAGCGTCAATAAATTTTCAAGTCACGGCGACGCGACCAACTCAACTAACATCACCTACGCACGAACAAAGGCGAACCGTTAAGACAGCACAAACTTCCACACGAAAAGGCAAACGCAGATAGTGACCAAAGCTTGCCCTCCCGAAGCTTCCTTTTTCGCCTGCGTCAAATGCTGCGCTCCGTTGGTAGTTATTTGCGCCGCATCATTAGTCATCAATGCAAAAGTGCTACTAGCCGCATTGCTATCAGCCGCCAACTCGAAATGCACTGGATCAGGCTTGCTAAATCTTCCGCCCCACCGAAGCCCTTGACGCTCGCCCTCTTCACCAATCATCTTTTGCACAGCCGTCGAACGCGCGCCCGTTGGCACTACATCAACTGCCAGCCCTTGCTCATGCTTCGACGTTCCTGGCTTCGCCACTGGATTAGGATTGCTTGCGCGGTTCGCATATAGAACAGCTTGCTGTGCTGTGCTGCGTCGCCCTGATGTCACCTTCAGGCCGATACCTTTCAGAGCAAGTGCAGCTTCCATAGCGCGCACGCGACGCGCTAATTCTCCATCCACCTCCGCCAATAAATTTTCAGAAGCTCTATCCATAAAATCACCCAACGAATTAAATCTTCGTTCGACATCTCATCTCTTGACGCCATCAACTGTCAGCGATGTGTAATGATGATCTTCATTTACTCTGCCGCCGTTCCGCACTACTTACCCGACCCTGCTTTGACTACCGCTTGCGCCCCGTTTCCGTTGTTCGCTGCCACAGCTACCGGACGCGGCTCTGGCAAGCGAATTCGCTTCTTAAGGCCAGCGCGTAAAGCTTCAAGGTAGGCATCAGCGTTGACCAACTGTGATAGGTCAATTCGTCGGGCTTCACCCAACATCTGCACTAGACGCGCATTCGGCTGGCTCACCATCTCTGCGATCATAGGCAAGTAAGCGGGCTGCGATGTGGTCAGCCTCACGATGTCGTTAATGACACCCTCCGGCTCATCTCCATCTTGTAAATCAGCGATGAGAAAGTTAATCACGCTGTCTAAAGTGACTGGCTCATCATCGTCGTCGCTTTGCTGTTGTGTGGGTTCGACTGGCACTTGCTGCGGCTGTTGCATGTAAGGGGACGGCGGCACTGGCACTTGCTGCGGCTGTGGCTGTTGCTGCGGCTGTACGGCCTGCGACGCCAAGCCCATCAAGGAAGCATCATCAACTTGATTCAAGATTGAAACGAGCCTTTGACCAACAACCGGAGCAACTAATGGAGCAACGTAGGGGACGAACTGACTGGCAAAACCAAAGAGCCTATCTGTCAACGTCGCTGGCTCGCCCGCGCTCTCGGAACTTCCGATTGCATCAACCGCATTCTCGACTACTCTTTTAAGCAGACCTTTCGACAGTACGGCCTTCGTTAAGACCGTCTCTTCATCTAGCGGCTGTGCCTGTGTGGGCTGTGAATGTTGTTGCGCTAAGATTAAGCGCAACTCTTCGCGGGCTTCCTTACGCGAACGCTCGGCCAAGTCGTACATGCGTTCGGCTTGGTCTAGTGCAGTTTGTTGACCCGTCGCCGCTCGCTCTCTCCGATCACGCGCCTCCATCGTCGCGTTGACCGTCGCCGCGACCAACTTCGCAATGCTCGCAGAGTCCAAGCCGTTTGTTACTGGCGGCTCGCTCGAATTGAACTCGCGCCTGTTCTCTTCATCATCACTTTCGTCTGCGCTGTTTGCTGGCTCTCTATAATCTTCCTTTGTGTACCAAAGCACCTCGCCGGAAAATTCGCCGCTCCGTTTCTTCTCGATTCGATATAGACCCGCTTCGCAATCCGTTCTCTCTTCAATGTGCGCCTCTACATCAACTTCAAGTGGTACGCTTCCCTTGTCCTCACGCACCCCACCTCTGCCCTCTGGTAGAAAGCTGATATGTAGTTTCGGCTGTACGGGCTTTCGCCTCGTGCGTTGTGGGCGTTCGTTTGGGCTTTGCCCCGCAGCCCGTTGGTCTGATTCCTGAATTCGTTTGGTCATATTTACCGCTCCCACCATAACTGCACCATGATTTGCCGCCCCGTCGCCGTGTCATGCGCCGCACCTTAGCCCCGCCGCCACGCAAACCGTACCGGAGCGCATTGAGTAAAAGGCAAAAAATTTTATGCCGCGACGGGCTGCCGCGTGCTGCAATGTCTCCCGTCTTGCTTCGGCACATCTCAAGATTGAGCGCACTATTAAAAGCAGCTACGCCCGCGTTGAGAGCTTCCGATATATCAGCAACGCTTGCCTCCACGTCTCTTTCAAAGATTCGTGGAGGCTCGTTGCCACAAGAGATTGAGACGCGCAGTTTTTGCTTTTCAACTGTGGTCTTCGTCACTCTCGTTATCATCGTCGTCTGAATTTCCATCGTCAGAGTCATCCAGTTCGGCGGCCTGATCTGCCACGTCTGAAATTTCCTGTTCGATCAAATCCTGTGCATCATCAATGGCGGTCTGCATACCGCCCCGTGACCCGTCTGCATCCTGCAATTTCTGCCAGACCTCGACGGCCATACCCTCTAAGCGGTCTGCCCGCTCCGTTGCTGTCTCTTTCGCCATTTTTCAATCTCCTATCGCAAAAAATTAAGGTTGAACCATTTGCCCATCACAGCGCGTTTGCCATGTGGAACGGTTCAACCCTAGACCAATTTTGCTCGTTAATGTGCTAATAGGGATTTCAAGAAAAAAAAACCCTATTAGTAAATTCAGCGAAAACTTGCTAAATCACTAATAGGGAAATTTATTTTTGAAATCCCTAGTTATTTCTTTAATCGGCTCTGCACTTTAGGTCTGTTTAGCGCATATACTTCGCCGCGCACGCCTTGAACAAATTCCCAATTTGCGCCTGGATATTCCTTCCGCACAATTATCATCCACTCATATTTGGTGACTCGTGACCGCTCGTTTAATGCGTCCAGTTCCTCCAATGTACAGCCTATTTTCTCTGCGTCCAGCGTGCGCCATTCAAGTAAAAATTTCCTTAGCAAAACCTTTGGCGTCTTGTGCTTCGTTGGTTGCTTGGGCTTCTCCTTGACTACTTCAGTCACCTGTTCATCAACGCTCTTTGTTGATTGTGGCGCGGGCCATTCGAGAGGCGCGGGCATCTTCGTTTCGATGATGTCTCTCTTCACTACTTCGATTGCCTCACTAAAGCTAATCTCCCTTCTTCTAATAACGCTCCGGCCACTGTTACGCCCGCGACCTTTCTTTATTGCGCGTTGCTCTAAAGGAAAAATTGAAGAACCAACCAGCGTATTAAAACCACCGATACCAGCATTCAACAGCTTACGACGACGCTCGCGACACTTCGGACAGCTACTATGAAACAAAGTGTTGTACTCGTTTCCACACTTGCCGCATATCAACGATGGATAAAACTTAAAGAAGAGTCGCGTATTTTCTTCATCCGTAAAATTCAAAGAATCATAAAATCTTCCGGCGTTCGTGTTCGACATTCCGCCCAAGCGTTGCACTTCATTGATTACATATTCATCAAATGCAGCTACATCGTTAGCTCTATTCCAAGCTACAAAATCAAATTTATTAAAAACCACAGAAACCACTTCCCCTAACACCTCTGTCACTGTGTCAAGATTACTTAAAGCCCATCCTCCACCAAGCACTATGCCCAAGCCTATAAGAGATTGACCAACAGATAATTCATTTTGTTTACTCATCTTTATTTCCTCTCTGCTATTTCAACTTAGCACCATAAAAGACTGTGACCGCCCGCGAGTTTGAAACTCCAGCTAGTCACAGGGAACGCGCGCATGTTCCCTGTGACCGCTCGATCAACGCCAACTCCGACCACGTCACACCGGCTCCCATCGTTACTTTTGATGATGCGATCCCGCGCCCGCAGCTTTTCGCCCAATGTCAAACGGCTCGCCCTTAATTACTCGACCCAACCCGAACACCCAACGCCGCACATGATAGCGTAACCGTCTGTGCAGCTTCCCGCGCTTCTTTGGAATGTTATGCCCTCTCGGACATATCCATTGTCGCTCTTTCAACACTCCACAACGACCACAAATGTAATGCCTAGCTTCAACTTTTCCATGCTGCATCTTCCAGAGCAACACAGCACGTTTCTTCATTTGCTTTCCACGTCGCGGAAAAGCATCAATCACAAGACCGTCAACGTCCAGTTCCATCACGATCTCGACGCTGGCACTTGATACTCCTATGCAAAAGTTACCGCCTCTCTTTTTTATAGGAACGCGCACCGCGTATGCTTCTTCGACGGCCTGCAAAACTTCGCCTGGCGTCCACTCTCGCGGAAAGAAGCAACTGCTGCGCGCTGCCTTCAAGCCTTCAACGATAGCCTTTGCATTATAGACTCCATGAATATCCGGTAGCGTGCGGCTTACTTCAAAGATTGCACACCCCGTCCCCTCATGTCGGAATGGCTTGATTGATACAGAATACAATTCACCAGTGCGCTTGAAATTCCGTATCACTTCTCCATCAAACAACCTTTTACGACCAACATCACTAACAACTGTACTGTGCATGATTCATCCTTTCTGTAAGGCGTCATGCACGAACATTCAGAGTGTTACACTCCGGCCAGCATGACGCACTCGGTTAAGCCCTTGCGTCGTGTAGGGAGCGTGGAGAGTTTCAGTCTCTCCACGTCCCCGCTTTTCAATCGAATTAAATGAGAAGTTTTGAAAGCTCCTCACTTGCGATCCTGCATCATCAGAAATGAGGATGCTTCAGGTTCAAGCCTTGTTAAAGATGCGCCGATCAAGATCATTAAGCGTTAGCGTGTGAAAATACTTTTCTCCACAGTCCTCACACATCTCCACATCAACGTCATTGAACAGTTGTTCGCGGCCACGACACCGATGTAAGAATGTAACTTTCTGCGGACTAACTTTGCCGCCACAAAAATCACAGTATTCAACTCCAAGATTTTTAATACCGTTCACGCCTCTATTTGACACAACACAAAATCTTTCAAAGCTTCGAGAGATATTCGATCAAATCCTTGCGTCTGATTCGACGCGCCCGCCCGTTGCCATGCGAAAGCAATACGCCCGCCCTGACATCTCGCACAATACGATTTTTCGGCTCTCCTGATAGCTCTACGGCCTCCGCAACGGTCAAAGCCTGTACATCCTCTAAGCTTGGCTTTTGAGAACCTTCTAAGGCTTCTGCAATGCGTTCCATGATGCTTTGAAATTCAGCCCCGCCCCGCGACATTGGCGCGTCAATCTGCGACAGGCGCGAAGAGTCACCCATTGACGCAGGAGCAAGTAAAGCCGTGTTTTCATCTTCATCAACTATTGATTGCTCGCGCTCTGTCACGGCCAACAACTCTGCCTTATACCTTGCAACATCATCAGCATCAAAAATAGCTTCCTGCTTTCCAGACTTCCCGCGTTGATATTTAACAGTTAGCTTTCCGGCCTTCACCGCACGTTGCAGCGAACGTACAGACATCTTTAATTTTCTTGCTGCCGCTTCTCTTTTCATAGTTAAAAGCTTATATCACATGCGCCAATTAGCGACAATCTGCGCCTGGCGCGAAGTGTCGCCCATTAACTTACGCGCAAAGCATACTTCGGCATCTATTCAAACTCTGCTATCCTCAACACACGGCGACGACAGAAAAACCATTTCCATAAAAAGAGGATAAAGCAAAGTGACCAACGAACAAGTCGAAAGAGCTATCGAAACGCTTTTGCAAAACCAAGCTAATTTCGAGATTCAGTTAGAAAAGACCAATCAACAAGTCGAGCGCACAAGTCATCAGCTAGGGATTCTTGCGGAGAGTCAAAACGAATTTACACAGATCGTCACGCGCGCTTTCGAGTCACAAGCTGAAATCAACGGCAGTCTCCGCGCATCTGTTAGCAGCCTTGCTGAAACTGTCGAGCGTTTCATCAACAACGGACGCAACGGAAAGCCATAGCCACATAGCCCCGCAGCAATTCCTTTTAGCCCGAAAAGCTTGATGAAGGATTCGCACGCAGACCATACCAACACCCGCCGCCCAAAGTAGAGAAGATTGCAAACGGATAACGCCAGCACTGTTGAGCACGGCGAAAGCTTTGCACTTCCGCGACGTGCGCGGCCAACATCTCTCGCCACTTTTCCCGCTCGCCACGCTCAATCATCGCCAGTCCCAACTTACGAAGCGACAAACCGCGTGCTTTCCCCTGCGTTATAGTTCCATCGCGGCAGTTTTCGGCGGCAGATAGGTTTTGTGTATCAAGGTAAGCTGTCCGCGCTTCCAGCGCGTGAAGCGTCTCCGGCTCTAGCTCTCCCATGACAGCCCGCTCTGCTATCGCCTGTTGATACAATTCAAAATCATTTATAACTTCAACCTCTTGCTCGACAAGCTTCCCCTCTTCAACAGTCCACTGTTTCTCTGTCTTCACTTCTCCACCTGTCTGCAATGCCTCAAGGCGTTCATCAACTGAAATAGCAGCACGACGGCGCGCAACCTCATCGCGCCATTGATTATCAAGCTTTCTATCTTCTCGCTTGGCCTTAGCCTCTTCGATCTGCGCGGGCGTTCGCCGCTCTCGACACTCTCCAAGCAACTCGAACATGCGCGGCCATCTTTCGATTGACGCGACCTCGACAAGCTGCGATTCCGGCACGCTCAACCAGCTCTCGCATTTTGTAACGTACTTTGCCACTTCATTAACTGCGCCCTCGCTAGTCATGCCGCGCCCCGCTCCCTGTTTCTTATTCACGATCAAGCGCACGTCACAGACCGCAAGACCGTCTTTCGTATTGATACTCTGCTCTATGCCCTGCTCGCTCCATGATGCCCGCAAACACTCTGACCATTCCTCGCGCAACTTGTTCCACTCGACCCAACCCGACAGCACGAGCAAGTGAATGTGAACGTGATAACCGTCCGTCTCCGGCGACCACTCGCGCCCTTCTCTTTCGAGTCGCTTTGGATTGCCTAAAGTAAATTCAACACCCTTCACGCCAGCACGCACCAAGCCCGACCACCAATCACGCTTGCTGAACAGACGCCACGCACGCGCTACAACGTCCAGCGCGGCAAGTAACGGAACATCTCTAGCGGCCATCGTTGGCATTGTCAGTGTTACAAAACGCCAACGCTCATCACCTACTGGAGCAACACGCCCAAGAGCCGCACGCACGCGCCCACGCGCTCTACGGCTTCGATCTGCAAGACATGCCGGACACAATCTCTCGTTACAAGTCCAAAGCGTTCCAAGCCCCTTGAATAGCTCGCCAGCGTTGTTGTGCATATCTTCCGCGTGAAAAGTATTTTCAGGCCGCGCACACTCGCGCAAACGATCAACTACACATTGAGCCGAAGCTGCGCCCGTTACTATTGCGCTCTCGATGCGCGCCGCGATCTGCGCGCCACGTCGCGAACGATAGCAAGCGACGGCCACAACATCGCGCTCCGGCGTTGATTCACTTTTTGTTTTTAGAGAAGTTTGCAAGCCATACTCGCCGCATTGACGAGCAGAAGGCTTGAAAGATTCAAGAAGGCTGGTAGAATCTTGGTAGGCATTCCCGCGCCATCATCGCGGAATCAGCTTAGAGAGCGTCGAACATTAACTGTGTTCGGCGCTTTCGCTTTTACATAGAAAGAACGAAAACGCCGGAACATTATCACGCGACCCTCTAAGCGTCAATAAATTTTCAAATCAACATCTATGTCCGCAAGCGTCGAATGCGTATCTCTTCCTCAAAATCATCGTCGCCTAAATGGACATAACTATCAGCGTCATTAACGTCATAGTCTTCACCTTCAACAATCGCGGTAATACGATCTAAGCGATATTTCAAACCTTCATTTTCCTCTTTCAGTTCTCGCACCCGTTGCTTTAGCTCGGCATAAGTTTTCCGTCTCATAAAACTTCCTTTCACTCAAAAGTTAATTTCTCCATAGAGTTAATCGGTCACGCTCCGCGCCCTACCTTGTGCATTCACAAACTTGTCTAGCGCGTCGCTACACTCGCTCCGCTCGTCTTTGGGTAGTCAAGATGAGGCGCAAGTTTTCCTCTCCAACTCAACCACTCAATTAACAATCGCCTTCGCACTTATTAGTGCGAGTCGTTAAGACAGCACGAACTTATAGACAAAAAGGCAAACGCAAATAGTGACCAAAGCTTGCCCGCCTGACGCTTCCTTTTTTGCCTGCGTCAAAAGTTGCGCTCCGTTGATAGTTATTTGCGCCGCGTCATTAGTGACCAATGCAAAAGTGCTACTAGCTGCATTGCTATCAGCCGCCAACTCGAAATGCACTGGATCAGGCTTGCTAAATCTTCCGCCCCACCGAAGCCCTTGACGCTCGCCCTCTTCACCAATCATCTTTTGCACAGCCGTCGAACGCGCGCCCGTTGGCACTACATCAACTGCCAGCCCTTGCTCATGCTTCGACGTTCCTGGCTTCGCCACTGGATTAGGATTGCTTGCGCGGTTCGCATATAGAACAGCTTGCTGTGCTGTGCTGCGTCGCCCTGATGTCACCTTCAGGCCGATACCTTTCAGAGCAAGTGCAGCTTCCATAGCGCGCACGCGACGCGCTAATTCTCCATCCACCTCCGCCAATAAATTTTCAGAAGCTCTATCCATAAAATCACCCAACGAATTAAATCTTCGTTCGACATCTCATCTCTTGACGCCATCAACTGTCAGCGATGTGTAATGATGATCTTCATTTACTCTGCCGCCGTTCCGCACTACTTACCCGACCCTGCTTTGACTACCGCTTGCGCCCCGTTTCCGTTGTTCGCTGCCACAGCTACCGGACGCGGCTCTGGCAAGCGAATTCGCTTCTTAAGGCCAGCGCGTAAAGCTTCAAGGTAGGCATCAGCGTTGACCAACTGTGATAGGTCAATTCGTCGGGCTTCACCCAACATCTGCACTAGACGCGCATTCGGCTGGCTCACCATCTCTGCGATCATAGGCAAGTAAGCGGGCTGCGATGTGGTCAGCCTCACGATGTCGTTAATGACACCCTCCGGCTCATCTCCATCTTGTAAATCAGCGATGAGAAAGTTAATCACGCTGTCTAAAGTGACTGGCTCATCATCGTCGTCGCTTTGCTGTTGTGTGGGTTCGACTGGCACTTGCTGCGGCTGTTGCATGTAAGGGGACGGCGGCACTGGCACTTGCTGCGGCTGTGGCTGTTGCTGCGGCTGTACGGCCTGCGACGCCAAGCCCATCAAGGAAGCATCATCAACTTGATTCAAGATTGAAACGAGCCTTTGACCAACAACCGGAGCAACTAATGGAGCAACGTAGGGGACGAACTGACTGGCAAAACCAAAGAGCCTATCTGTCAACGTCGCTGGCTCGCCCGCGCTCTCGGAACTTCCGATTGCATCAACCGCATTCTCGACTACTCTTTTAAGCAGACCTTTCGACAGTACGGCCTTCGTTAAGACCGTCTCTTCATCTAGCGGCTGTGCCTGTGTGGGCTGTGAATGTTGTTGCGCTAAGATTAAGCGCAACTCTTCGCGGGCTTCCTTACGCGAACGCTCGGCCAAGTCGTACATGCGTTCGGCTTGGTCTAGTGCAGTTTGTTGACCCGTCGCCGCTCGCTCTCTCCGATCACGCGCCTCCATCGTCGCGTTGACCGTCGCCGCGACCAACTTCGCAATGCTCGCAGAGTCCAAGCCGTTTGTTACTGGCGGCTCGCTCGAATTGAACTCGCGCCTGTTCTCTTCATCATCACTTTCGTCTGCGCTGTTTGCTGGCTCTCTATAATCTTCCTTTGTGTACCAAAGCACCTCGCCGGAAAATTCGCCGCTCCGTTTCTTCTCGATTCGATATAGACCCGCTTCGCAATCCGTTCTCTCTTCAATGTGCGCCTCTACATCAACTTCAAGTGGTACGCTTCCCTTGTCCTCACGCACCCCACCTCTGCCCTCTGGTAGAAAGCTGATATGTAGTTTCGGCTGTACGGGCTTTCGCCTCGTGCGTTGTGGGCGTTCGTTTGGGCTTTGCCCCGCAGCCCGTTGGTCTGATTCCTGAATTCGTTTGGTCATATTTACCGCTCCCACCATAACTGCACCATGATTTGCCGCCCCGTCGCCGTGTCATGCGCCGCACCTTAGCCCCGCCGCCACGCAAACCGTACCGGAGCGCATTGAGTAAAAGGCAAAAAATTTTATGCCGCGACGGGCTGCCGCGTGCTGCAATGTCTCCCGTCTTGCTTCGGCACATCTCAAGATTGAGCGCACTATTAAAAGCAGCTACGCCCGCGTTGAGAGCTTCCGATATATCAGCAACGCTTGCCTCCACGTCTCTTTCAAAGATTCGTGGAGGCTCGTTGCCACAAGAGATTGAGACGCGCAGTTTTTGCTTTTCAACTGTGGTCTTCGTCACTCTCGTTATCATCGTCGTCTGAATTTCCATCGTCAGAGTCATCCAGTTCGGCGGCCTGATCTGCCACGTCTGAAATTTCCTGTTCGATCAAATCCTGTGCATCATCAATGGCGGTCTGCATACCGCCCCGTGACCCGTCTGCATCCTGCAATTTCTGCCAGACCTCGACGGCCATACCCTCTAAGCGGTCTGCCCGCTCCGTTGCTGTCTCTTTCGCCATTTTTCAATCTCCTATCGCAAAAAATTAAGGTTGAACCATTTGCCCATCACAGCGCGTTTGCCATGTGGAACGGTTCAACCCTAGACCAATTTTGCTCGTTAATGTGCTAATAGGGATTTCAAGAAAAAAAAACCCTATTAGTAAATTCAGCGAAAACTTGCTAAATCACTAATAGGGAAATTTATTTTTGAAATCCCTAGTTATTTCTTTAATCGGCTCTGCACTTTAGGTCTGTTTAGCGCATATACTTCGCCGCGCACGCCTTGAACAAATTCCCAATTTGCGCCTGGATATTCCTTCCGCACAATTATCATCCACTCATATTTGGTGACTCGTGACCGCTCGTTTAATGCGTCCAGTTCCTCCAATGTACAGCCTATTTTCTCTGCGTCCAGCGTGCGCCATTCAAGTAAAAATTTCCTTAGCAAAACCTTTGGCGTCTTGTGCTTCGTTGGTTGCTTGGGCTTCTCCTTGACTACTTCAGTCACCTGTTCATCAACGCTCTTTGTTGATTGTGGCGCGGGCCATTCGAGAGGCGCGGGCATCTTCGTTTCGATGATGTCTCTCTTCACTACTTCGATTGCCTCACTAAAGCTAATCTCCCTTCTTCTAATAACGCTCCGGCCACTGTTACGCCCGCGACCTTTCTTTATTGCGCGTTGCTCTAAAGGAAAAATTGAAGAACCAACCAGCGTATTAAAACCACCGATACCAGCATTCAACAGCTTACGACGACGCTCGCGACACTTCGGACAGCTACTATGAAACAAAGTGTTGTACTCGTTTCCACACTTGCCGCATATCAACGATGGATAAAACTTAAAGAAGAGTCGCGTATTTTCTTCATCCGTAAAATTCAAAGAATCATAAAATCTTCCGGCGTTCGTGTTCGACATTCCGCCCAAGCGTTGCACTTCATTGATTACATATTCATCAAATGCAGCTACATCGTTAGCTCTATTCCAAGCTACAAAATCAAATTTATTAAAAACCACAGAAACCACTTCCCCTAACACCTCTGTCACTGTGTCAAGATTACTTAAAGCCCATCCTCCACCAAGCACTATGCCCAAGCCTATAAGAGATTGACCAACAGATAATTCATTTTGTTTACTCATCTTTATTTCCTCTCTGCTATTTCAACTTAGCACCATAAAAGACTGTGACCGCCCGCGAGTTTGAAACTCCGGCTAGTCACAGGGAACGCGCGCATGTTCCCTGTGACCGCTCGATCAACGCCAACTCCGGCCACGTCACGCCGGCACTATCATCATCCGAACCTCGCAGGAGACCGCGCCATTTATGACGCGGAGGAATGCGTAGCCACCGCGAAATCGCTTTCAAGATTTCGCTTCCAACTAGGTTGATGACTTGTTGACGCCATCTTGCACTTATCGTTGTCACACCACATCAACAAACCATTCGACTGTAGCGGCAAACCACAAAGCGGGCAGCCGTTTTCGTAGGTTGCAAAGGATGTGTACTTACGAATCCACACGCAAGCAGGACATTTTTTAGATTCGTGTACACCATGTTTCGGACAGGTCTGTTCAGCCATGATTTTCTCCCTTCAACTTTCGAGTTAATTCAAACGAAACCGCGCTGCTTTGAAGGCGCGGAGGCTTCATTTTTGAGGATGCTCGATCACAAGTCCGTAGTTCAGTGGCTTCCCGCGAATGGCTCACCCTTAATCATCCGACCAAAGCCAAACCACACGCGCCGCGCCTGATGATACAAGCTCCTGATGATGGTATGCCGTCGCTTCGGTTGCGGGCTGTCGTGTCCTACTGGACAAACCCAACGATGCTCTTTAACTCTCTCGCATCGCACGCAGATATATCTGGTACGCCTTCCCCCTCGATGCTCGATGTGAAATAAAACTCTTTCTTGCTTCGTCGCTTTGCTGATTATCGGATAGGCGTCCATCACTCGCCCTTGCTCATCCAGTTCAAGCACGACGCGGAAGCCCGCCGCGCATCGCCCCTCGTAAAGCACCTTGCCATTTTTACCAAACCCCGTCGGCGTCTCTTTAAGAGATTGATATGCTTCACTGATTGCATTCAGCACTTGCGAACTTGACCACGAGCGCGGAAAGAAGTTGCTTCTTCGCGTCGCTTTCCTTCCCTCAATACATGCTCGCCCTTCTAACACTCCAAACTTATCTGGCGGGCGTGTGCTATCAACTACATCTTGCGCCTGTGCATCATCCCAGAAACGAAACGGCTTCACTTCATACTGATGTATGCTCCCGTCATGCTTCCGATGCTCTATCACTTCCCCTTGAAAAATCCTTTGCCAGCCACGCTCTGAAATTATCAAATTGTCCATGACACTTCCTTTCTGTGAAGGCGTCATGCACAAACTTCGGAGTGATACACTCCTGCCAGCATGACGCACTCGGTTAAGCCCTTGCGTCGTGTAGGGGACGTGGAGAGTTTGCTTCTCTCCACGTCCCCGCTTTTCAATCGAATTAAATGAGAAGCTTTGAATACTTCTCACTTGCGATCCTGCATCCCCATTTCCGATGATGCTTCAGTTCAAAGCCCCTAAGAAAGCCCAAGTTCACGCTTCACATCTTCCCAAGCGATATACCCATCGCGCTCAGCCTCTTCGAGCGCGGCGCGAACATCTATCAAATCTAGTCGCTCCTCTTCCTCTTCCTCTTCGCGCGTGTACTCCCTAACTTCCTCTTCTTGATTATCAAACTCGTTATCAATCATAGCTTCTCCTAGTTCAAAGCTTCTTAATATATGCGTCCAAATCTGTACGCTTGATCTTCCAGCCTCTACCAAGCTTCTTCGCCTTCAATTTCTTCTCATGGATAGCTTCAACTAAAAAACCTTTTGATAAGTTGGTAAGTGCCGCCGCATCAACCAACGTGAGCATTATCTTTTCTCCGATAGTCGCTTGCGCCGTCGCCGTCGAATTGTCACGGGACGTAGCGGTCAAATGCTCAAGAATAGCGACAAACTTGTCGAGATTGTCGGTACGTGTCGCCATTGCATTTTGCTGGCCTACTGGCGAAACAATCAGCCCCCGCGCGGCTGTGTTCGGGTTTCTTAATCGTTCGGCTAATTCTCTGACCTCTGCTTCATCGTACATCGGCACATCGCGGGTTGTGCCTTTCTCATAAGTAACGGAGAGCAACGGCGGCTTGTCACCGTCCGCTTTGCTATAACGCTCAACGGCTCTCTCCGATTTATCAAGTATTTTCGCGGCTTCGTTCTTTGTAATCTTTGGCATGATGGCAGAAGCTTATAACACTGGAATGCTATTGGCGACAATAGCGACGAGAGCGACAAGTTGCCCGTCGGCATTATCGCCTTAGTAAATAACGACACCTTGCGACAATGACTTGTCGAGATTGTCGGCAGATGTCGTTATTTACCCTAGAATGACATTCTAGCCGGAGAGTATAAGCAAAGCATGAAAGCGTCTCACAAGGCTTGTATGGCGCGGGAATGACTACGCTTCATCAAGCAGGTCAAGTGTGCGAGCGTGAAAATATATTTCCCCACATTCTTCGCAGACCTCCGCAGCAACATTTTCAAGCACATAATCAGTGCCGTCCTGCCGATGAAGCCTTTGCACCTTCGCCCATCGCGTGCGCCCGTCGCACTTCTCACAATCCTTCAACTCTATATCTATGTAACTTGGTTTCTCCACTTTGTTTTTTTTGCGCCGCTCATGCGCGACAAATCATAAAACGGATTATCAGCCGCAGATTATGCAGAACGATTGCATAGTCTCTTTTTTGAAGAGACTGAACACAAGATGTTGAGGTATGAGGTAAGCGGAAAGTTAGAAAATTAGAGGGTGCTTAAGATTATGCAACAGCCACAAGATATTGCGGCTTCGCTTATCAAACAAAAGTGCCGTAGAGGTCAAGCACTTCAATACTCACTAGCTGCTTTCCTTCATAGTTAAAGACCAGGCCGCGATCCATGTCGTCTTCTGTGCGCGTCGGTTGCGGATGATCTTTGAGATGGATTGCCAGAATATCCGCATCCGCATGATAGCTGTAAGAGAATTTACCCGTCGGCAATTCAACACGCTCTGCCGCGA
>MWWH01000186.1_pt1 | contig 16626 bp, 15 predicted proteins | sample 1047231 | NCBI WGS metagenome assembly MWWH01 (sample SAMN06349967, study PRJNA376086) | soil metagenome | isolation source: MG3-2 sample Antarctic (ecotone) soil | place: Antarctica | collected 2015-01-13 | reverse complement strand
GCAGCTTGCTGTCCACTCTGGTTGGGCTGGTTATAGGCCGGGTGCTGCGACTGACCACCACCCATCAGGCCACCCAGCATCCCACTCAAACCGCCTAAACCACCCATGCCTCCCTGAGCCGCCTGGGGAGCCTGGCTGCTGCCACCAAATAAACCACCACCGGCGGGTTGGCCGCCTCCGCTGCCCAGAATACCATTTAACAGACCGGAGTTCTGTGCAAAACTAAACAGATTGCCTAGATCAGTTGGTGAGGCTTTAGCCGGGTCGGTAGTGTTGATACCGGCCTGGCGCGGGTCTATACCCTGGCCTTTGACGGCATCCATCAAGCCACTAAACAGGCCCATTTTCTGCACTTGCGGCATTTGCTGGAAGTATTCTTGATGAATCTGCTCGACATGCTCTTTGGGGCCAGCGTTAACAAAACCGCTATATGCATCTGAAATAGCTTCAGGGGGGAAATTGCTGTAATCGCCCTTATTGAAAGCATCCGCCAGGTTCCGGTGCTGCTCATTATTTATATCAAAAAATCCCATAATTGCATCTCCTATAATGGACCCTAGAAATCGGACACGATTTAGCGGTGGGCTAAGGTGATACAATTGCCCAATGATGAACAAAAAAACAAGAAAAAGCTACAAACCAGAATTTAAGGCCCGGGTGGTCGAAGAATATCTCCAGGGTGAGCATTTACTCAGCGAAATCGCCTCCGCCCATCAAGTCCATCCCAACCTGATCCTTAAGTGGAAAAAAGCTGCTCTGGCGGCCCTGCCCGAGGCTCTGGATGACCAGGCTCAAAAATCTATGGCGGCTCTCAGGGCTCAGCACGAAAAAGAAGTCGAACAACTCCATTCCCAGATCGGCCGCCTCACCATGAAACTGGTCTGGTTAGAAAAAAAAATGCGCAAGTTCGGTATCCCGCTCGACCAGAACGAACTTAATCGAATGGGATAACCAGTATTTTACCATCAAGGAGCAGGCCGAGTTATTAAGTCTCAACCGCACCAGCCTGTACTACCAACCGCAGCCGGCCAGCGCACGCGAACTGAAGTTGCGCCGGCGCATCGATGAGATATATACGGCCAGTCCTTTCTTCGGCTCACGCCGGATCAGGGCAATACTGCGGCGGGAAGGCTGGCAAATCAATCGTAAAGCGGTCCAGCGTTATATGGCTGAGATGGGTCTAGAAGCTATCTGCCCTAAACCGAACCTATCCAAGCCTGGTGAAGGTGCTGCCCATAAAATTTATCCTTACCTGCTGCGGGGTTTGAGCCTGGTAGGACCAAATCACGTTCATGGCACGGACATCACCTATATTCGACTTAGAAAAGGCTGGCTGTATCTGGTGGCGGTGTTGGATTGGTATAGCCGGTACATCGTAAGCTGGGAATTATCGGACAGCCTGCAGCTTGATTTTGTCCTGGCAGCGGTGAAACGGGGCCTGGCTAAATCGCAACCAGCTATTCTAAACAGTGATCAAGGCAGTCATTTCACCAGCCTGAAGTATATAGGTCTTTTAGAAGCGGCCGGGGTAAAGGTTAGCATGGATGGACGGGGCCGGGCCTTCGATAACATTTTCACTGAGCGGCTGTGGAAAACGATCAAATATGAGTGTGTGTACTTAAACGAGTTTGAAAGCCCGAAAGAGGCTCGTCAGATGCTGGGTGAGTACATCCGGTTTTACAACGAAGAACGGCCGCATCAATCCCTGGAATATCGAACACCCAGCGAAGTTCACTTCAGCCGGTAAAATAGAAATCCAGGCTAGTATTAGAAGGAAGAAAGCAGCTATTATTGATTATGTTAAAGTGCTAATGAGAAAGGAGTAAATCACCTTAATTCATCTTAAACCGAGTCTTGACAAAGGGGTCCACCATATCCTTTGGCTTATTTGATTACCTACCAGTTAGCTATCCGTAAGCTATTCAATAATATAGTGTTGCAATAATAGGACCACAATTAAGACCGGCTAAAGATAGTACCCTATTTAACCCTACAACGTTTTCCAGGTCTGGTTAAATCTTTAAAGATTTAAGGCTTCCTAAAGCCATGATTAAATTAGGTTGTCCTTAGTTACAGCAATGTTGACTTTGGGCCCTCATAGATTAATCAGAACCATACTTGCCCCGACCAGCCAGTTGCAGAGCTGCTGCACTCGCGAGTAGTCTGGCCAGATCTTTACCTGCTACCGGATCCAGCACTGCAATGACGGTTCGCCGGTTACCTGTATGGCGTAGGCTGTAAACCTTCTAACCGCCATTATCGGTCAGCGTGTGAATCAGGATTGCTCGAAACTGGAATGCTGACATTATTACTTTACCCCTAAAATCCGAATATACGAAATACACGATCCAATAGACCTGGCTTCTTTGACGGCTGCGGAGTCGCTACAGGCGTTTCTAGGGGCTGGGTACCCAACTGTGTACCCTGTACAAGTTCCGGACTGTGCAAGGCTTCACGTACAAGCTGAGCAGCCTCAAGCTGTTTAATGTGTTCCTCCAAGTTGGCAGAACGTTCCTCGTATTTTGCAGCTTTTGCTGACAACTCCTCGTTACGCTGGGACAGTTCTTTTATGTTTTCATTAAGTGGAATAACTGCCTTTTCAACGGCCCGCTCAACCGCCTGCAAGAATAGTTCAGCATCTGGCCTGAGAGTAACGGCTATTTCTGGACGTTCCGACTGCTCTGTGGTAGTTGGGTACCCAACTGGGTGACCGGCTGGGTACCCTGTCTTTTCAGGTGGTTGGGTACCCTGCTTGACCCGCTTATGGGCTGCCACCTGTGCAACCTCCTCCAGGTCTACATACCAGACCTCCACGCCTTTCTCAACCAATTTAACGGCCGATTTAAGTTCATTGGCTTTGCGCCAGGCTTTAATAGTATTCAGGTGAAAGCCAACATGCGCAGCGGCATGGGCCAGAGTTACACGTTCATTATTCATCTGGGGTACCCAATGGGGTATACAGGCTGGTTACCCTGCTGTGTACCCGTTTTAGTGAGGTAGGGTACCCAACCAAGGGCAATAAAGCGAGATCGATTGTAGCATATCGACCGGATCACTGGCGACTCCGGCGGCACAGGTAAAGCCGGCTAAAAGCCAGGTCTGCCGGCTGATTCTACTCCTAATTTAGCGATAACAGACCTTGCCATATTATTAATTGTGGGTGTAAAGAGTGATTCTCAGACATGATTTCAGCCTCAGACCGGCTCCTTTATGCACTTATTCAAAGGTAAAAATCTCAGCCGTCTGCAGATCGAGAGCCTGGTGATGGAATTAAGTTAGAACTCTTCCATGGGCCGGTCCGGCTCCTCGAGTGGATGCCTTTGTACCAGATAAATAATGCCTTTGCCCCGATCCATATGGTTGAGCGCGGTAGCCATCCGACATGCATCCAGGAGCGAGACGTGGCTGTCGATTACCTCAGCCCGGTCTAAAACGGTACCGGCCAAAGTCAGGGCTAATACGTCCCACTGGTAAGCCACCGGCTGGAAAATCGCCTGGTCGAGGGCAGCTCGCCCTGCCTCGGTGATCAGGACTGCATCCGGCGCGATGCCGGCCGGGAACTGGTAGCGATTAGCAGTTGTGGTCATGGTGGTTACTTTCCTCCGGTTTGATATATGATCTGGCAAGCCAAACACAGTATGATATTCGGGTTGTAAGGCATCGTGGTCAGTTCACGCTCGCAGGTGGGGCAGATGTACCGGCCCTGGAGCTTAATCGCGATGGCTAGATTTAACACTGGTTTATCCTTCCTTCTTAACCGGCCAGACCGGCTACTAAATCCTCGTACCCGGCAGCCTGTTCCAGAGCGTGCTCGTGGCAGTAACTGCTTGACCCTGCGACCGGTAGTCCACAGCCACAATAGCTGACCGGTACCGGGGCCGGGGCAGCTTGCGTCGCTCCAGCCCGTTTCTCGCTCCACTGGCCTTTAAATAAAATCGAAACTGCGCTGGCGTGGTAACAGATCAAGCCGTTCGTTGAGCCCGGACACTCGCATGCGACCACCAATTCCGCCTGGCTGTTAAAGCTAAACTGGACCTGATAACGCTGGCCAGGCTTGCTGCCGGCGACTGAGAAAAGGCCGTATCCCAGTACGCGAGCGCGTGGTCGAAGCTGCCTGGCCTTTTTCACGGCTGCCTCGACTGACTTCTTACTGGCCTGGTTGTATAAAATCACGTTAAATCTCCTGTTTCCTGGTGGCGAGTAGGCTGGTGGCGAGTAGACTGGCTACGCGATTGGTGGAATTCCTGGTCATTGCGATTTCTAATTTTTAGTTTTTGATTAACTGTTCCTACCCTTATATGATAGCATATTGCTAGCAATTGTCAAGACCTGATTGCTCTGATTAGCAAAAAGCTTGCAAATATACAAGTATTGGGGTATTATAAAGGTGTAGCTTTTCACACAGAAAGGAAGGTCAGAATTGGATAAATTAAAGGTGGAGAAAGTGCTTTATTTGCGGATCGACCCAGCACTGCATAAAGCACTGGCAATTATGGCAAAACGAGATAAACGCTCGCTGACCAATGAAGCAGAGTATATTCTGGATATTTATGCTCGTGAGCAGTTGGGTGATTACATAAAATTGGAAGAAGGTAAAAGCCCTGAAAATATAATGAACGGCCAGGAGCTGGATGAACCACTGGCCGCATAGCGACTACCGGCGCGAACGAGGCGCAGGCGGTCACAGTCTTATTTTACCGTAAGAAATGGTTGCGAACAATAAATAACTGGTCAAGAAAAACAGCGAACGATCAAAAACCTTAATAGCAGTAACATACGGGCTGGAAACGACTACAATATATGGTATGGTAAGAGTAGCAAATAGCACAATTACCTTGCTATTGACACCAAGTAATTTGCAGGATACCCTTCAAAGGAGAAATAAAAAGGCCACGACTCAGGCGAGTTCAACTCACAACCAATGCCAGCCGACCAAAGCAAAGTGCAAAGGAAGTGATCACGTAACCCACAGAGCGCAGCCAGTTTTTCGGGAGTTATAATTCGGGCGGAAATACAACTCACTTGTATTAATGCATACAATGCCCTTGCTCGTCAAGCCGTTTGCAAAACTGCTCACAAACCTCTCACCCGAACCTGGCCGTATCTACCACTAAAAGAACGCCCGTGTCATTGGTCTGACCGAACAAGTATCAATCCTGAGCCTGGAAGTAATTCCGGGCAAAGGAAAACCCGTAGAGGAATTTCTAGCTTCTCTACGGGTCTGACAGACGACCATGACGACACGGGCGTAAGTTAATAATACCAAACCTTGATAGGTTTGTAAAGTGTGTGTTTAACACTGGATAGAAAATAACCTTACGCCGCAAGTTTATAAGGAATGCGGCAATGAACCCAGAGACAGTAGTTACAAGCACCACCACCGGCCCACAGCAAACCACCACCCCAACCAGCCTGGCAGACAAAGCTCGGCAACTCCTACCAGCACTCCAGCACCAGCTTAGCCTCCAGAAAGCGAACTTGCAAAGAAACGGTCTCTGCCGTTACCACTCTGGCGAATTACTGGCCCTGGAGCACCGGCTCGACCACCTCGAAAATATTATCACCCTGGACCTCCTGGCTGCTGCTCGCGAAGAAAGCGAGGTGGCATAATGTCCATTTTCACTGGGCTTTACCCTGCATCCTCCAGCAGGATGCCATATGATTACAACTTTACTCGCTCCGGACCCCGGCAAGGCTGCCTGATTTGTGGCAATAACAAAAAAGGCTGTAGTTGGAACTCTAACACGGTGTTTTGTAAATACCAGGAAAACAACCGTCCGAATTATGGTTTGTGGACCACCTACCAGCACCCAAATCCATTTAGCCCGGCCGGATACGGTAATTATGATAATGTAACTATAGCTGACCTTCGGCCGCGCGCCGTCCAGCAGCAGCAGCAGCAGCAAACCACCCAACCAGTACAGGTAACAGCCTCACCGGCCACTAAACCGGAGGTAGTACCGTTACCGGACGACACTAAAGACAGGCTTAACCGCAGGCTTCTGGAACTTTGCCAGTTGTCCGATAAGCACCGAGCTTACCTGGAAGGCGAAGGTGTTGCACATACAGCCAGCTGTGGATCCTTATCCTATAAAAAGTCATTCGGAATTGCCACACAGCTGGTTAAAGAATTCGGTGTTGACGTCTGTAGAAGGTACCCGGCTTTGGTGCTGGTCAAGGACAAAACCGGCACGCGCGAGTGGTGGGCTATTCCGGCTGCCGCTAATGGTATTCTGTTCCCTGAGACTAACGTTGACGGTTATATAACCGGCCTGCAGATCAGGAAAGATGTACCAGCCGGTAAAGATGACCGGTACCGGCAGTTATCCCACGGTGGGCTTGGTGGTGTACCACTATCCGTATTTAAAGCAAGGTCAGGTACTACCGGCTCCAACCATTTGCTGGTGACGGAAGGTTTTAAGAAAGCCAGTGCCGGATCCGAGTACTGGCAGTGCCATACAATCAGCCTGGCCGGTGTTAACGGCTACAATCCAGAAGAATTAATCAGAACCGTCGCCATACTGGGCGTGGAAATTGTCTCTCTGGCCTTTGACGCCGATAAAAGGACCAACCCAAATGTAGCCAGGGCCGAGCAGCGTATGTTAAACATCCTGGCTGCCGCCTTCCCGAAGCTGACCATCTTCCGGCTGGAATGGGGGGACGGTACAACGGCTAAAGGTCTGGACGATGCTATCAAAGCCGGCTGTGAGTTTAAATTCATACCGGCAGCCAATACCGGATCCAGGCTGGTAAACGACTTGCCAGCCTCAGTTCACGCCCGTAATTTCACCAATACCCGTAAAATGCACACCGTGGATGAAGTCCGGACGCTGCACCGCCAGTTCTTCGACCGGTTGCTCTCAGCTCCGGACGGCAGTCAGACTGCGCTAACCAGCCTGACAGGTACCGGCAAGTCCACTGCAGCCGATAATTCCCTGGCATTTTTCGCTACTATGAGAGCCAGCGGAATGCTCAGAGGCCGCTGGCTGATACTGGCACCCAATAAAGCCAATATCGACGAGCGGACCAGGCCTGGTACCGAACTGGGCAAAGCTGTAGCCTCGGGATATGTGGCTATCCAGCAGGGCCGACGCCAGATAGATTTAGGCGACCCAAACCTGGTGCAATCGCCCTTCGACTGCGCCAACCAAAATGCCGATATTGCCGGCAAAAACCGACAGGTGACTGCACAGGTGGTATGCCCGACTTGCCCGTTCGGTAGTGAGGAAAACTGGCGTAAAGCCTTCCCAGACGGCAGTAAACGCCCCTGGAAATGTGAGCAGGACGGTTATCTGGCCAGCCGGGAAAATAGCGAGACAGCTCCGGTCGTAATTGCAACCAAAGAAACTGTACTGAACAACAGTAACTTGATAGACAACTATGACGGCGTTATAGTTGACGAGGAACTAACCCATCATTTAATAGAAATCGTCCAGATCAGCAGTGCCACGCTGGACGGCTGGCGACACAAGATCGCTGCCAAAGGCCTGGTTGCCCTGGAATGGGAAAGGCTGTTCCAGGTTATCAACCGGGCATGCGCCACCCTGGCTGGCCAGACGGCTGGTGGCAGTGCTGGAGTAGGTGGAGACGGGCGCCTGGTGGATGCACCTGAACATATGCAGACGGCTGCCACCGCACTGGGTTACGATTACAATCAGATACTCACAGATTGTCATTACTACCGGCATTACAATAATAATCAGGGTAGTTATGATTTTGAAAGACCTTACTCCATCCAAACAGGCATCGGCAACAAGGTTAAAGATATTTTCCCTTTCCGGGGTGCCCACGAACTGCTGGACCGGCTGTTCGATGCTGAAAACCCTGCTCGATTCGCTAGGGCTGATGACGGCAGTTATAGTCTGGTAATCCACTTACCACGCCAAAAGCTGGTCAATAAACTGAGCCAGAAAACACTGGTGGTCATGGATGCTACCCTGCCGCCAGTGTTAAAAATGCTGCTGCCCCGGTTGCAAAAACTGTGCTACGATGTACCGCAAAATATCCACATCACCCAGACTACCAACGCCCTTTTTAGTAAAAGAGACCTGTATAAACCTGAAACCAGAGCGAAAGTAGAAGCAGTAAACAGGGCTTTTGCCGGCGATAGTAAAAAGCATTTAACCATGTTACCGATGCGCTTTCAGGAAGGTACCGAGGCCTTACAGGTACCGGCCGGCAGCCAGGTCGAACACTGGGGCCTGCACCGGGCTACCAGCAAATACAGCGATATTGACAGCCTGACCATTGTAGGCCACCATCTCCGGCCGATTGATTACATCAAAGCGGAAGTGATAGCTGCTCGAGCCTTTGCCGGCAAGAATTCCTGCGTTGATGGCCGGTCTGGTGATGGTGATGATAATGGCCTGCCAGCAGAAACGTTCAGGCTTTATAACCACATCATGCCGAATGGTAAAGTGGCCGGCAGGTGGATGAAATGCGACCGTAATAAGTATATACAGGCAGCCATTGATGCTGAATACGCCTGTAATATTATCCAGGCGATTGGCAGAGCACGCGCAGCACTCCGCCCGTTCGACCGGCCACCGGTGTATGTTTTGATACTTTGCAACGAACCAGTAGCAGATTTACCGGTGGATTTATTGACTACTACCCGAGAACTGGTAACCAACCCACCCGAAAAGCAGGTTTTCATAAGTAATATCTATATGAAAAAGTCCGAAACTGGTGGGTTGGTTCCATCTTATACCGATGTAATGAACGGTAAAGACCCGTGGGACGCTGCCCTGGTGCAAGACGAAACGGCTGAAACACAGGCCTGCGAGCCGGCAGCATGGCTTCCAACCAGGCCACCGATGCTGGAATAGTGGCCGACATATCCGCCACGGTATCTTCCCGGAAGATTACGGTAGTTCGGGTAGTTTAGAAAGAAGTGAGCAGTGAGCCTGCTGGACGATCAGACCTAACTATTTTAAGCCTTTTAATGCTGGTACGCTCCAAGATAAGGGCTTCGATAAATTGGCTGTCGTGAACCAGGAGCGCATCGAGCGACTGCTGGGTATTAAGGTTAAAACTGTCCAGAGCCTGGTTAGGCTGGTCACCGGCAAGCTGTCACAACCGGGTCTGGAGGTTAAAGGCCGGCAGTACCAGACCGGTAACAGGTCGAACTTTTACTGTTTCCTCCAGCTTTATAACAATCGTTTACCAGGCTCGCCGGCCTATTCTTGGCCTTTCATTTGGCAAGGCATTTACACCGGAATGCATATCCCTTGAACCCAGGATAGTAGTAGAAAGAAGCTATTTAGTCCTTTCCCTGGAGGGAAATGATCGAGTCCTGTGTTTAATGCTAAGGAGCGACAGAAATGCCGGCAAGGTCTGACTGAACAGGATCACGCGCACAAAACGCTGGCCTTTCTGTCCGAAGGTCAGCGGATGTCGTTTTTGCAACATTAGCCGGGTAGGTCGATGATCCACTCTACTATTACCAGTTATTTAAATGGCCGATTATTTTCCACCTGGATTACGTAGCAGGTAGAGGCTTACTCAAGCAGTTATATTTAACTTTAACGGGGCCACGCTCTATTCGCGGTTACAGGAGCAGGCTGAAGGTAGGTATAGACCGGACAGAAAGCTGGTTCTGCCGGGTTACATTAGTTTGATATGTTAATAATGCGTGCAGCCAGGTCTCATAGCTGGTATGTATCAGGCCTGTAGTAGTATCCACGGTGCCTTGGTAAGGTTGACTTAAATAAAAGCCCTGTGTAATAATTGCTGCATCAGGATCTATATCCTGGCCCGCGGAAGGTACAAAGGGAAACCAGTGACAGAGGCTAAGTCTTTTAGCAGCTAGTATTATGTCGCACCCTGTGACCTGGACGACGGGTTAGTTGACTGCTGTAGAACCAACCTCTGGCATTATATAACTAAAACTGGCCTTTAACTTCTATCCATAACGGGTGCAAAGGCTCCCTTAAAAACCGGCCTAAATTGAACATATGTAGGATAGAATTAAGTAAGGTGCCATCAGGACGGGCCACTGCACGGGAGCGATAACCCCTTGCACTGGCGAGGGGTCACCCTTGCCACGCAAAAGGCGTCGGCTGGCCTGACGGGTTCTGGGGCTGGGGTCTGGTTATTTATTTGAATGTGAGACGACAGACTAACCCAACCGTGTCAATAAAAATCAGACGAGGTGGCCGTGTACAATACAATCTCGCTTTTTAGTGGGGCAATGGGCCTGGATCTAGGCTTGGAAGCGGCCGGGTTTACTACTCGTGCTTGCCTGGAATATGACAAGTGGAGCTGCAAGACTATACGTGCTAACCGTCCAGACTTGCCATTGGTGGAAGCCGACATACGGCAAGTCAAAGTAGACGAATTCTTAAAAGAAGCAGGCTTAAAGCGCGAGGAGGTCTTTCTGGTAAACGGGGGTCCGCCGTGTCAGCCGTTCAGCACAGCCGGCAAAAGGCTGTCGATTGGCGACCCCCGGGGGAGCCTGTTTAAAGACTTTGTCCGTTTTATAGAAGAGGTCAAGCCTCCATATTTTTTAATGGAGAACGTCAGGGGCATACTGTCTGCCTCGATCAAACACCGTCCTCTGGACAGACGTGGGAGTAAAGCAGCCCCCCTTGACCCGGACGAACAGCCGGGTTCAGCACTCAAAGTCATATTAGCCGAGTTTAAGAGCATCGGATACACAGTCAACTTCAAGCTTGTAAACTCTGCCCAGTATGGTGTGCCCCAGGTGAGAGAACGGGTCATATTCCTGGGGAGTAGAGACGGACAGAGAGTGACCTTCCCTTACCCTACCCATGCCAAAGGTGGGGCTGGAGACCTGGAGCCTTACGTGACGATGGGCCAGGGCTTAGAAGGGTTGGTCGACCCATATCCGCAGTATCAGAGGTATAGCGAAGCCAGGGCCAAGATATTCGATATGGTACCGCCTGGTGGGAACTGGAGGTCACTGCCGAAGGAGTTGCAGCCAGAAGCCCTGGGTGGGGCTTTTACTTCAACCGGCGGACGGGTAGGCTTCTACCGGCGGCTCTCACTTGAGAGGCCATCCCCAACGATTATTACTGCTATGACCCAGAAAGCCAGTGGTATGTGCCACCCCGCTGAGACCCGGCCTCTGAGCGTAGTGGAGTGCAAGAGGCTGCAACAGTTTCCAGACGACTGGCAGTTCTGTGGGAGCGTTGCGGAGCAGTACCGCCAGATTGGTAACGCTGTGCCTGTTGGCCTCGGCAAAGCGATAGGCATGGCCATAATGGACGCTTATCATGGGACGCACGGCACCAGGGTCAGCCAGGCCCTCGGCAAGGGACTGATACAACTGGGTTTTGCAGAACTTGAGCGTGTCTAAAATTACCTGTTATTAATTGAAAAAGCTAGGCTTGGACACGGTATACATACCTGGCCTGCTCTGGAAAACAAGTGGAACCGGACGGCCATAAAGTTGACACAATCAGGCGTGGCATTCTGTCGTGGTATGGCGAACACCACCGGGAGTTCCCCTGGAGAGAGGCAAAAACCCCTTATGATGTCCTGATCGCGGAGCTGCTGCTGCACCAGACCTTTGCGAGAAAAGTGGTGCCAGTATACCTCCAACTGGTAGCCTCTTACCCTTCACCGGCGCACCTCAGTGGCGCAAACCCCGAGGACATACTGGACATAATCAGACCATTAGGTTTTTTATACCGGGCTGGACGTTTGGTAGACCTTGGGAAGGTTCTGGTGCGAGACTACAGCGGGGTAGTCCCCTGGGACGAGCGTCAGTTGCTCTCGCTGCCTGGCGTGGGGCCTTACACAGCTAACGCAGTTTTATGTTTTGCTTTTGGAAAGCCGGTAGCAATAGTAGACACAAACGTGCTGCGAGTGTACAGGCGGATCTTCTCAACTGCAGAACACACCACTGGCCTGGGGCCCGACAAAGCCTCAGTCGAGGTCGCCAGGGCTGTGCTGCCACAGGGCCACGCACGCGACTTTAACTACGCGATCTTAGACTTTGCGGCTCTAGTCTGTACCCATTACAGCCCTAAATGTACTGCTTGCCCACTGTTGAAAATATGCAACTACGGGCAGGGCCAACTGTCTACCATACTAACGCCCAAAACAATAAAAAAGAACCATCAAAACTATTAACATATAGATAAATAATAGCCTTACGCAAAAAGTTAGCAGCATAATATTAGCGTCATACTAAATAAAAATTAGCGCAGTAGCACTATTAATAGGTGAGTGTCATTACTGAGTGTTGTACCAAGTTGAGTGTTTGATAATATAATAATCGCATTAAGTTAAACTTTAACAAAGCATAGTTGAGTGGCATAAAATGATAGGGAAAATAACTACTGGTGAAATAGCAGCATTCGTTGAAGAAAACATAAGTATATTTCACGATAAACAATTAGCAGATCTTAAAACTATATCACTTAATGCCGTCCTCGGTAGGAAAAACCCTTATTTATTTAAGGCCAAAAACCTAAATATTGCAGCAGATTTGGTCAAATACTTAATGGATGCATTTTTAATCTCACGGGAAGAAACAAACTTTGGTGATTTCTTAGAACGTCTTGCTATCTTTATTAACTATAAAATATACGGTGGCCAGAAATCTACCAACGTCGGTATGGATTTAGAGTTTGACCGTGATGGTGAACACTACATTGTTTCTATTAAATCTGGCCCAAACTGGGGAAACAGTGATCAAATAAATAGGATGTACTTAAATTTTTTTAACCTAATAACACAATTAACTTCAATTAACCCTAACCTATCAGTTATACCAGTAAATGGTTGCTGCTATGGCAAAGACACCAACCATAACAAGCCGGCAAAGGTAAAGATAGGCGAAGGTATGTCGCACTATTTTACTTATAAGAAATTAAGTGGTCAAAGTTTTTGGTGGTTCATTTCTGGCAACCCAAACCTTTATATTGATATTATAGAACCACTCGGGCATCGAGCAAAAGAGAAAAACGAAGCCTTTGCGGAAGAATATGCAAAACTTATAAATAAATTTACTATTGAGTTTAGCCGAGATTTTTGTGGTACAGATGGGGCAATAAACTGGGAAAAAGTGACAAAATTATCATCGGCAGAAAAAAAATAGCGTATTCTACTGGAAGTATGTTTTCTAACGGGTAAACATTACGCACTATTTCCTTGGTAAGAAGGCTTTGGTACGGAGTTACTGTAGCACCTAGCCCTTACTTTTGTTCCTCAAGCATTAACCTTACTACCCCTTCACCTTGTTCCCGTGAGCCTTGCTAGGGGACGGCCAACGGCAGGGGCGAGGTCGCCTATCGCCACAGCTATGCCAACCTATCAGATACATTATCCGGCAGGGTGTGGAGCAGGATGCTTTTAAACGGGAAAGTCGGCATAGTTACTTGTCCAACCCCTGCCTGATCCGGGCCAACTCCCCGGCCAGCCACTCCACTGACCTATCACCGTAGTTGTGACCATCAAGCCAGACACAGCCTAGTTGCATATTACGAGGCGTCTGGTAGCCAGCGATTAGCTGCATAACATCAATGTACCGGATGTACTCGTTATCAGCCGCATCAAACATAGCGTCAAACTCCATGCACATCATAGCGAAGGTGGCCTGGCCGTAAGCCTCCATGCCACGCCGCCGGGCACTATCGGCCAGGTGTTTGATTGTTCTTTGTGCTGTCATTACTTGTAAATTACTTGCTGTGAGCTTGCAGTGCGTTGCTAAGCGCATCCTGAACAGGTTTATTTCCTGTCTGAAGAGCCAAAGCATAAGACTTTAAAAGCAGTATATCCAGGGCTTTTCCAGGCTCAACGCCCGGCAGCATATCCAGGGCTTTATCAGGATCAGGGCCTGGAGAAATATTGTAAGTTCCAGATTTTGGGTGCGTTAGACGGAAATTACCGGCTAACTGCAAATCCTCCACTACCCCGTCATATATGAATTCTTCCATCAAAATCATCAAGAATTGCTTAACCGTCTTAATCTGAGCTTCCTTAACAGCCTGGGTTGCCTGACCTAGATCCAGTGAATGAAGCTTTAGGCCTGACCAGGATGATGATTGCTCACTCATAATTCAAATCCTTCGCTATTTTTCTTACACTATTGTTCGCCGTAACTAGCCGCAGCCTGTATAACCGCCCTTTCTTACAGCTATGTTGACTTTGGGCCGTGTTAGGACTAACAGGGTAGTGTTTGGTAAAAAGCCGCCGAAGTTGGGGCGGAGAATGAAGTTATAGTCGGAGTACCTATTGGCACCGTCCGGGGCGTAAGGGCCGGGGTGCTACCGGATAGCAGCACGTAAGCCAGCGCCACGCAGCCTACCAGAGCCAGCAGTAGTAGTAATCCGACCAGTAAACCCTTGCCGCCGGTTCGAGGTCGTTCAGGGGTTGGGGTTGTCAGAGGAACGGCTGCGTGCTCCTCCACGGTGCTGGGCACAACCGGAACCGTGCCGGCCTTCATTGGTGCTGTAAGTTGTTCGGACATGGCGACAGTCGTATAGTTGTAGTCATTGCCGGCTGAAACAAGTGGGATCTCTTTGGTTACCTGGCTGTAAAGATGTTCATTGGTATTAAATTTGGCTTTACGCCCGTCCAGGATGGGTGGCAGAGGGTCGCCGGTTTCCAGAACCCTGACCAGCATCACACTTATATTATCGCGACCGCCACGTTCTAACGCCAGATCCAGCAGTTGCTGGGCACTGTCCTTTAGTTTGGGAGTAGTAGCCACGATGGTGCCCATTTCCATTTCTTTGACCGGGCCGTGTAAACCATCCGAACACAGCAACAGCACATCGCCGGCTTCAATTTCCCGTTCAAAAAGGTCGGACTCAACTTCGTTACGGTGTCCGATAGCACGGGTAATAAAATTCTTAATCGAGCTGCGTTCGGCCTGTTCGGGAGTAAGTACCCCGGCGTCAATCTGATCTTGCACCAGCGAATGGTCGTGGGTAACGCGTTCAGGGATGCCCTGGCGAATCAGGTAAGTTCGGCTGTCGCCCACATTACCAAAAATAGCTTTATTGCCGTGCAGCAGCACTGAGGTGAGCGTGGTACCCATCTGGGGACGGCCAGAAGTTGCGGCAGTATCGTGGACCTGGGAATTCGCCAGCCGAATGGCTTCACTCAAATCTGACGCAATGTCACCACTGGTGGGGCCGTTATAGAAACGCTCGAACAGGGTGGTGATAGCCAGTTCGCTGGCAACTTCACCGCCGGCATAACCTCCCATACCATCGGCTACCGCGAATAAATGACCACGCTGGTCCAGTTTTTCCTGTCCGAAGCTGCGACCGCTCTTAAAGATCAAATCGCCCAGGTAATCCTGATTGGTGCTGCGTTTGCGTCCTACATCTGTCAGGGCTACAGGCTCTACTCTTAACAATTAATACCTCTCGCCGAAATGGAAATCAAAATTGAGCCAGGTACTGTCAGCTTTAACTTTCAAAGGCTAATTATAAGGTGCCTGGCCTGATAAAGAAAGATACTTAGCGAAAGTCCTAAAATAATAAAGCCGCCCTGTTTAGCAGGCCGGCTTTATTATTTTACAATTCACTACTTCAGGAAGGATTACTAAAATCGCTATCCTGAGAAGAACCCCCATAAGCATTACCGGTTCCAGGCTCGGACAATGAACGACCTGTTGGACTGTTGCTCTCACCGGACTGCCGCGTTTTTCCGGTGGTTCCACCCGGCCAGCTATCGTGGCTCTGATCGGCAGCCGGATAGTTGCCAGTCTGGGAAGTCTGGGAGCCGGTGTTAATCTGGGTGGGTTGAGTATTTACTGTGTTTCCACCTGGCTGACTGCTGTCCTGGCCTCGCACCTGGATGCGGCGTTGTGAGGTCTGAGCCAGTTTAGGCAGTTGAACTCGTAAAATTCCGTTCTCCAGAGTTGCTTCTACCTTCTCGCCGTCAACAGCATCCGGCAGCCTGATAACCCGAAAGAAAGAGCCGGCTCGACGTTCGCGGTACAGGTAGTTTTTGTTCGCCTGCTGCTCATCTGTGCTGCGGGTCTGGCCGCGAATGGTAACCGTATCGCGCTCAACATTAATGTCTACATCTTCCGGCTTGACCCCCGGTAAAGAAGCTTCCAGCGCATAACCGGTTGGGGTTTCATGTACGTCAAGGGCTACGCTCAGCATATTATTCTGCTGGTTCAAGAAGTTGCCAGGCATCCTCTCATCCATCCAGCGATCCATCGCCTGGCGCATATTATCGAAATCTCGAAAAGGGTTCCAGCGTTCGTTACTCATAATGCACCTCCTTACAAACCATAAAACTTCTAGCGAGGCTTTTCAAAACCCGGCAGGGCTGAGCCGCCGCCTGGCTCCTGTATAAGGTCGCTTCCGGTCTGATTACTACTCATGGTGCGGCCCTGGTTTGACGAATTATTTGGTTGAGGTTGATGTTTGGGCTGAGCGGCTTGCTGGCTCTGGCCACGGTTGGCAAAGCCGCTGATAGCCCGGTTCGCCGCATAGGCGGCCAGACCGCTCAAGGCCGCCTGCGCCATGGGATTGCTCAATAGACCCTGTAAACCGCCCCCCATTGCAGCTTGCTGTCCACTCTGGTTGGGCTGGTTATAGGCCGGGTGCTGCGACTGACCACCACCCATCAGGCCACCCAGCATCCCACTCAAACCGCCTAAACCACCCATGCCTCCCTGAGCCGCCTGGG
>MWWH01000184.1_pt1 | contig 16752 bp, 24 predicted proteins | sample 1047231 | NCBI WGS metagenome assembly MWWH01 (sample SAMN06349967, study PRJNA376086) | soil metagenome | isolation source: MG3-2 sample Antarctic (ecotone) soil | place: Antarctica | collected 2015-01-13 | reverse complement strand
CGTAACGGTGTATAGTTAAACGATGAGCCAAAAGAAGTACGCCACTGATGCCGAGCGCCAACGCGCTCACCGCCTGCGCGTGAAAGAGCGCCTGGCGGGGTTGCAACCAGCGCCACCGCAGCCCGCGCAGCAGCGAATGCCGCCGCGCCCTCGGCGGCTCCAGTTGGTGGCCGATGAATTGCGGACGTTGCAGGACGGGTACCAGAGCTGGCTCGACGCAACCCCTGCCAATCTGGCAGAAGGGGAGACCGCCGAAAGTTTGCGAAAGACCCTCGATTATCTGCAGTCAGCGATTGACGCCGTCGAGTCAATTGAACCGCCGCGCGGCTTCGGACGATGACACAAATAGGTGGCTCACGTTTGTGAAACAGATGCTTGTGCGGTTTGGGGTGGGTTGGTGGTTGGTGCGGGGTGTGCCATCGGCGTCGGCGTCATTAAGGACTCCCACCGGTTAAAGCCGGCACCGCGTTGCTGAAAATCGTTTTACCGACGAGAGGTCGCGGCAACGCCAGCGCCAAAATGTTGTCGTCATCGACGATGCCGTCGTTGAAGGTTAGCACCATCTCCGAGCGCCATACGAGTACACGCCGCTGCAGGGTGCGTAGTAAGTGGTCGGGGTATTGGCCTGGGTGCCGCGCTTGCAAATCGATGAAGAGATTTTTCGTGGTTTGGTTTGGATGTGCGAGAAACCGGTCGTGCAGCTCTGTGTGCACGGCCTCGAAAGGGTCCAGCCTCGTGCGATGCACGCGTGGATGCCGCGGCCGTTTCGATTTTTGGTATTTCCTTTTGCGACCTTCGCTGGGCGTGAGCATGGGCGGATGTTCGGGTTCCATCTCGCTCATGAAAGAAGGCGCGTGCGCACGGCCAACGCATGCGGTGGGCTCGAAACGGATGGCCTGTTCGGGGGCGTTGGTTGGGGCCAGGTCCGGTTGACCGGTTGGCCATGGAATGGCGTGCCGCCATAGCGCGTCTTGTAGAGCTTGGATTTGCTGTAGTAGGCGGACGGGGTCGAGCGCGGCATAAATCGCGGCGACGTGTGTTTTTTTCGCGTCAGTCATGCAACCGGCCTCAGACAGACGCTGGAATGGCGTCCGAGCGGCGTCGTATTGCCGCTGGACCTTGGCGCCCTGACGGTGTTTCGTACGGAGCTTGACCGAAGGTTGGAAGAAATTTACGTACAGGCGCAGCGCTTGATACAGCTCGCCCAGTTGCTTGCAAGCCACATCGCCTTCAAAGCGATCGTAGCCGACGATTTGGCGCACGATCGATCCGTTCTTTTGCTCGACGAAACACTGATCGTTTTTCTTGTATGCCCGCCCGCGGGTGAACGTGATCTCCTCGCGCGCGCAATAGGTGACCATCTCGCGATTAATGAACTCGGAACCGTTGTCGCTGTCGAGGCCAAGCAACGGGAACGGTAGTAACATTCGGGTCCGTTCGACGCCCTGGATAACAGCCGACCCGGCCTTGTATGGGAGGGCAATACACTCCGTCCACCCGGTGGCTACGTCGGTGAGCACGAGGCTGTACAGAAATGCACCGCGGGCGCTCGTGCCGCAATGCGCAACCAGGTCGATCTCGAAGAATCCCGGCTTGACGTCGTCCCAGTCGGTAAAGGTTCTCAGCGGCACTTGATGTTTGAGCAGTTTGCCGGCTTTTGTGGTCCCGACGCCATACGGGCGATCCCTCTGTCGATGGGTGCGCAGAATGCGATCCGCGGTTGCCGCGCTCATGTTCAAAAGCTGCGCGCGAACCTCGGCACCCAGGTCAAGGTGGCCGTGGCACTCCAGCGCGGCGACCAACTCGGGGAGGAATGGCACGAGGCGTTTGGCGCAGATGTAATTCGCCGCAGACCAGGCGGTGGTCAGCGCCTCCTGCACAGCCGGGCCATAGCGGCGTGGCCGAAGCCTCTTGATGGGAGCGGGTAGCTTGACCGGCTGGGAAAGTAGGCGAATGGCGTATTTTCGGGCATAGCCTGTCGCCGCGATGAACTCGTTCAAGATGACCGTCTTGTGAACGTGACCGGCTTCGCGATAGCGCTGGCTGATTTGACCCAGCAGTTCCCTTTTGGCTCGAACACTCATGATTGACCTCACTGGCTTCCCCTTTCCCTCGCGTGCGAGGGCTAGGGTGACATTTCTAATGAGGCAAAGTTGCAATCATGGTGACATTTCTGGTGATGCCATGCGCGATCAGATCCAACGCAAGAAGCCCATCTGGCCCCCCTTGACAGCATTTGAAACGGGCACGCGCACTCCTCGCAGGGCGGACATCTTGGGTGTTACCCAACCCCTACAGGAGACCTATTCTCAATGAGAGCCTTTCAATCTTCCCTCGTCCTCGTGGCCGCCCTCACCCTCATAGGCTGCGCCCACCCAGTGACCCCAGTCCAATCCACCCAGGCCCCGGCGGCCGACATGCGCGTATCCGACGTCCCTGATGAGCAGCGCGCCAAAGAGATCATTTCGCAGAAATTCACGGAAGTAGGCACCCAAATAGCGGGCATCACCCTCGAGAAGACCGACATAGCAAAGGTCTACACCTTCATCTGCCTGTACCGCAGGGCCGAATTCGGCCAACTCTGCCTCTACGAAGCCAAGGGCCAGGTCGACATCCAGAGCGGCAAGCTCGTCGCGAAGCGCAAACTCACCCTCTGCTTCGGCGCTGAAAAGAGCTAAGTCCGGTTTGATAGAGTTACTCTATCAAACCGGGCTTGGACGTCGACCCGTCTCCTGGCCGGTCGACGTCCAGTCCGAGCGCCAGGAGCGAGGAGCGCACATCGGCCACGGTGATTCGCTTGCGGCCATCGCTACGCTGCTCACGATAGGCATGGTGGAGAATCGAGCGCGCATCCGCGATCGCCGCCTCATGGCGCTTCCCCACGGCCTCGAGCAACCCGACTCGCTTGCGTTCCCGGGCCAGCTGGTCCTGAAGGTGCTTGAGTCTCTTTTCAAGTTCCTGTTTCTCATCAATCAGCTTACTCAGCTGAGCCCAGCCCTTGTCCGACCGGGGCGTAATGACAGGGCCTGGGGGCGCCGGCGAGTGGCCCTCGTCAAGCCCGTGCGCATAGCGCAGAACATCATCCACGAGCAGAACCGGCAGCTTCACCGCCTTGCAGGGCCCGCTCTTCCAGCCGGGCTTACGTCCGGCGCCCTCGCGCCCACCTCCCCAGCTCTTTTTCATGACATCCTCCTGCGGAACTTGATTCAGAAACCAGTTCAAGTATAACTAGAAATGGTAACGATTTCAAGGCGGCAGCGGCCCATGGTTCTCCCGCGCCTTGTGAGGACTTCCATCCATCGCCGTACCGCCGGCCTTTCCGGCCGTGATGACGCCTCTCCGGCGACGGGGTGAAGGGTCGAAAGGGTGGGTCAGCTATCCATCGGCGTTCGCCTTCACCCCATCGCGCTGCGAGTCTATCACGGCCTCCAAGGCCCTCCGCTTCGCTCCGGCCCCTGCGGGGCGGCTCGCCAATGGCTCGGGGGCTCCGAGTCTCCGGGTGGGTCGAGCTCGCGGAGCGTTCGCCGCCGGCCGATTTGAATGGGTGACGTATTCATAATGGCCGGTGGGCGGGCTGGCGCCCGTCCACCGGCCCGCGGCTACGCCGCGACTTCTGCGGCAAGCGAGGGCCGGGGCGACCACCCGGTCGAGACGCTTATTACCGAGGCCTAGAAATGGCTGCCTGGTCGATGCCAGCTCCCACGCCTACAGCCTGAACTTCTTATGCAGCTGCAAGGCGATGGCCTTCTCAATGTGCGGCCGCTGCTTCTCGGCTTCTCGCTCGGCTTCGGCCACCACTTTCGGGGGAAGTTCGGCCAAGAGTTCCTCAAGCTTCTTAGTCATCGGCTCAGCTCGCCTCGACAGCGATGGTGCCCGGCGCCTGGCCTTCGTGCTCGCGCAGCACGACCTGGACGTCCACGCCCAGCGCCGTCAGTGCGCGCAGCAACCGCTCGACTGAGATGCCTTGCAGCTTGTAGTTCGTCAGCAGACTGATCTCGGCCTGGGGAATGCTGGTGAGCGTCGCGGCCTTGGCCTGGGTCAGCTTACGCTCCTTGAGTATCTGGCGAATATGACGGGCCAGCGCGGCTTTCAGCACCAGCACCGGCGCATCCGGAAGATCCAAATCATAGAGAACGCTGCCGGTGGTTTCCTCGATCGCGTCGCTCATGGCGTTCCTCCCTGCTTCTCGCGCTGACGCGCGGCGTAGTCCGTCTCGGCCTGCTTCAATCGCTCTCGGATCAATTCGATATCCTGTTGAGGGGTGGCGATGCCCCGCTTGGATTTCTTCTGAAACACGTGCAGCACGTAAATCACATCTTCGAATCGCAGGGCCACCACACCGCGGTAGGTATCGCCATCGTGGTTGGCAAGCAGTTCCACTACCCCGCTACCCAAGCCCTTCAACTGCTTGGCATGTGGCGGCTCGATCATGACACCGCGCTGGAGGTCGTCCAGCATGATACCCAGCTGCGCTCGGATGGATTTGGGCATCGAGCGAACATCCTTGCCCGCGCCGCCCATCCATCGTACAGGCTTGAGTGGTTGGTTTTTTCCGTGCTGCGTCATAGCCTGTCCCCCAGTTATATTATATGATTTTACTAATAATTAATCAACTCAACCCTTGCTTCTTTTATCGAACAAGTGTACGATAACTTCCGATAAGGTTCTATTATCGGAAGTCAGATGTATATACATACTGAGGGTGATTTAGCCATCTTGGGAGACCCCATGGACCTCATGCAAATTGAACCTGGCGCTGGCCAGCTCGACCTGGTCGAGCTCCAGGAAAAAGCCAAAGGCTATGCGCTCAACTCCAAGGCGGCTAATACCTTGCGCGCCTACCGCACCGATTGGCGCCGGTTCATGGCCTGGTGTGAGATGCGCGGCTTCGCCGCGCTGCCGGCGCAGCCCGACACGGTGGCCATGTTCGCGGCCGAGCTCGCCGGCGCCGAGAAGGCCTCCACCCTGCAGCGCCGCATGTCGGCGATTTCCCAGGCTCATCGCACAGCCGGCTTTGAAAGCCCTACGCGCACTGCTCTGGTGCAGAATGTGCTCGCCGGCGCCCGGCGGGCGCACGGCGTCGCTCAGGTGGGCAAGGCTGCGTTGCTCACCGAAGATATCAAGGCCATGGTCGCCACCTGCGACGAGGACCTGGTCGGGCTGCGCGACAAGGCGCTCATTCTGCTGGGCTTTGCTGGCGCCTTCCGCCGCAGCGAGCTCGTCGCGCTCGAGGTTGACGATTTGAGCTTCACCTCGAGCGGCCTGGTTGTCAGCATGCGGCGCTCGAAGACGGACCAGGAGGGCCAGGGCGCCAAGAAGGGGATCCCCTTTGGCGTCAGTGAGCACACGTGCCCCGTTCACGCGGTCCGCAAGTGGCTGGAAGCCAGCCGTCTGACGGCCGGTCCCGTGCTCCGGGGCGTGACCCGCTGGGGCCAGGTGCAGACCACTCCCCTGACCGACAGGGCTGTGGCGCTCATTGTGAAGAAGCTGGCGACGGCCGCAGGCTTGAATCCCAAGCTCTATGCCGGGCACTCTTTGCGCGCGGGCCTCGCCACCCAGGCGGCTATGAATGGGGTGGAAGAGCGCGTCATTCAGAACCAGACCGGACACAAGAGCGTCACGGTCCTACGGCGCTACATCCGTGATGGCAGCCTCTTCAGGCAGAATGCTGCAGCATCTGTGGGGCTATAGAGCGAGGTATCGCTTGATTATTGTACCAAATTTGGTACAATGGGGGTATGGAACAGCAAGCCCGCCCCCTTGAGTTTCTCACCGCCGCCTACAGGGATTTTACGGCTCTTCCGCCGCAGGTCCAGAGCAAAATGGGATTTGCCCTCTGGCGTGCTCAAGAGGGCAAGAAGCATCCCAGCGTGAAGCCGCTGACGGGTTTCGGTGGCGCGGGGGTGCTGGAAGTCGTGGAAGACCACCGGGGCAATGCCTACCGGGCAATCTACACGGTGCGGTTCGACAGCGCCGTATATGTGCTCCACGCCTTTCAAAAGAAGTCCAAGCACGGTATTGCCACCCCAAAGCAGGAAATCGACCTGGTGAAGGCGCGGCTAAAGGAAGCGGAGGCCATTCATGCCAAGAAGCAAAAAGACTCAACCAGATGAAACTTTGCCCAGCGTGTCTTTTCCGAGTGCCTGGCACGCCATGGGCGACCCTCGGGCCGATTCCATGGTGGCCAAGGCCGTCCTGGTGTCTGCGTTGATGGACGCGATTGAGGCGCGCGAGCTTACCCAGACCGCCGCAGCCGAACTGCTGGGGATCCCCAGGCCCAACTTGTCGCGCCTCTGTTCCGGACAGTTCCAGAGTGTCACATTCGACCGGCTTTTCGACCTGCTCAATAAGATGGGCCTCGGCGTACGGGTGACCTTCCAGGAGGGATCTGCCGGCGTCTACGTCGAGCAGGCCGCGAGCTGATGCCACGGGCTTGAGCTGAATGGGATCATTCAGGAGCGCTCATTGAAATAATCGAGCTTTTGAAGCGCCTTCATGTAGGCTTCTCGCGTGGCCTTCCGGCCGGCCTGCGCCTCGCACGCCTGGATATAGGCCACGAGCTCAGGACTCAGGCTGCTTGGCTTCGAAGGCGCTTGCTGCTTCCGAAGCACACTCTCGGACTGGGTCAGTTGAGTCGCCAGCCACTCGCGCATGCGCGCCGTCGCCGCATCCCCGAGAGTTTCCGTGGCGGGGGCTTCATCGCCGTCAAAGTTGAGAGCTGCCCGCTCCGCAGGAAACAGCACGACTTCTTCCAGGTCGTCTTGCATTGGCAGCCTTCTCCTCGACCCAATCGTTTATCCCCAGAGTTTCCACCACAGCCGCGGCGCCAGCTGCGCGGCGCCTGAATGAGCCCGGGCCAGCTCGGCCAATACGCGCTCACGTTCGGCGCCGGCCCGGGCCAGCTCGTCGATCAGGCGCTGACGCTCGGACGTGTCCGCAGCTGCAGTCATGCCCATGCTCGCGAGTTGCGACTGGAGCGCGCGAACTGTCTCTTCGCTGCCTTCGAGTTCGCGCGTGCGATCGTAGAGTCGTAGGCGTTCAGCCTCGGCGGCTTCGAGCTGGGCCTCCAGATGACCAACCCGGTGAGCCACGCGGGCGTATTTCTCAGCCAGCTCGGTTTCGCGCTGCAAGGCCTCGACCACTTGCGCCACGGCCTGGGCGACGAGTTCGCCGGCGTCGATCGATTCAATCACCACGGGCCCGGGCCGGCCCTCGGGCTGGCTCGGGCCAGCTGCAGCCTCCGTATTCACTGGCCCGGGCTGGCCCTCGGGCCGGGCCGCTTCATCGTCCGGGCTGGCCTCCACCAAAAACGGGCTGAGCACCATGCGGATCGACTGATAGCTGCGGCCGTCGATCCGGAGTTCCTGCACTTGGCGCAGCACGTCGACGGCACTCTGCCCAAAACGCCGCCCGCCCGCGTCCTTCTCTACAGGGATGCCCAATTCGTCCACCCAGCGCTTGACCGTACCGAGCGGCACCGTGAGTTCCTCGGCTACCTGTTTCGTTGACATGCCTGTCTTCATGGAGCCTCCCATAGGGCCAGCCCGCGGGCTGGCTCGCGTATATCGCGGGCTAGCCTGCAGGCCAGCCCGAGCCCTATGCTACCCTGGCCCGCGGGCTGGCTGCGGTGATAGTTGCACGGGCCAGCCCGGGCCGGCTGCGCGATCGGGCCTAACCATGTCACCGATCTGCCTACTTCACTTGGCTTCTTGCTCTTATGACAACCTGAGAGCCTCAAAATCCGAAGATCCGAGTAACATAACACCCCCTCTAAAACCTTATGACGCCTGGCTTTGAGCTTGCCCGCCACTGGTGCTCAGTGTTAAGGTGAAACAAATTGGGCCCCGACTGCTGAAACAGTCGAGACCCATACAAGCCAAGCCCGTTGCTGGGGCCGGACTCAGAACCATTGTATCACCGTGGTTCTTTGCCTGAAACGTGAGACTCTCTCTCGCTGTCCCCTGCAAGCCAGGGCGACGGCGTTTTCCCTTAGGAGGTTTCCACCCCAAAGAACGCTTCAAGTACCCCCACATACAGAAAGCTCGCCTAGATCCTCAGGATCCGGACGAACTGCTGGCGCACTTAAAATATTGTTCTCTAGCAAGTTCAATATTAGCCGCAGTTTGGCACCTGGTCAAGGGGTTTCGTTGGCGTGCGCCTAGAAAAAGGAGCACCCTACCTCATGACCATCACGGCCACGACTCAGCCACTTCCCGCGGGCTGGGTGAAGGCGCCCTCGCGTCTCGTGTTCTCCCTCCCCGGCGAATTGCTGGGGACCTACCTTCGCATTCGCCACTACGATCGTGGCCAGGGCTGCTGGGCCAGCCTCGATACGCTGGGCGCCGGGCGCGTGAGCGAGCGCCAGCTCCGCCGTCACCTGCGCGAGCTCGAGCGCCAAGGGCTCATTCAGGTGTCTGGCCGCAGTGGCCATGGCACGCTGATCATTCGCTGTGTCGAGACTCCTGACGACACGCTAGCGGACCTCTCTCCGGCCATGAGCGTCCGCTCCCACCGGACATCCATGACCGCTTCAACCGGACATGGATGTCCGGTAAAACAGATCCCCCTACGGGAAGAAGATCCAATTAAAAACAACCTACAAGCGACCAGTAAGGCTAGCACCGTCAGCAATACGAAGGCGGTTGTCGTTTCTTCTCAAAAGACCTTCAACGAAGTTACTCCCGCCGCCAAGGCGGCGAACGAGGCAACGATTGAGCAGGGTGCGATGCTGGCTCTTCACGTGCCTGAGGACCTGGTCATGCTCGCAACAAAGCGCAAAGGGCTCTCTGTTGCAACCGTGCGTAGGCTGATGGGCCTGGTGGGCGTTGAAGCTGTGCGTGCAGCCGCCGGCGTATTGGTGGACCAATATCCCGATGATGGACGAGTCAAATCGTTTGGTGCGCTGCTCACGCGGGCGGTTCAGGAGGGCTGGCGACATCCCGAGGCTGAACGGCTTGCCGAACGCGCTCAGCGCGAAGCGGCCATCACCTCGGCAGCTCCGCCGGCGATGACCCGCTGGGCGCTTGCGCCTGACGGCCGACGCCTGGGTGTCGTGTCCGTGACCCAGGACGTGGTCAAGACGGACGCCGGCTCCGTCATACCGCGAGAGCAGTGGCCAGCCTGGACCTGGCTTGGTGCGACGGCTGAACAGGAGCCCACGACAATGGCCTCCCATGTCAGCGAAGAGAGCTCGCCTCAGGATGAGCGACGCTGTCGACTCGCGATGGTGGCAGCCTCCCTGAAGGTTAGACGACTTAGTCCGGAACGCTTGGCTGAAATGCTCGCGCGTCACGGGCTAGACGCATCAGAGATGGAAACCTATTTGGCTGAAACACCGTAATTTAGCCGGATCGAATAGTAAATATAATGCAGCAGACTCTACCCCATTGGGCAGAATCTGCGAGCAAACCAACGAAAACCAGATTTAGGTAATTCTAATCAAGGAGGACATGTCTTCAGGGTTCAATAATACGTCTGGCCCGGAATCAAATCCAAGACGAATTGCTGGATCACCTTGTACGTCATCGTCAAAATAAGGAACAACTACACGTTTTATTTTTTTACCATGTAGGCTAGAGGACTGTAGTCGATCGTAAGTTTCTGGATCGATAATATCGATGTTTGACTCGGAAACAGTTTCGAGCTGTAAAATCAATTCCGCATCATTGAGGTAAATTCTCAGCATGTGATTATGTTTGATGGAGTCGATTGTGCAGCCGACCACTTGTTCCCATTCACTAACGTATTTCATATCATATTCTCGTTAGTCTAAGGTGATTCCCGCACTTCGACAATTCTTCTGTCGAAGAGAGGAATAGCCTTTATCTCTGGAATAATACTGTAGGTCTTTAATTTCTCTGTGTCAGTGATTGATCCCATTTCATGTTTGGTAAATCTGCCTTTTGCGCCTACATCCCAAAGCCCCTTTGGATTGTCCTTCTTCTTGAAGACAGCATTGTTGGTGACAACACCACTCCACTGGGCTACTAAGTCTCGGGCTTCGATTGATATCCGTTTATGCCGAGCGCTAGCGAGAGGGCCCCTCCGGGGGTGATCTTGTGGACTCTGTTTGAGCCGGCGTCAGCTATGTACAGGTTGTTGGATCTGTCAGTGGTAATTCCAAGAGGAGCTCGCATGAGTGTACTGCTGGCGCCATTATAGAGCGTGGAGACGGCTCCCGCAGGAGTGATTTTACGGATTTTGTTATCGAAACTGTCGGAAACAAAAACGTTGCCATTGCTATCAACAGTCACTCCCATGAGCCCTTGGAAACTCGCCGTGTCTGCTGGGCCGTCATCGCTACCAGCTAGGCCATCACCTGCGTAAGTTGATGCCAACAAGGTTGGCGCAACGATATTCAGGAGGTTAAGGGGCGTTGATGCTCGATCTTCACCGACATTTGGTTGTGAGGGCAGTGCCGGCGGGGCACTGTCAGTTGATAAACCCCTCATAGCCGTCGGTGTGCCGGCCGAGCAGGCGATCAATCCCAACGCTGTCCCAAGGGATATCACGGATTTTAATAGTAACTTGGCTCGATTGCTGGCCACGAATCCTCCTAATCACTCCACACCGATATCGACGTCGGCTATACTGACAACGCTTGCTTGATCCCTTCTACCTCATTGGCAAGAAATCAAACCTTCTGTTTCGCCTTCGGGCCGACTCCTGGCGCACCGTTGTTGCCTGCTCACTGTTGCAAAATCCCTTGTTGTCTGGGTTGCAACGGCTGTTGGATCTTGCGTCGTTATGATGCAACGTTTTGTGAACAATGAGCAGCCCCGTTGGGGAATCAGGAGATCGGTATAACGCGATTTACTTAAGATGGAGCTTTCCACAACAGCCTTGGCTCGGAGTGAGGGAATTCCCGTGCCCCCGGCCAGGCGGTATGAGTATCGGCTGGGCCTGCTCGGGTACGATGTCGCCGCTTACCCTCGCTTGCTATGTCGTAAAAGGTCTTTGATGTCGCATCCATTCCTGCGCTATGTGCTGCCCATGGTCACGACAGTGGCGACCCTGTGGCTCGCGCTGGCGGCCTCGGCGGATGAGCCGCGCGGGGAAGTCGCGCCATGAGCCAGGACGTCATGACCATCGCGGAGCTGGCCGTTTACCTCGACATCGCCGAATCGACCCTCTGCAAGAAGGTCTCGACCCGCGAGATTCCGTTTGCCAAGTTCGGCAACACGCTGCGCTTCACGAAGGTGGCCATCGACGCGTGGCTGGCCCGCAACACCACCCAGCCCGACGAGAGCCTCTTCGCCGAGTTCGCCCGGCTGCAGAACCGCTACCACTTCAAGCTCTGGCTCGAGGGCCGCGGCGTCGACTGGCGCACGCTCAGCGACGAGCAGCTCGTCGCGCTCGCGAGAAAGGCGCTGGACGAGCTCCGCGCGCGCCCGGAGGACGCCGCATGCCCGGCTGGCTGAGCTGGACGGCGGGTGCCGAAGAGTCTCACGAGGCGATTCTCAAGCGGCTGGGCATTCGCCACTACGGCGACGAGGATATTCTCGCCATGCCCATCGAGCGGCTGCGCGAGGAGTTCGGCTACGAGACGACCGGCAGCCTCAAGCTCACGATTTTCTTTCGCAACGTGATCTGGCAGCTTTACGAGTTCATCAAAGCAGGCTCGCCGCCCGACTTCTACCACAAGCGCGGCTTCGTGCGCGGCATGTGGTCCACATCAAGAGCCGTATCGGGCGCTACAAGCAGCTCAGGGGCCACTACTACGGCACCATGAGCGCGGTGCTCGCGGCCCTGGTGCGCGAGGGCTTGTTCTCCTACAAAGACTTCAACTTCAGGGATCGCGACAAGAATCAGCGCATCCTCGGCACCGAGAACCGCCACATCATCGTCTTCTCGGAAAAAGACGGCTTTATCTCGATCATGGAGACCATCGCCGAGACCTACGGCTGCACCGTCGCCACCCTGGGCGGCGTGCCCTCGTTCCTGAGCAGCAACTACATGGTCTCGGAGATGGCGGAGGCAGGCTTCCCCATGACCGAAGAGTTCTTCTGCTTCTCGATTGTCGACTTCGACCCCGCCGGCGACAACGCGGCCGAAGAGTTCATCAAACAGCTGCAAGCCTCGGGGCTGCGGCGCTTCCACGCCTTCGACCAGTACGGCGATAAATATCCCCGGCTCGACTTGGCCCGCCCCGAGAACCTCACGGGCGAGGACATCGACGCGGTCAAGTACGTCCTGCCCGTGAGCATCCAGCGCGCGAAGCAGACCCTCGACTGGGCCAAGCGGACGGGCGGCGTCGACGGTCACGGCTCACGCAAGTACGGCCTCGAATCCGACGAGTTCACCGAGGAGCGCATCCAGGCGTTGGTCGAGGCGAGCATCGCGCCCTACCTCAAGACCGACCCTGAAATCGTCAAACGCCGCGTCACCATGCGCAAGCTGCAAGACGCCATCGAGGACTTCATGGTCGAGAAGATTCTGCACCCGGAGCCACCACCGCGCGCCGCGCGGGCGGCGCGCTTGTAGCCTTGCTGCAGGCAGTTGCCAGACTTCTTGCCGCCCGGAAGGCCAGCTCGGCGGATTCCTGACGAACCGGCCGCCCCGCGAGCGCATGGGGGCCTGGGCCCCTCATACCCCGGACAAGGGAATGGCAAGCGAGGCATACGGCCCAGCGCCTGCGGATAAATCTCGCTTCGAACGGGTCATAAGCTCTAAAATTTAGGTTAAAACACTACCATGTGGTAAGGTTTTAACCCGGTGCCTGCCAAGGAAGTGTCTCTTGAAGGGCCTATTTCGGCCCAGGTCACTGGATTCCGGCGACCTGGCGCACCCCAAAACGGCCAAATCCGCGGATTTGAAAGAGGCCCCACTTGCCCGGCGAAAGCATCACCAAGCCCACCACCGTCCAGCAATTCCTCAAAACGCGCTCCGGTCTGCGCGTCGAGGCCAGCGCCGTGGATCACTTCCTCACAACCGTCGACGAGCTCGCCGGCCGCGTGGCGGACAAGGCCACCGAAATAGCCAAGGCAGAGCAGCGCACGACCATGCTCGAGCGCGACGTCATCGAGGGCTTCAAGGCCGTGGTCGGCACCCCCGGCCAGGTGGATCCCGCATCGGTCTTCCGCCAGCTCGATGCGCTCGACACGGATTCTTTGGCCAGGGTCATCAACCTGATCCAGGAATGGCTAGAGGCCCGCAAGCCGTGAGGAAGCGCGAGCTCGCCCGGGCCGTCGCCACCAAGCTCGAAGCGCGAGGCCTGTCGGGCGACTTGGTCGAGCTCGTGATTCAGGCGACCATGGATCACCTGAGCGACGAGCTCGCCCGCACCGGCCGCCTCGAGTACCGCGATCTCGGCACTTTCAGCGTCGAGACGTACAAGGCTCGCAGCATTCACAACCCCAAAACCGGCGCCATTATCCAGCTGCCGGCCCGGCGGGGCGTGAGCTTCAAGCCCGGCCTGCGCCTGATGAGCAAGCTCCCCCCCATCGCGCCAGCCCAGGCAGAGCCCGTCGAGACACAGGTGCCTCGGCCTATCGAAGGGCCGGCCTGGGTTCGCCTGAGACCCTCCCCCTTCATCCCTGAAGGCAAGGAATTTGGCCCGCTGTTCCACCAGGCGATCGCCATGGCCGGGGGCCGGCTCGTCCGGCTCGAGGGGGGGCGTGGCCTGCTCGATATAGACGGCTACCGCTACGAGGTCGTCGACTGCCGCTCGAAGCTGCACAAGGCCAGGAACCCGCTCGCCAAGTTCCAGGAGCAGGTGCTCACCTTCATCTTCTGGCCCACGGTCACGGCCGCGGCGCTCGCCCGGTGCGTGTCAATAGATTCTGGACACGAAAAGGGTAAAAAGTTCGGATCTCATCGTGAGAGCGCTGGCTCCAAGTGGGGGGCCGCTTCCGCAGCCTCCGCCTTTGTGGGCTCCGGCGGCTCCGCGGCTCGTTCTGGCGTGGGCTGCACCGGCGGATTGATCCAAGCTTGGGCGGGGAGGGTCGGCGGCGTGGGCAGCCCGCGAACGAATCGTTCCGGATGGGCGACATAGGCTGACTTCAGCGTCTGGCGGCGGGTTGCCTGGACCTTTTCGGCCAGGCCAAGGTGGACCTGTGCCGGCGTGAAGTAGCCGATGCCTGAGTGTTGATGGTCGTGGTTGTACCAGTTGAAGAAGGCACGGCAGTGCGTCCGGGCATCCTCGATGCCGCCAAAGGCAGCCGGGAAGTCGGGTCGGTACTTCAGGGTCTTGAATTGGGCTTCGCTGTAGGGGTTGTCGTCGCTGGTGTACGGTCGGCTGTGGCTCTTGGTCACGCCCAGATCCGCCAGCAGCAGGGCCACGCCCTTGCTCGTCATGGCCACGCCGCGATCCGCGTGCAGTGCGAGTTGCTCGGGTACGATATTCTCCTTGGCCATGGTTTCGCCGATGAGGTGCTCAGCCAGCTCCGCGGTCTCGCGTTCAGCAATCATCCAACCAACGACGTAGCGGCTGAAGATGTCGATGATGACGTACAGGTGGTAGTGGCGCCATTTCACTGGACCGCGCAGCTTGGTGATGTCCCAGCTCCAGACCTGATTGGGACCAGTGGCCAGCAACTCGGGCTTGGAGTACACGGGGTGCTTTCGCTGGGCGCGCCGCTCGCGAATTTCGCCATGTGCGGCCAGGATGCGATACATCGTCCGAACCGAGCACAGGTAGGTGCCCTCTTCGAGCAACTTCGCCACCACCGCGGCGGGCGCCATGTCCACGAAGCGCTCTTCATGAAGTAGGTCGAGCACGGCTTGCTGCTCGTCGGGTACCAGCGCGCGCGGGGAAAATCGTGCCGTCGGCGCGACGGGCTCCTTGGGAGACAGGCGGGCATAGAAGGTGGCGCGCGGCATGCCAATGACAGCGCATGCCTTCCGGGTGCCTATTTCAGGCCCCAACTCGGCGACAGCGTTCATTTCTGCTTCTCGCAGCGCAGGATCTCCTCCTCGCTCGGCTGCTTCAACTCGAACAACTGTGAGATTTTTTTTGCACATCGATTACCAAACTGGCCTTGCGCAGATGATCGCGGAGCTTCTGATTCTCCCTCGCCAGCTTCTCCAACTCCAGGTCACGCGGATCCTTGAGAGGCCGACCCATCTTGGCGCCACCGAGCGAGCCCTCCGAGCGGGCGCGCCGCCAGTCGGTGATCGTGGAGCTGTACAGCCCCTCGCGCCGCAGGATGGCAGCCTTCTCACCGGGCTTGATGGCGGCGTCGAGAGCGTCAAGAAGGCGACTCTTGTACTCGGCGGTGAAAAGACGGCGCTTGGGCTCGGCGGGGACTTCGGAATCCGGCCGGTCGGTGGGCTTGGTCAAGAGAACTCCATTCATGGGAACGTTTACCTTTCTACGTTAACATTCCCGCCCTCGGAACTACTTTTTCGTGGCGACCGTGTCTCATCTCATCTTGGCACAGAGGGGCCGAGCACGCGCCGGACGACCCTCCCATCATCAGCATGTCGGGTCTTCGCCCCGTCCTCCAGGACCCCGGGCTCGTTCAGGTAATAGGCCTGGTCGATGTCATCGCTGAGGATCACCTGAGACTCGCCGTCCACACCCGCTTCGGGAGCGTCGTCTATGTGTTTATGCTGGGCTGCTACACTGGCACGGCCGGCGAGTTGATTCAGGCCTTCGGGCACTTGAGCGAAGGCGTCATTCAGCTGGAAAGCTGGCACCTCCTCCAGCCGGAACCCGCCCCACCAGGATTTGAGCCCAAGGTGGAAGTCGAGTCTAATGCCCCGCCGGCCCGGCTGCACAACGCCTGGGTGCGTTACCAGCCCACTCCCTTTTTCGCAGAGGTGGGCCAGCTGGTCGAGTGGCGTCCGCAGGCCATTGCCATGGCCAGGGGCCGGGTCGTCGAGGCGGCGACCCTGGATGCCCCGGGCCTGATCGTGATCGATGGCCACCCGTACCCCTTCATCGATCGGCGCATGCCCCACCTCAAGGAGAGGCTTTCGAGTGCCGCCATGCTGAATAGGGAGGTGATGGGTAGCTTCGGGGCGAACTTCACCAGTCGCGACCCCGACAACCAGAGCCTCAAGCCGACGCTGCAGCTGCTCAACCTGCGCACCAACATCCAGGATCAGGGCGCCATCCAGGTGATCGGCCAGGTCGAAGCGATCCATGAGGATCGCGTGCGCTTCGTGATTCATCACGAGCGAGCTTTCTACTACACGAGCATGCGCGGCCGTTATGCGGGCGAGGTGGGCGATCCGGTCCAGGCCCTCGGACGCCTGGTGGCCGGGGAGATACACCTGGAGCGTTCGCATGTCCTGCAGCTTGAGCCCCCGATCGGCGCCCAGGATGAGCCCGCATGATCGCCGCCGGCGCCGAGGCAGCGGACTGACGACAACTAAAATTGCCGATCGTATTGCCTCACGATAGATTGTAACCCAAGCAGCACTTTTGCCTCATTAGAAATGTCACCCAGTGACCTGTCACGCTTCCCAGGCTGGCGAAAGAGATCGGCTTGGAGCAGCGGCGAAGGTCGCACAGGATCATGTCGTGGCATGTGGGCTTTCAGGTCTTGGCTCATCGTTTAACTATACACCGTTACGTAACGGTGTATAGTTAAACGATGAGCCAAAAGAAGTACGCCACTGATGCCGAGCGCCAACGCGCTCACCGCCTGCGCGTGAAAGAGCGCCTGGCGGGGTTGCAACCAGCGCCACCGCAGCCCGCCCAGCAGCGAATGCCGCCGCGCCCTCGGCGGCTCCAGTTGGTGGCCGATGAATTGCGGACGTTGCAGGGCGGGTGCCGGAGCTGGCTCGACGCATCCCTTGCCAATC
>MWWH01000183.1_pt1 | contig 16960 bp, 21 predicted proteins | sample 1047231 | NCBI WGS metagenome assembly MWWH01 (sample SAMN06349967, study PRJNA376086) | soil metagenome | isolation source: MG3-2 sample Antarctic (ecotone) soil | place: Antarctica | collected 2015-01-13 | reverse complement strand
GTTCCCGCGAGTTAAAAACGAAAGTTGTAATGGCAGCTTTAGCGTAAGGCGCGTAGCAATCAACTTTCTTCCGCAGGACTTCGATCCCTTCCGTTCCCGCGTCATATTCCCAAAATGTTTTTATCAGCGCGCCGGTCTCGGCCAAAAACGAAACTTCCAAATCCGGATTGTGGCTCGGCAGCGTTGGTTTCAAATTGAGGCCGGCGACTTCATAACGCGACAGAAGGATTTTGACGAGCAGATCACGCACGGCCAAATTGTGAATCGTCGGGTTGATGAGCCGTGCAGCCGTGTAGATTTTTCCCGAGCCGAACGGCTGCACTTTTATTTGTTTGTTGTCCACCAATTTCCCGAGATCACGCGAGGCGTTCGCTTTGCGTGAGCTTTCCGATTGGTGGCCGTAACACAGCGCAATAATCTGCTGCGTTGACAGGTACTCTACCATCTCAATGTAGTAGAGAATTTTCTCCGCCGTGCTGCCAAACTCCTTCGGCAATGCTACCGCTGGTCGCAGCTCTGCAAGCGGCACACGCTGCGGTTCTGGCTGAACAGCCACCTGCACCAGGGGTTTTATTTCGACTGCCGATCCGAGTGCATCAGGTTTTTGCTCTCCTGCAATAATGCTGTAGCGGCTATGCGTGCTGGCAATGATTTCACTAGCAAAGCTCTGTCTGCCTTGCGGCGGGGGAATGGTCTTTAGGTGGAACGTGTCAGCGGCTCTTGTTGCCGGACGGCATAGCGCCTGATGCGGGGGCATATTGAGCAGATCATCAGGCTCGTAATTGCCGATCTGGTTGCGTAGGTAATTCGCATCCTTATCACCGACGCCAAACATAATCATGGTGCCGACGTTACCGAAAATGGCATCACGCTGGTTGTCTTGGAGCTGGCTGATGAACTGGTGCGCGAGCGTCAGGCAGAGGTTGTATTTGCCCGCCTCGGATAGAATCTTGTCGAACGCCGAATTGGTAAAATTCTGAAACTCATCAACAAATAAATAGTAGGGAATCCGAGCCGCTTTCGGGAGTGCCGCCCGCTGCATCACAGCCTGTTGAATCTGGCTCACTAAAAGCGACCCTAGTACGGTGGCGTTATCGTCACCGATAGCGCCGCTCGCTAAATTCACCAGTAGTATTTTTTGTTTCGCCACGACATCAGCGACTGATAACGCATTCTGCGTGGTCGAAAACATTCGGTAAAAATGGGGCGCGTATAGGAACCGATTGACGCGGGAAATAATCGGAGTGGCCGCGTCTTTGGGGTAGGCGGGGTAGTCGAGCTGCCAGAAATCGCGCAGCATGGGATGGTCTAAGTTAGCAGTCACGCGGCCACGAAAGGCCGGGTCTTGCAGCAGCCGCTTGATGTCTACAAAGGTCGAGCCGGGAGTGATTGCCAGCGTCTGCAGAGTCGCCCGCAAGATGTCATCCATGCGCTGGCCCCACGATTCAGACAGACGCCGAAAAGTGACGTGCAGATTGTCGGCCAGGAGTGCTACTTCATCATCATTTCTGGCATGGAGCACGTTGAGCGCAATGGGGTGCTCTTTATCATTGGCGTTGAAATAAATGGTGTCAGCAGCCCTGTGCTCGGGAATGGTGTTGAGCAGGTCTTCAACCAGATCGCCGTGCGGATCAATGACACAAACGCCAGCGCCGCGGTCAATGTCAGCGAGTGCAATGTTAGTAATGAGCGTGGATTTGCCCATACGGGTTTTGCCCACGATGTACAGATGACGGTCTCTGACGGCATCAGGAAGCGTGACCGGCACACGCTCGCCCCGCACCTCACTTTCCCCGATATTAACTTCACCAGTTCTAAATGATTCGGGAGGGAGTTGTGCTTTCGCAGATGTCGTCTCCAAACATGGAAGGGGTAAGGGGGTTGTAGGGAAGTGAGCAAGACCCACCAATTCATCAGTAGAGAGCACCATGAATTCTTCCGAGTTACGGGTGAAAGAATTGGCCGTGCCAGCGTCCCGCACCTTGATTGTCTGTTCACGTGTACTGTATTGCTGTGCCAGCGTTTTCAGTAGCCGCTCGACTTCCGCCCCATCGCTGCCTAAGCAGTTTACTCCCGCAACCCACAGCGGCAGTTTTTTCACCAGCTCGTCATGAAAATTTAGGCCAGGGTGTAATTCAGGATTTCGGGATAACCATTCTTGGCCCCTTGCCCTCATATGCTCTGCGTCCGCGTCTTGGATAGGACGGAGTATTACTTGTAGGCACAAAAAACCCTGCTGGCTGGCTCGATCTAAGAAGGGCACGAATTGGGTGTATGGGTCTATTGTAAAAGCGCGTAAGTCGTTAATGGGCCTGTAGCAAATATTCTCTTGGCTAGCCCGCCAGACTGACAGCTCAGGCACTTCAATCGCTCCCGGTTGGTCTAACACCGCGAACTGGGGGAAGAAGTACGAGAGTTGCTGTTTGACGAAGGAGACAGACTCCTCGGGTACGCCGAGTCTGAAATAGAGGCTCCCGCCGCCAGCGACCAACTCGAAAGCAATGGAGCAATCCAAGGAGCGGAGATTTAATAGGAAGCCGTGCATCATCGCGGGTTTGATTTCTCCCGAGATAAGGATTTTAAGATTGCTGTAAATAGTTTCGTTGATGGGCGGGTCAATGCAAGGGGGATGCATTGTCGTATTCCATGTGACACTGGAGGGGGTATTGTCGTTGGCTTCTGCCTGTAAATAATTTCTTTCTCCCGAGTTTAAATCTTTATAGAAATGACCTATAAGGTGTGTATAAAGGCGGGCACGGAAGTCCACAGCCGCAGCTTCGGGAATAGTAATGTTTGGTAACAGTTTCGGTGGGGAGAGTTCTATTTCGAACATCCTCTTATATAGACTCTCGCCGGTTTCCTCAGCATTAAACCCCCACCCCTGCTTGCTATTGCAGTCTTCATAAAAACTATATGGATTACAACTCACTCTCACGTGTGGCAATGCGACTAAGTCTTTAAGCCCCTTGAGCCGCTCGGCTTTAGTAGCCTCTTCAATGTTTTCAGTCATAACGATGTAAGAGGAACGCAGGAAGAAACTGTAGTACGGCGGGATTTTGAATGTGGGCACTGAAACCCTTCCCGGTAGTTCCTGATCGCTATTAAAATCGTATTTGTAAAATGCTTTCCTTGTAACTATCGGCACCGGCAACCCCGCAGCAGCATAAGCCTCATCTTGCAGTTTAATCCGCTCATTCACGAGCTGGAGAAATCGCTCAAATTCCGCAGCGACATACTGTTCGGTCTGTTCGCGTTTACACTGTTCGGCCAGTTCGCGTTTACTTGGGCCAAAGATTTTTCTGAACAATGACATGAGGAACCGCCACGAAAGGGGTAGGTAAAGCGTTGGAGAGTATATGGAAATTACTGAAGAACGGAAACGGGGGGTTGAGTTATTCCACGTCGCGCAATATCTGTTATGCGACGTGTAGGGCTTAAAATGCGGATATTGACGGTTGCTGCCGCTGTGCTACGCTACATTTAAGAATTAACAATCCTTCTTATGGAACTTACACAAGAATACCTCGATAAAAAATTTAATGAAGTGAATCAGCACATTACGGACTCAAATGAGGAGCTGGCGCGCATTATCGCTAAAACGGTTGCCGAACCTATGGAGCGGCACTTTGAGGATATAAAAGACCTTATCCAAATGAAGGAGAAGATAGAGCAGCACGAGTTAGAGATTCAGCGCCTCAAGCAACACATCAAACTCGCCTAATTTCATCGCACTGCTGCGAACCACACTTGACGGCGGCCACCTGTCTGCTAGGCTTCATGTTAGAAATAATCCCTCTCCTGTGCAGCAGCGACTACACAAATACAAGCGCGATCTTGATAGACTCCCGCCGAGAGAAATCACCGAACGATCACTTGAAATAATATCCCTCATCGAACGTTATCGATTTTTACCCACGTCCTTAATCATGCGTTTGATTGAAGGGCACGAGAATCACACCGCGCGTCACTTACAAGCCCTCTACCACAAAGGGCTAAGGCCGCTTAATGCACCTTCAGCACGAGTTGATGATAAGCCGTTTTCACGCGATGCTTGAACTTGCCTGCTGGCGCTCTAATGGCCGCGTAGAGCTTCACCAGTTCAAGCAAGGGTCGGAGCTTTGGAACAAGGTTGATGTTCCCGTGATGCGTTTCAACGGCCAGCGGTGGTTTGAATCGGATAAGACGGAGACGCTACCCCACAGGCCGGATGCTTTTTCACTTTACGCTTCACGCAGGCGCAGGGCGACCAAGATTTAGCACATTACTTTTACGAGGCCGACCGCAAGCACACAAGCACGAAGAAGCATAACCGGAAACTTCGCGCGCACTTTCATTACATCGTAAAGCAACGCCGGCATGAGGAGCACTACGGCGTGAAGCGTATCCGAGCGGTCTTAATCGAGACGACTGATATGTATTGGGCTGACGAACTGCGCGAAGCAGCAAAGCACGTCATGGTGTCAGGTAACAAGCCCCTCTCCCCTATTCTGGTTTACCACGTCTCAGTTGTTCAGCGATACGAAAGAGGTACAAGACGGAGAGCGCACGCGGAAAGTCCCTCTATATTTTACAAAGCCAGAAATAATTTTTAAGAAAGTGTGGGCTTCGCCGGTCGAAGATAAATTGATTTCTATACTTGAGTAGCGATCATTTAACTAACAAATTATGCCAAGCAAAAAATCATCATCCCCTACTAACCAACTCACCCCTCCGGTCGAGCTTATAGAGCGCCGGATTTATTACATCCGAGGACAGAAAGTGATGCTCGATTCTGATCTCGCGGAGTTGTATGAAGTGCCTACGTACAGATTGAACGAAGCAGTAAAGCGTAATAGTAAGCGCTTCCCTGATGATTTCATGTTTCAGCTTACAAAGGAGGAGGCTGAATTTTTGACATCGCAAATTGCGATGTCAAAAACAGGTAGAGGCGGGCGCCGCACCTTACCTTACGTATTCACTGAACAGGGCGTAGCCATGCTTTCAAGCGTACTCAACAGTGAGCGCGCTATTGAAGTTAATATTGTTATCATGCGTGCGTTTGTGAAGCTGCGGGAGATGCTGTTATCGAATGAAGAACTAAACCGGAAGTTTGCAGCACTTGAGCGTAAATTCGCTGAACATGATGAGAGCTTCAAAGTAGTCTTTACTGCGCTGCGTAATTTGATTGCAGCGCCGGAGAAACCACGCCGACAAATCGGCTTTAAGACTGGTGAAGAAAAGTAAGGTTTTGAGGTGCCAATTTGCCACCTCAATATAATCGTATGAGGCAATCACAAAACAGTCATCGCCTGAAGTGCAAAGTCTGCTACCGATCATTTAGCAGTACGGCAATGCTCAGACTCCACTATGAAGAACACGGCGGCTCGGCTACGAAACACTGTAATAACTGTGGTGCAAACTACCCTTCAACCGGCTATCATCGGTGTTAAATTTTATGCTATTGCAATTATTAAATTGTACTATATTTATTAACAATGGTAGTTGAAAAATAATTACTTATGGTTCAACTGCATACGAAAGGACTAAACAAATGTCAAAAAAATATCTTCTTGCCCTAGCCTTGATCTTGCTTGTAGCGCTGACCCTAATATTTTTTTATAAAAAGCAAGAACCCCAGCCTACACCTGAAATTACAAAAGTTTCTTTTGGTTATCAGCCCTTCGGAAGCAACCTTCCTTTTTTCATAGCAATCGAAAAAGGGTTTTTTAAGGAACAACTGCTTGAGGTTACACCTGAAAAAATTATTTCTGCAAATGATGCTGCTAACGCTGTCGTCAATGGTTCTATCGTTGGTAATGCAACCGTTCCACTAAATGTGATTTTGAACATCGAGGAAAATCAACCAGGACTCATGAAGATCTTCATGGTTAAAGCATCATCCAAAGAAGTTTGGTCAGACTATCTACTTGTAAAAAAAGGCTCTAATATTAATTCCATTTCACAATTAAAAGGCAAGAAGGTGGGAGGCTATCCTGGCTCGGCTCAACAGACTCTGATTAGACTGATCCTCAGGCAATTCATGAATGAAAAAGACATTATTACAATTGAGTTACCTCCTAACACACAACTACAAGCCCTAGACAGCGGACAGGTTGATGCTCTCCTTACTTATGATGAAACTGCGGTTACCGCTCTGCAAAGTAACATTGGACAAGTTCTTGTAGAAAACCCTCTTGGTAAATATGTTATTGACCCTCTATATGCTTTCCCTTATGTGCTCTCATCAAAGTTTGTAAAAGAAAACCCCCAAGCAGCACGGAAGATTCGTGATGCAATGTATAAAGCAGCAGACTTCATCGAAACCAATGAACCAGAAGCCCGGCAGATTATGGCAAAGTGGGTAGGCATAAAACCTGAAATAGCTTTAAAGGTTAATCTATGGGCGCAGGTCAAAACTGAAGAAGTTGATAAGACTGCGCTTCAAAAGCTTGCAGACATTTTCTATGAAGGAGGTATTACAAAGAAGCAGATAACTGCAACACACCTGTATCTAACAGAGGATGATTTGAAATACTGATGGCGAAAATTCAAATTCAACACCTAGTAAAATCATACCCCTCTAACACAGATGATAATGAGAGAGTTCTCATTTTAAATGACATAAGTCTATCAGTTGCTGAAGGGGAGTTCCTCACCTTTTTTGGCCCCAACGGTAGTGGTAAGTCAACTCTCTTAAAAGTGATTGCAGGCATCGAGCCTCATGACAGCGGCATTGTTTCAATCAACTCAAAGAGTCCGCAGGAAGCAAAGACTGGTCTGATCTTTCAAAACTATAGCGACTCCCTAATGCCTTGGCTCAATTGCTGGGACAATATTCTCTTCCCGTATAGCTTGAAAAAGAGAAGACATAAATTAGAAGAAGCACAGGAGAAACTGATTAAGCTCTTATCGGAACTCAAGATCAAACTACCAGTAAAAAACTATCCTTACCAACTAAGCGGTGGGCAGCAGCAACTTGTTGCTATCCTACGAACACTGATCTACCAGCCTGACGTCATTTTGATGGACGAGCCATTTAGCGCACTAGATTTTCAGACCCGCTCGTTCATGCAGATGACATTGCTAGATATCTGGCAAAGAGAGAAGCCGACAATCTTGTTCGTGTCTCATGATATTGAGGAGGCGATCTTTTTAGCTGACCGATTAATACTTCTAAGCGCCCTTCCTGCAACGATCAAAGTAAGCAAGACAATTCCATTTGGTCGCCCAAGGACTCACATCTTATTTGAGAGTAATGACTTCTTTGAACTGAAGCGGGAAAGTCTGCGAACTTTCAGAGAGGAAGTTTCATGAGAAAAGAACTGTTTTATGGACCTCTCATGGTGCTTCTGTTCTGGTACGTTACATACTGGATTGGGATCATTAATCCCCTCTTCTTACCGCCGCCGCATGTAGTAGTAGCAGAGTTGTTTAGAATTTTACTTACCTTAGAATTGTGGAAGGATATTGGTTCTTCGTTAGGGAGGATAATTGTAGGATTTTTGATTGCGGCTGTAGTTGGGATGCCACTCGGACTGTTAATGGGCTACTACGAGAAAGTGTATTTATCGTTTGAAGTAGTTGTTGATTTTTTTCGTTCTTTGCCAGCGCTAGCGATTTTCCCTTTGTTGATGTTCTTCTTTGGTATTGGTAATGCAGCCAAAATTGCAACAACTGTTTTTTCATGCAGTTTGATTATTGCGGTGAATTCTATTTACGGTGTAACAAATAGTAAGAAAACGCGCAAGATTGTTGCCTTCCTAATGGATGCTAATCCAAGAGAAATTTTTTGGAAGGTCATTTTAATGGATGCGCTCCCGCAAGTGTTTATCGGCATGCGAACGAGCCTCTCACTTGCTGTCGTTGTTGTAGTGGTGACCGAGATGTTTATTGGAACGAATTGGGGAATTGGACATCGCATCTTTGAGGCACAACTTACGTACAGAGTTCCAGAAATGTACGCTTCTATCATAATCGCCGGAATACTTGGCTATGCGTTAAATAAAGCTTTCATTAAATTTGAACAAAGGATCGTTCACTGGAGCGGGGAATAACTATGCAAAGCAAGAACCCGGCGAATGGGACTTCGCCGGCCATACCTAGCCCTACAACGGCTGCTACGCCCCCTGCCACGTCTAGCCCTACAGAGACTACCATTCCGCTAGTAAGTGTCACTCCTACACCTGATACAGCTACCGCTCGTCAGAATACTAAAACAGAGCCTGTAGATATTCTGTGGGTGAGCATTGTTATTGCACTTTTATTCGGGATAACTGGGGTAATATACCGAAGGAGAAAAGGAGGAGAGCAAACAGATCAGTTATATATTACAGAAGAGCCAAAGAATTTATTTCATTACATTAGTGCCACTTTTAAAAAGCATTCGCCAGAGTACCTAGTATTTATAGCACTGCCTTTAATTGTCGGACATGCTTTAAACGTCAATCTACTCTCCCTTCTGGCATTATGGGGAATTTTAGTTACAGTCCTAGGCGCTTTTTATGCGGCAAGGGCAGACTACTCATCAAGTAATGCATTCAGTGAAGCAACTAAATCACATGAGGAAGCTAAAAAAACATATCTAGCAGTCGTGAATTTTGCAGAGAACCTAGAAAGTTTTATTGAAATAGTTAAACATGATCTTCAGAAGATCGAAGGTGATGTAACTCTCAAGTTCTTAACAGTCATCCCAGCGTTTGGCACCATTGGATTAAAAAAATACTACGACGATATGAAGAGGTTGGACGCCACTTATGTGGATTTCCCTGAAGTCTGGACACATTTTATAAAGCCGCCTGCAAGTTGAGTTTAGATCGTTGATCGAGCCATTCCCAATAGCAGTCGGATTGTTTGAGCAGTTCCATGACGGCTCGCACAAAGCTCAACTCCGTGCGTGCCGTGCGGCGCGAGGTGACGCGGCGCAAGTGCTCTGTGTTCCTCATCAGACGACACCCGATATGCGCCAAGATCAGCAGCGCGATGGCGACCAACGTGAACATCCGCGTCCACGCCTGCAAATCTGTGATCCGCGCTCGGCTGAAACCCAACACCCACTTGGCATCGCGAAAGCCCTCTTCGCAACTGAACCGGCATTTGTACTCTTCAACCATCCGAAAGGGTGTCCATCTCCGATTCGACACCAAGTTCCAGACACTCCACTTCCCCTCTTTGTCGCGCTGGCGACTCTGTGTGATGAAGACTCGTCGCGGGCTGCTTTCGCAGTAGGCGAGGCGTCCCAAAGCGCGGCGGCGTTGATTGCCCGTCATCCGCACCTCACCCAACTTCACCCACTTACCTTGCCACTTGATTTTCACATTGGCTTTGGTGCGAATCACGAAAGAAAGCCGCAATTCATTCAGCAAATCGAAGGTCTAAGGTGTACCCCAATGTCAAGACCAAAAACCAGCTTATTTAAGGTGGATCGCTGTTGCTCCTAATTTAGGCCAGTTGCCGATAGACGGCCTCTGGTGTTTGGTAATTGAGTGCCTGATGCAGGCGCTCACCGTTATAGAAGTTGAAGTATGTTCCCAGACCGCTGATCGCCTCCGGGACTCTCTGGTAATCCTTAAGGTAGACCTCCTCGTATTTGACCGTCCGCCACAAGCGTTCGACGAAAATGTTATCCAGCGCACGGCCTCGTCCATCCATACTGATCGGGATGCCTTCTGTCAGCAACCGCTCGGTGAAAGCCGTGCTTGTGAACTGCACACCCTGATCCGAGTTGAATATCTCTGGCCTCCCTCGTCGCAGAGCGCGCTCCAGGGCACTGCGACAAAAGTCGCTCTCGAGGGTCACCGAGACTTCCCAAGCCAAGACATAGCGCGAGAACCAATCAATGATCGCCACCAGATAGATGAACCCGTGCCGCAAGCGAATGTAGGTAATGTCCGCTGACCAGACTTGATTGACGCGCGCCATCTTCACGCCCCGTAACAGGTACGGATAAATGTGGTGTCCGGGCGCAGGTCGCGACAAGCGCGGCTTTTGATAGATCGCTTCCAGCCCCATCAACCGCAACAATCGTTGCACGCGCTTGTGGTTGACGATGTAGCCTTGCGTGCGCAGCCACGCCGTCATCCGGCGAATGCCATAGAAGGGCGTGCGCGTGTATTGCTCATCCAAGAGCCGCATCAAGAGCAGCGTCTGCTCGTTCTCTAGACGCGGTTCGTAGTAGAGACCCGCACGCGACAACCCCAACAATGCACACTGTCGCCGCAGGCTAATCTGCTCGTGGGCTGGCTCAATCATCTGGCGCTTCTTGTCAACTGAGTAGTCCAGCTTTTTTTTTGAGCCAGTCGAGTTCGACCTTGAGTTGCCCGATCTGCTGGTAGAGTTCTGCTTTCAACGCTTCTTCGTCGCGCGCCGTGCGCGAGTGCCGGTCGGAGAAAATTTCTGGTGCTCCTTCAAGGACTTGTTTTTTCCACTGCGCGACTTGATTCGGATGCACCTCATAGTGGAGGGCGATTTCGTTGACTGTGCGTTGCCCTTTGATCGCTTCCAACGCGATCTTGGCTTTGAGTTCGGCGGTGTAGCTGTTTCGCTGCTTCTGCATGATTTCCTCCGTTCGGATCAGCAGCGATTTTACACCTTAAACACTGGCTCAAATTTCGGGGTACATCATAGTCTCGACATCGGCAAAGCCACGATCTGCGGTGACGATGAAGCGTGTGCGGGCGATGCCGCACACGATTTGTGCGAAGACCACTTTGATAAACGCGCGCTCGTAGAGAGTGCGCCGGTCTTTCAACTCCGACTCGTGATAGGCACGCCAATAGAGCGGAATGGCTCGCCGCCCCGTCATGACCGACGCGACCAACAGGTGGTGCGTGTCTTCAATCGTCCAATCAATTGCGAGACGAATCAGCCCTTCGACCGCCAACCGCCCGACGAGCGCTTGGGCATGAGCGTGCGCCAACTCAAGAGTATCCAACCGCTCGTTATGCACAAAACGGGAGAGCCGTTTGCTGGCGGCTTCAAAGTTGTCGAAGTGTCGCGCCAGTGCCGCCTGGCAACAACTGCCCGTCGCCAGCAAAGCGGCGACCAAGTCAATGAAGGCGTTTCGTTGATGCCCATGTGCATCGGGCAGCAGGGCATTGATATACTCGACAAGGCGAGTAGATAGAGCATCTTTTTTCATCACAGAAACAAGGCTCTCACAAGTTTCTAACTTGTTGCTACTCGCCCATTTACTAAATGTGTCCAGACTTCAGGTGGATTTCCATAATTTTCTATCAAATAGAATCACCTCAGGTAATAGTAAGCTCAGTATTCTCACTCATAACGGGGCCCAGACAGCGGATTGGATTTTTGATGTCTTAAGCGCTACCAAAACAAACGGCACTCAACAAACACCAAGCCAAGAAATTTTGGATGAGACAAAACTTCATTATTTAGATCAGAAAAAGTACGTTGAAAGTTTAATCACAAAATGGGGAGTTGCTAAATTAGAATTAAGAGTTTGGGACATTACAAAGCTCCCAAATTTACAAACACAAGGCCCGGTTTCTATTCCTTTTCAGTTTCTTATTGTGCAGCATGGCAGCCATAGGAAAGTTTATTTTTTATTTAGTGGTTCATATTTTTACGATTTCATTTTCAGAGCCGTTAACGTGCCGGTTGATATGGGCGAATTGGTTACTCTTACAAAAGGATATTTTGTAGATAAAGATGAGAAATTAATTAATATCTTTGTTAATATTTTTGACAGCCTTTTCGCACCAATGGATTTGTTGTTGTACAATTCATTGCAGACGCATTATCCTGATAAAGTCACTGTAACTTCCAACAATCAAGGGTACACAATCTAGAAATAACGGATTATCATTGCACCCAGCCAGATTAGGGAGTCAACTTCTTTAGCAAGCCGATACCTTCAGCACTTCACTTCATCAAGCCGCGTCGTATAACGAAGTGTAAGGCGGGATCACCCGCACTTTTTTCAAATCGCAAAAGAACTCGGCCTCATCGTTAGCCCTGATACTCTGCTATACTGTTCGTGTCAGAAAACTGTAGTTTTCTGACACCTCAAATACGGCTTCTCTACCCTATCATTTTGTTAGAGGTTTCAATCTCGAATGATCGGGTTTTTTGACACTTACAAAAAAGCAGTTGCTATATACCCCTCTGTTTTTCTCGAATTGAACATTACAGTGTAAATCCCCTCCCCTGTTATCCACAGAAACCTCAATAAATCTTCAGGATATCTGTGGTATAATTGAACAAAATGGTTATTATGTTCAATCTTGCATGAAGCTATTCCCTGAGGATTTTGATGAAGAAAGCCGAGCAGCTATAAAGAGAGCCTTTTGGGAGGGTTTGTTTTTTGGAACCCTAATAGTCGCACCTATTGTTTATGCTATTGCCGCATACGTTATTACTCATCCCCGTTAATCCCCTGCCCTGAATGCCTACCCGCCGCTCAGACACGATCAAGTATTTGACCCCAGACGAACTCAAGCGGCTGTTTTCCGTCATCAAGAGCAAGCGAGACAAAGCGATCTTTCTCATTGCCTACCGACACGGCCTCAGAGCCAGTGAAGTAGGGCTTTTGCACAAAGATAGTGTGGACTGGAAGCGGCAGCGTATCTACATCCAACGGCTCAAAGGAAGCTATTCCGCTGAGCATCCAATGCAGGCCGACGAGGTCCGAATTCTGAAAAGTTATCTCAAAAGCCGCACCGATGAATCCCCTGCCCTGTTTGTCAGTAATCGCAACACACCGATTCAGAGAGTGATGCTGCATTACCTCATGAAAGGTTACGCCCAGGAAGCTAAGCTACACAAAGATAAACAGCACTTCCACGTCCTCAAACACACCATTGCCACTCACCTACTCGACGCCTCTGATGATATTCGTTTTGTGCAGGACTGGCTTGGACATTCCAACATTCAAAACACCGTGATCTATACAACACTCGTTTCTTCATCGAGAGAGGCGAAAGCCCGGAAGCACTTTATAAAGCTTCCTAAATTCTAATAACTAACCAAAGAAAGGACTGTCTATGAACAGGTGCTCTCACTGCACTGCCCCACTCTTCTCTAACCCTGAGATAGAGTTGGGTGAATGGGTCGTACGTTGTTTTATTTGTAACGCAAAAAATATCGTCAGCTTAGAAGTAATTGGGTGGAGAGAGTAATGAGCCGGCTACTTAATAAGCGAACAGTTAAATATCAAAGACTCTTCTCTCCGCTCGGTCGAGCAGAAGAGATAGATATTCTTTTGAATGACGACGACGAATTCAATGCTACCAAGCTTTACCTCGATAGTCTTATCATGGACGCTCTCAGTCGCTTCCAACTTTCGGATGAACAGCTCACACAGCTACACCGGCAGCTATTAGACGATATACCTATCGCCGCTCGAAGATTTTTAGGCAGCGAAAAAAGTATGAGCGCTGATTATCAATTTTGTACTTACTTTACGTGGTACATCGCAGAGCGTGTAAATAAGCGCTTAGGAAAAAGTAATTTGGTAAAATCTGCTGATAATGAAAACAGCAACTAGATTTATCAAGTCACTCTCTGAAGAGCAACAGCGGTCTTTGAACCAGATCATGCGAAACCATTTGAGTCATCGAACTCGAACCCGCGCTCATGCTATTTTGTTGAGTGCGCGTCGTTACTCCATCAATCAAATTGCCGACATCTTTGCGGTTGATCGCGAAACCATCACGTCTTGGCTTGTGCGGTGGGAAGAAAGTGGAACTGATGGGCTTGATGATGACCCAAAAAGCGGACGACCACCGACCTTGAGTGACGAAGAAGAGAAACAAGCCATTGAGATCGTTAAAGAAGAACCGCGCGCTCTGAAACAACAACTTCACTCTGTGATTGCAAAGTTTGGCAAGAAACTTTCGCTTGAGACGCTTCGCAACTTGTGTCAGCGACACGGTTTGAGTTGGCGCAGGATTCGTCGGAGTCTGAAAGGATTGCGTGATGAGTCGCTCTTTCGTCAAGCCAAAGATGAATTGGAAGGCTTGAAAGCGCGGCATCGCGAAGGGTTGTGTGACCTCTACTATTTTGATGAAGCAGGCTTTATGCGAATACCTGCTGTCGGTTACGCGTGGCAGGAGAAAGACGAAAGGATTGAGGTCACATCGCAAAGAAGTGTGTCGGAGAACGTGTTGGGTTTCTTGAGCCTGGATGGCAAATTTCATCCCTTTGTTTTCAGAGGGGCGATTGATGCTTCGGTTGTGATTGATTGTTTCGATGCTTTCTCGCGCGTGATTGATAAACAGACGTGGGTCGTCATTGATAACGCTCCGACGCACATCAGCGAAGAGTTTGAAGACGAACTTGAGCGATGGGCAACGCGTGGGTTGCATATCTATTTCCTGCCTGCGTATTGTCCCGAACTGAACTTGATTGAACATCTGTGGCGCAAAATAAAGTACCAGTGGTTGCCGCTGAGCGCGTTTGAATCAAATAAGACTTTCGCGCAAGCGCTGGACAACATACTCGGTCAAGTCGGTTCTAAATACCAAATTACATTTTCCTAAGTGCTTATGATTGAAGGATTGCAACGCAGAATTGTCTAATGGCAACTGCGCGAGTGTCCGCACCATCTCATCTATAGTTCACAGTTGTTCCCGGTCTCAACAACCGACAATCCACATGGAGGTACACACCTGATGGGTAAATACTCAGAAGCGGACGCAGCTAAGGACACCGGCACTACTGAAGCAAAGGCAACCCAAGCTCATCACGACGCCCGTGATGCGAGCGGCGTCAGAGAAGGCGCGCGTGGTGCGACCGAAACACTCACCAAAGGCGAACAAGCCGAGGTGCAGGGAATCGAAGCAGAGCATGGAATGCCGGAATCGTCAGATTAATAATTTGACGCTTTGACTAAGTAGCTGGAAGGAAGAGCAGGTAGAGTCCTGCTCTTTTTTATTGTCTGCCAATACTTGCCAACGAAACCCTGTCACAGTCATAGCTGGCAGGGTTTTTAATCAAAAGAAATTGAGGGATTTCCATAGGTAGACGTTCGTTTGCCGATAATTCAGTATACCGAGCAGTAGTTCCCTTCCTTGTGGACAAACAAAAGCCGCATGAACGTGTGCGGCTTTTGTCGTAATCATGTGAACTTATTTGTAGGTTTTTTCGTCGCGCTTCAGTATCGCTGAAATAAAGGTGCTGTGCTGCTCGCGGTTGATTGTAAAAATAATGCGATACCGTCCAACACGACGACGGTATCGCCCTTTATTCGTTTTCCCTTTGAGCGGCACCGTGTCTCCCGATAGCGGGTCTGTTTCCATTGCATCGAGCGCCTTGATGATTTGCAGTTGCGCGTCCTCTGGCAACTTTCCAAGTTGCTTCTCAGCGCTGCCGGCGAGATTACAAACCCAAGTTACGTTTGACATGTTGTAATGATTTGAACTGGCCGCGCTTGATTTCTGCTTCCCCCTTGCGAACAAGCTTTTCTTCTTCTGGGGTTAATACGTCGTCAGCGTCAACGAGCCTTTTTGCCTTAATGAGCACTTGCCCGTTTTGGCTCTGAAACTCCACAAAATCCCCCTCAGCTAAACCTAGCTCGTCATACACGTCCTTTGGTATCACGACTTGGCGGCGCTGCCCTACTTTGCTTGGTCTAATTACCATGATTACTTCCCCCTGTCTGACAGTCTCTTTATATTCCATACTTTCATATTTACAGAAAGTATGAATCTCGTCAACACCTAGCGTATCTGTTGTTAACGTTACAGATGCGCTATGTTTTGGAGTGAACCCCTAGATTGAGACAAGTAGTTAAGCTAGGGTTGAGTGATAAAGCGTTTGCTCAAACTCGGCCGGCGGCAGATAACCTAAAGCCGAATGCAACCGCTTCTGATTATAGACACTTTCGAGGAAGTGCCCAATGCGAGCGCGAGCCTCAAAGAGGTCTTCATATTCGTAGAGGTATACTTCCTCCATTTTGAGCGTCTTCATAAAACTCTCGGCTTTGGCATTGTCATACGGGTTGCCGCGCCGCGACATGCTAATCGAGATGCCGTGTTCTTTGAGCAAGTTCGTATAGTCGGTGGACGCATATTGCACACCCCGATCTGAGTGATGCACCAGGCCCGGTTGGATCATCCGAGAGGCTATCGCCATCTTCAAAGCTGTGATAGCCATGTCAGCCTCAAGCGTATGATCCAGATGCCACCCGATGCACCGCCGCGAAAAAGCATCGAGTAGGACGGCCAGATAAATGAACTCGCGCTGCACTCGGATATAGGTGATGTCCGAGACCCACAATTGATCGATCCCGGTGATGATCAAGGCCGGAACCAGATTCGGGTAGACAGCAAAAGGATGACAAGAATCGGTCGTCCTCGTGAAGCTCTTTTTTCTCAAGCATAAGAGATTGTCTTGACGCATCAAGCGTAGAACCCGTTTGTGATTAACGACTACGCCGCGGCGTCTGAGTTCATGGGTGATGCGTCGATAGCCATAGGCTGACATCTCAAGCGCGAGGCGTTGAATCAAGTCGCGCAGTTCGAGGTCCGCCTCAACTTCGCTTTGTGGGAAGCGATGCCGGTAGTAGTCAGCACGGGCAATCTCCAAAGTCGCGCACATTTGCGTTACGGAAAGCAGATCGTGAGATGCAACCTCCTGGTGAATGATCTCGATCATGATCGGCCTCCATTGCGCCGGGCTGAGCCGACTTGCAGTTCGAGCCGCGACAAGGCTTTTTTTAAGAGGGCATTCTCCATCGTGAGTTGGCCGATCATTCGTTCCAACTCCGCAGTGCGAGCTTCGTCCTTATATATATGACCGTGACCTGAGAAGGCGCGCTCGGGATATTGAGCATGTTGCTGCTTCCACTTAGTGATGAGTGTCGGGTGGAGTTGATGTTCGCGTGCGGCTTGGGCTAGTGATTTACCGGCCTCAATTTCGCGCAAGATTTGAAGCTTGAAGTCGCGAGTAAATTGACGTTTTTTTAGAGTCATCGTTAAGTCTCCTATTTGTGCTATAGAAGCTTAACTTGTTGTCTCATTCA
>MWWH01000182.1_pt1 | contig 16972 bp, 12 predicted proteins | sample 1047231 | NCBI WGS metagenome assembly MWWH01 (sample SAMN06349967, study PRJNA376086) | soil metagenome | isolation source: MG3-2 sample Antarctic (ecotone) soil | place: Antarctica | collected 2015-01-13 | reverse complement strand
GTCCATGTCGCTACAGGTTTTCCCGTATGGGCGACGATTAGCGCGAACGGTATGGCAGCTTTAATCCTGCCTGACACGGTTAAGCGCGTCTGGATAATGGCCGACCACGACGTAAATCATACGGGTGAAAAAGCCGCTTCTATCCTGGCTAGCCGCCTTAGACTTAAGGGTTGTGACTGTCGCGTACTACTACCCAAGGGTCCCATTCCAGAACATTCCAAGGGCATAGACTTTCTGGACGAGCTAGGGGGTGCAGCATGAAAGATATTAACGAAGCTATGGTTAACGCTGACCAAACCGCAGACACTACGGTTAAAACTATCACAGCTAAAAAAAGCGCGGCTCCCAAACTAAAGATAGTTAAACCCGCCAAAGAAAAATCTATCCATAAAACACAAGCAACCTGCTTGATAGAGTTAGTAATCAATAAACACGTCAAATTATTTCATGATAAAGATGGTCAAGGCTATGCTTCAATTCCCACTGGCGATCACACTGAAAACTGGCCAATACATTCCAAGGGATTTAAAGACTGGCTAGCCAAGACGTATTATGCCACAGAGAAAAAAACGCCCTGCAATAACGCCATGCAAGATGCCTTGGCTACCCTGGAAGGCCAAGCCCGTTATGGCGCACCAGAATACTGTGTCGGACTCCGCATAGCTGGAGATCAGGAAGTAATCTATGTAGACCTGGGGGACGCTAACTGGCGCACCGTCAGAATTACTCAAGATGGCTGGAAAATAACGACACAAACTGCAATTAAGTTTGTACGCAGACGTGGAATGCGTGCGCTACCTGAATGCGTGCATAACGGTTCGCTAGAACTGTTATGGCGCTATCTGAATGTCCAGAATGATGCTGATAAGAAGTTAATTATTGGCTGGCTACTAGCCGCACTGCGCCCAACTGGTCCCTATACCATCCTGGTATTACAAGGTGAACAAGGCTCTGCCAAGAGTACGGCTGCACGCGTATTGCGCGATTTGATTGATCCTGCACTGACGCCACTACGCACCTTGTCTCGTAATGAACATGATTTGATGATAGCAGCGCTTAATAGCTGGGTATTGGCGTTTGATAATCTCAGTGGCTTATCGCCGTTGTTCAGTGACGCATTTTGCCGTATAGCAACCGGCGTCGGCTTCACAACTCGCCAGCTATACACTGATTCTGACGAACTAAATATCAACGTCCAGCGCCCCATCATCTTGAACGGTATTGATGATATTGCCACCCGTCAAGACCTGATAGGTCGCGCAATTATTATCACTTTGCCTACTATCCCGGAAGATAAATACAAGTCGGAAGATAAATTCTGGGCTGACTTTGAACGCGACCGTCCGCGTATCCTAGCCAGCCTGTTTGATGCCGTAGTAGGTGCATTGAAAAATCTACCGACTACCGACTTGGAGCATGGACCGCGCATGGCAGATTTTGCCAAGTGGGTGACTGCCGCAGAACCTGCTTTACATTGGGAAGCTGGCTCATTCATGAAGGCGTACAAGGGCAATCGCCAAGCTGCCATAGAAACGGGTCTGGAAGGTTCACCTGTGGCTCAAGTCATCCGCGATCTACTCACGAGACAGGCGCGCATAGAAGGCACAGCCAGCGACCTGCTAGATGGTTTTGAGAAGGACAACAGGTATCAAAGCATGGCTAGGCGTACATCTTGGCCTAAGTCAGGAGACAGCCTGGGAGATACTCTCAAACGCCTGGCTACCCCCTTACGCGCCATAGGTATTAGCGTTGAATTTAAGCGCACGAATACAAGGAGAATTATCCGTATAGAAGAGGTAGGTATTTAAGTGTCACAAGTGTCACTAGTGTCACGAATGGCGTCACATAAGGCTTTCAGCCGTGACACTTGAGTGACACTTGGTGACACTTGTGACACTTGATGAAATCTAAGTGTCACCGCTGAAACGTAGCTGTGAAGCCAAAGGTGACACTAGTGACACTAGTGACACTTAGATACGTACCTTTTCTATATAAAGGTAATTTTACTAAGATAAAGGGCTATTTAAGGGGCCATGACATGACTAAAGCGGGATCATCACAACCTTTCAGAATCAAGGCATAGATCTGGCTAGATAAGATAGTGGTGTGAGCTGCGGATCGATTTAGTATATACAAAATTATTTTGGTCTTGTAAAAAGAACAAACAAACCAAGAATAAAGTCTCCAACAACCCATATGAAAATAATCATGACAGCGCCGAGACCAGTGCCAATTGCAGCACCTGCATGCTCTGCTGCGCCTGAAGTTTCGTGAACTGCTTTTGTTGCCATCTGCATACCAGCCACTAACCACCAGCCCATAATTAGGTTAAACAGTATAAATGTGTATTTTATTAATTTTCCCAATAAACTTCTTTTAGCCTTCCTTAATTGCACGCCGCATTTTGCACATGACAATGCTGTGTCGCTTACTTCTGCTAAACATTCAGGACATTTTATAAGTGCCATTTTTACTCACCTTAGGTTAAAAAATTAATTATAGGTCAGCTAAAGAAATATTCTTTATATAACAATATGTTGAATGTACTTGGTCACGTATAAATCCCATGTTGTATTTAAAAAATCTTTTTGATGATTTGGCATTAATAATTTCGTATATAGTTCGGTTATTTGAGTCTATTTTTGTTCCGCTTTTTGCAAAGTGGTCACACTGTATCTGTATATCTTTTATGTCGGAAGTGCTGTTGTTTTTAATCTGTAGGTTGGCTTTCATAACAGTGCCGAACCCTTCTGTTGTCCACGTGTATTCTAGTGCAACATCATTCATTACTCCCTGCTTAGCTAGATTTGGATTTAAAATTTCTTCTTTCACCTGTGGGTTTTCTGGAGAGTTAATTATGCCAACAGCAATTAAGCATAATAGAATTATTCCAATCCACTGAATGGCACTGAGTTTTTTAATAAACTTTCCGCAGGCCAGACATTTAATTGATGATTTTGGTACATCCTTACCACAGGAAGTGCATTTTGTAAAAAGACTATCACTTAGCATAGATTTCTTCTTCTTTACCTAACAATACTGTAGAAAACTCTCAATTTTCGCGCCTGGGTGCTTCCCAACAGCAAAAATTGGACAGAACACAAGGTTCTTGCGCGTCTTCACGGGTTATTTATCTATTAAGGTAGGTATTTTATCGTCACAAGTGTCACAAGTGTCACTAATGGTGTCACATAAGGCTTTTGGTAATAATGCAAGCATGTCTCAGATAACGCAGAAATGCATACTTATTTAGTATGAATACTTCGAACTAGAGTTGTGTACAGCTTTTCAAGGATCTTACTAACTGTCACTTATGGACGATTCCTGTTGCACGTTATGCTGCAAGTATTATTATACTTGAGACAATAACCTGCGACAGGTTTAAGCCATATAAAGCGGTACAGGATGAGTTGTTGCAGGACTTAGGAGTTGTGCGACAGGGAAGGCTTGCAGTCGGGCTGTCATTCCTGCACTGCATAGTGATGAGCAGGGCGGCCAGCATCACTACGTTCAAGAATCAAAGCAACACCTGGCTAGCCAGGATAGAAGCTTGAGATGCAAACCGGGCTGGCAGTGGAAATTGTCATTTGATGTCAGAGCGTGTGAAGTCTAGATTGAAAGAGTTTGTAGAAATTGGGTATTGATTACCAACGCGATGAAAAAAGTTCGGGTCGCATGTCAATGTGAATTTTTGTGCATTGTTAAGTGGAATGTCGAAAACCATAAGATCGTTAACAGCTTCTCCTGGCTTTAGTACATGAATTGCAACTTCATCTTTAATGTTAGAGGTAAAGAAACGATAATTTTCTGGGGCGCTATAAAGATTATCGAAGTTATCTCTAATACCGCAATCCGCCCAAGCGTACTGAAGATGAATTATATTTCCTTCAGTTATATTCTTGATGGCTACGCTAGCGAGTATAAACGGATCAAGTGGGACGGAGTCCGTCGGACCAAGGAACGATATGTCTATCCCTTTCTTCTGCTGAAGGTTACCAATATGAATTCCAGAAATCATAATCTCTATTCCATCAATGTTAAAAGGGACATTTAGATGAGCTGTAATGGGCTGTTTTACTAGGCTGTCTTTATCGGTTTTAGCATTGGTTGTAGCATTAGAAATTAGCTCACTTACACCATTAGGAGAAGCTGCTATCTGGATAATATCCTTCGGCGTCTTTCCGTTAATTTGAGCGTAGAACGCCTTGCCAGCAGCCTTGACGGCATCCATCTTTTCTTTCTTATCTTGGGTAAAAAAATTCGCTGACGCAATCGCAAACCCAATGCGTTTAGTTATCACGTCATAAGCCTGATTAAATTTCTGAAGATCAGTTGGAGATAATTCGGCGGTAATCTTATTCATACTTTGCTTGTAGGTTAACTCAGATGAGCTGTCAATCTTTCGATCCATTCCCGTCTCAGAATGGCAATCTGTTAGGCAAAAAGTAAGAGCTATAGATGTTATAAGTGCTGATATTTTCATAGAGAATTAGCCTAACTTAAAGTGGTAGGTTTCTATGTTAGAGACTAGGTGACCATCCCACAATCCTAAGACAGTACTTTAGATGCAGAGCGTGCTGTGATGACGCGCTAGAAGCGTATCTAGGGCGCTTTAACCTTGCATGCTTCCCATGATTGCTTTGCATCACCATAATTCAAGGATGAGCGTCTCAGGCGGCTACAGGGGTATCTACAGCGCAAGGACGGGGTTTATACGGGGAGATCACGGTAAGTTTACGGCAAGCATTTCAAATGTTGAGACGGGAAAAAGTGGGCGCTTTTGTCGAAAAAAAATGCGGCATAGGGAAGAAGTAGAGCATTTTGCAGCATTAAAACCGCTAAAAAATAGGTACTTTTGTATCACTTTAGGAAGAGTAAGGCATACACCTGGCTAGCCAGGATAGTAGATTGATCTTTAAACCGGACTGGCAGTGGGCAGTCTGTGATGACTCGCTAGGAGCGTGTATAGAGCGCTTTAACCGTTATACAAGCCCCTTGGGTACTGTGCGCACCGATGAGCCAATAGTGACCGTCTCAGGCGGCTACAGGGGTATCTACAGCGCAAGGACGGGGTTTATACGGGGAGATCACGGTAAGGGTAGTAAGATTGTAGTAAGTATTTCAAACGTTAGGGCGCCAAAAAGTTGGCGAATCCATAGCAAAAAATACGGTATAGCAGCATAGCGGCATAGGGAAGAAGTAGGGCGTTTTGCAGCAAAAAAACCGCCTAAAAGTTAGCTGTTTTGCGGCATTTTTAAGACAGTAGCGCGGTCCGAATGGCGCCAGCTAGCGGAATTTAAAGCGGCAATGAATGAGTGGCTGCACGATGCAAGGGACTCCATACGAGAGCGTATGCATGGGATGTATCCGCTGGCAGGATAAAAATTCCCTGGATTTCCTAATGCTTTGTTAGGGGAAGGTTGGGGGAAGGTTATAGGAAGGTTACAAATCAAATAGGTCTATTGACCCCTTTAACGGCGCTGGTAACACCAAGGTAGTACGAAGATTAGAAGGTCAACACTACTGCGTTACGCTGATGATCACTGGATTTTGAGTAAGGCGTGTCCGCCAGGGGAACATTACGTGTGGGGACTAATACACAAGGTGAAGAAATCTCTTCTCGTTAAGGTGAAGAATTCTCTTCTAAATTCTATCATTTTTGATAAAAGATACAAGGACTTAACTATAGCTACCTAACAAAATATGAGAAGACGTTACGAAGACGGGACTTACATGTATTACAATCACGCATCACGCCTAAGGAGATACTTATAGATTTTCAGAATGAGCTACCCGTAGTCTACCCGTAGTACAGAATCATAAATCAGATTTGGATAGTTTATTGCGCGGAGTACAGTAAGCTGGAGACTTAACGAATGAAGCAGAAGATACAATTGAAGCTCACACCGGTTGGCGCCGTGTGTGAGCTTTTACAGATTTTAATAAACAAATCCCGTGGCTGGGTACAACTAGATTTACTACTACTAACTACTACTCAATGCTGCATATCAAATAGGATAACTATATGAAATGTAACACTTTATTACCCAATAAAGATAGTCTAAAAAAAAATAGCCTATCTTACAATGGCAACTACACAAGTAGTGCAGCTAGCACAATACTACCAAATACAAGTGTTCCTTGTCACCGTCTAACCTTCGCTGAAGTTAAGCCGCTAGCACGTGGCCAGTGGGTAGAAATCCTACTAGCGCATGGTTTCCCTATTGAAAGTCTGCGAAATCGGCATAGTCCATGCCCCATATGCCAAGGTACTGATCGGCACCGCTTTGATGACAAGGGCGGCGACGGTTCATCCATCTACAATCAATGTGGCGCCCACGACCCTTTTACTCTCATATCCCTATTCACAGGCTGTTCATTAAAAGACGCCCTATACTCCGTTGGTGGGTATTTAGGACTTACGACCAGCCAGCCTGCAACCCCCCGTCCGCCACGCATTACTCAAACCCCTATCTTGGCCACATCTGAGCCAGATCAACGCAAAATAGACACCCTGAAGCGTGAGTACGCGGCTTCTCGTCCTATCCAAGCCAACGACCCCGTTGATCAATATCTACGCAACCGCAGGATTAAATTAGCAGCCTATTCCAAGGTACTACGCTGTACCGATGCACTACCCTACTACGAAGATGGCAAGTTAATCAGTACTCATCCCGCGATGCTTGCAGTAGTGCAATCCCCTGATGGCAAGCCAGTAACATTACACCGCACTTATCTCACTACGGACGGGCATAAGGCCGCGGTTACGTCACTAAGAAAGTTGATGCCGCCGGGTATCCCGTCATCCATCTTGGGTGCTGCTATCCGGCTGTATCCGGCAAAAGACACGTTGTACATCGCGGAAGGCATTGAAACTGCGCTGGCGGTCCATGTCGCTACAGGTTTTCCCGTATGGGCGACGATTAGCGCGAACGGTATGGCAGCTTTAATCCTGCCTGACACGGTTAAGCGCGTCTGGATAATGGCCGACCACGACGTAAATCATACGGGTGAAAAAGCCGCTTCTATCCTGGCTAGCCGCCTTAGACTTAAGGGTTGTGACTGTCGCGTACTACTACCCAAGGGTCCCATTCCAGAACATTCCAAGGGCATAGACTTTCTGGACGAGCTAGGGGGTGCAGCATGAAAGATATTAACGAAGCTATGGTTAACGCTGACCAAACCGCAGACACTACGGTTAAAACTATCACAGCTAAAAAAAGCGCGGCTCCCAAACTAAAGATAGTTAAACCCGCCAAAGAAAAATCTATCCATAAAACACAAGCAACCTGCTTGATAGAGTTAGTAATCAATAAACACGTCAAATTATTTCATGATAAAGATGGTCAAGGCTATGCTTCAATTCCCACTGGCGATCACACTGAAAACTGGCCAATACATTCCAAGGGATTTAAAGACTGGCTAGCCAAGACGTATTATGCCACAGAGAAAAAAACGCCCTGCAATAACGCCATGCAAGATGCCTTGGCTACCCTGGAAGGCCAAGCCCGTTATGGCGCACCAGAATACTGTGTCGGACTCCGCATAGCTGGAGATCAGGAAGTAATCTATGTAGACCTGGGGGACGCTAACTGGCGCACCGTCAGAATTACTCAAGATGGCTGGAAAATAACGACACAAACTGCAATTAAGTTTGTACGCAGACGTGGAATGCGTGCGCTACCTGAATGCCTGCATAACGGTTCGCTAGAACTCTTATGGCGCTTCCTGAACGTGCAGAGTGACGCTGATAAGAAGTTAATTATTGGCTGGCTACTAGCCACACTGCGCCCAAATGGTCCCTATCCCATCCTGGTATTGCAAGGTGAACAAGGTTCTGCCAAGAGTACGGCCGCTCGGGTATTACGTGACTTAATTGATCCCGCACTGACGCCGCTCCGCACCTTGCCACGTAATGAACATGATTTAATGATAGCCGGGCAGAATAGCTGGGTATTGGCGTTCGATAATCTTAGTGGTCTACCGCCGTTGTTCAGTGACGCCTTTTGCCGCATCGCAACAGGCGGCGGCTTTGCGACCCGCGAGTTATACAGTAACTCTGATGAAGTGCTTATCAACATCCAGCGCCCCATCATCCTGAACGGCATTGATGACATTGCTATCCGTCAAGATTTAATAGACCGCGCGATCATTATCACCCTACCCACTATCCCGGAAGATAAACGTAAGTCAGAAGATAAATTCTGGGCTGAATTTGAACGCGACCGTCCGCTTATCCTGGCTAGCCTGTTTGATGCCGTAGCAGGTGCATTAAAACAGTTACCCACTACTCACCTGGAACATCTACCGCGCATGGCGGACTTTGCCTTATGGGTGACTGCCGCAGAACCTGCTTTACGTTGGGAAGCTGGCTCATTTATGACGGCGTACAAGGGCAATCGCCAAGCTGCCATAGAAACCGGTCTGGAAGGCTCACCTGTGGCTCAAGTCATCCGCGACCTACTCACGACACAGACGCGCCTAGAAGGTACAGCCAGCGAGCTGCTAGATCGTTTTGAGCAGGACAGGCGGTATCAAAGCGTAACCAGGCGTGCATCCTGGCCTAAGTCAGGAGATAGCTTGGGAGATACTCTCAAACGCCTAGCTACCCCCTTACGCGCCATAGATATTAGCGTTGAATTTAAGCGCACGAATACAAGGAGAATTATCCGTATAGAAAAGGTAGGTATTTAAGTGTCACAAGTGTCACTAGTGTCACAAACGGCTTCACATAAGGCTTTCAGCCGTGACACTTGGTGACACTTGGTGACACTTGGTGACACTTGTAAAATCTAAGTGTCACCGCTGAAACGTAGCTGTGAAGCCAAAGGTGACACTTGTGACACTAGTGACACTTAGAAACGTACCTTTTCTCGTATACATACTTTAGTTACACGCAAGTAGTCCAGTACGACGGCTGCGGATCGGTCTGGCATTAAACCGGCTGTTATAAGCGTCCATTGAACCGCCCCGTATTTTGAGGAGGCTTCCCCTCTTGAGAGAATGAAGCCATGAACAAAGCAAACAAGTATTCCCCTGAAGTACGCGAACGCGCCGTTCGCCTGGTGCAGGAACATCGTAGCGAGTATCCGTCGCTCTGGGCGGCGATTGAATCCATTGCCCCCAAGATCGGCTGTTCTGCCCACACCCTGCACGAATGAGTGCGCAAGCAGCAGGTGGACATCGGGCAGCGCGACGGCGTGACCAGCGTCGAACGCGAGCGCGTCAAAGCCCTGGAACGCGAAGTCAAGGAACTGCGACGTGCCAACGAGATACTGAAGCTGGCCAGTGCATTTTTTGCCCAGGCGGAGCTCGACCGCCGACTCAAGTCATGAATGCCTTCGTCGATGAACATCGCGACGCCTTTGGGGTCGAGCCGATCTGCCGGGTGTTGCAGATTGCCCCGTCGGGTTACCGACGCCATGCGGCTCGGTGGCGCAATCCGGCGCTGCGTTGTGCCCGCGCACAGCGTGACGATCGTCTGATCCAGCACATTAAACGCGTCTGGCATTCCAACCTTGGAGTTTACGGTGCCGACAAGGTGTGGCGTCAGTTGAACCGGGAAGCCATTGCCGTGGCACGCTGCACAGTTGAGCGATTGATGCGCCAGTTAAGGCTTTGCGGTGTGCGCCGTGGCAAGGTAGTGCGCACCACGGTTCCGGATCATGCCGTTCCTTGTCCGCTGGATCGGGTTCATCGGCAATTTAAGGCGGATCGTCCCAATCAGCTATGGGTATCCGACTTCACCTATGTCTCGACCTGGCAGGGCTGGCTCTATGTGGCCTTCGTTATCGACGTGTTCGCCCGTCGCATCGTCGGCTGGCGGGTAAGTTGTTCCATGCGAACAGACTTTGTTCTGGATGCGCTGGAGCAGGCGCTGTACGCCCGGCAGCCCGAACGTACCGATGTCTTGATCCACCATTCTGACCGCGGCTCGCAGTACGTCTCGATCCGCTACACCGAACGGCTCGCCGAGGCCGGGATAGAACCTTCGGTAGGCAGCAAGGGAGACAGCTACGACAATGCCCTGGCTGAAACCGTCAACGGGCTGTACAAGGCCGAACTGATCCACAAACGCGCACCCTGGAAAAGCCGCGAGGCCGTGGAACTCGCTACACTGGAATGGGTAGCCTGGTTTAACCACCACCGGCTGCTCGAACCGATCGGTTATATCCCTCCAGCAGAAGCTGAGGCAAACTACTATCGGCAACTCGACGAGCAGACCCTCGCGCTGCTTTAACTTAAACCAAATGGCCTCCACGAAAGTCGGGGCGGTTCACCATAGGCCTGTCTATAGTGCTTAAATCATCCTGTAGAGATTCTCTACTGCACGCAAAGATAGTTAAAAATAGTCCTCTCAGGCAGGTACAGTATCCTGGCGACCTGATTTTAAACACTGTGCGCGTGAGCACGTATTGACACGGTTACTGTTGAACTAACATTGCGCGTGGCATGAAGACTATTAAAGCACCTCATATATACCTGTAGACGCTTAGGTTATCGCAATGCTTGACACATCAATCTCACCAGAAGGAATTGGTGATTACAGAATTTATATAAGAAGAGTAGGCTCTTATCAAGATTGCCCGGACAACCGCCCCTATGCTAAATCTTAGTTTGCTAAATTCATTATTTGAAAAAACTTATTCCAACCCTGATAGCCGCTATTTGCTTAGAATTGCCCTTGACTGTCTATTATTACTGATAGTTTATATAGCGCTGTTCCTCTATCAGATCGGTGCGCCTACGCCTTCCAGCCAGGCTGTATATGATACGATCCAGAAAAAATATGCCATCCTGCATTCCATCAATACGAAGAAGATTGTGCTGCTTGGCGGATCGGCAACCTACTATAGTCTTAGGGCTGAGATTATTGAAAAGGTCACTGGAATCAAGACCGTGAATATGGGAGTGCATGCCGGTCTTGGCAGGCAATATATTCTGGATCGGGCGCGCACCATGCTCAAGCCTGGAGATATTGTGGTGCTTAGTCTGGAATACCCTCTGTATATTAAAAGCAGTCCCGATCCGGTTGCCGTGGACTATATCCTGAGTCGTGACCCAGCCTATTACGCGACAATGCCGCAGTGGCAACAGCTTGCCTATTTTCTGACACTATCGCCGTTAGAGGTAGTGCTGCGCGCTTACAGCAAACTGACCAGCCCGCCGGAAGGTCACTCGATCAGCAAAGCTAACGAATTCAGCAATGCTAACAAATATGGTGATCAAACCCGCAATCAGAAGCCACCTAATCCGATCCAGGCTAGTATAGTTGCGAAAATTGGATACACTGCTATAGATGATCTTACAGAGTACAGTAAAGGCAAGGCCGATATAAAAACCTTTGTAGCCTGGTGTAGAAAAAACAATATTATGTTTATAGCCAGCTTCCCTAGCCTGATGGCATTTGCGCCTTACCATAGTGAACCTTACCGAAGCTTTCTTAATTCATTACCTGATTTTTACAGACAATTGAAGGTGTCTGTAGTAGGTGATCCTTACGCTTTCATGTATGAGAGATCGAATTTTTTCGATACTAGATACCATCTCAAAGGCGACGCAGCTCAAAGACATACTTACAGCTTTCTGCGCCTTCTTAAGATCCAGCGTCCTGAACTAGTTCCTTGAAAGAGTGTAGGAAGCTCGGGAGCGTAGCGGACGAGCAGTACAAGACGATCCCCGCAATGCCGAGGGCCAGGCGTTTTATCAGAGTCTGTGCATAAGCCACAGGCGGAGACAAACCAGGAGGCATTCGACACGGCGTCACGTTAGCGTAGTAGTGAGGATGCGATACTGTAAGTAGTACTCTACGGACGCAGGATAGACGCAGGCTGCCGAAGGCAATACTTGCGCTTATTTTTTCGCTCCTGAAATCGGACGGATCCATTTCAGGTTCCGCGAAAAATGGCGACACTATCAGCGTATCTTAACGGTTCCTGTCGCACGTTATGCTGCAAGTGCTATTTGACGTGCGACAATAACATGCAACAGCTTTCTATCAGGTAACGCGGGGCAGGCGGGGATGTCGCAAGACTTAGGAGTTGTGCGACACGGAAGGCTGGCAGTGGGGCTGTCATTCTTGCACTGCATGATGATAAGCAGGGCGCACAGCATCACTACGTTCCAGAAGCAAAGCAACACCTGGCTAGCCAGGGCTAAAAGTAAGGAGAACCTATGGCTAGTATTACCAGTAGAAAGGCTAGTTCAACTTACCAAAAATATACAAAATCTATAATCTAGAAAACTTGAGCTTTAGCTTTATATGCCCAAATGTTCCATGTATAGCAAGACACTCATATTTGCCATTACATCATCAGTAACGTTGCTTATGGCATTGATGTTTCAATGGAACATTATTGATGAGTTCACGCTATTTATTGGTCTGCCGTTACTTGGCCTAGCGTGGCTTATTGTTGTGTTCGGAGCAACTTGGTCAATCATCTACGCATACCGGCATAGACGCGACGGTCCGCCCGCCTTTAGCCCAATCCTAGTTTATAGCTGCGTAATTGCTATCGCACTCTTTACTCCTTTCACACGGCTTTGGTTGGATGCAAATTTCCATATATACAAAGCGGCACGAGAACAGATAATCGCAAAAGTCCGATCTAGAGATTTCAAGTCTGGAGATTTCAAGGAAAAAGTTTATTACGACTATAGTGTTATTTCTTTACCAGAAGGCTACGGCGTATCTATGGGTGGTAACGAAATGATCATTCAAGGCGAGCGTACCAACCCCTTTATATTCTTCTTCACCTACCGGGGAATTCTTGATAATTACTCTGGATTTTTATGGGTCCCAAAGGGCGCGAACCCGCAACAGTTCTGGGATGCTAAAGAAGCCGGTACTGAAATTGAGTCTTTCGGCGACAACTGGTACTTCATTGGGCATCACTAAAGACATACACCTGGCTAGCCAGGATAGTAGCTTGAGCTGCAAACCGGTCTGGCAGTGGGCAGTCTGTGATGATCTGCCAGGAGCGTGCGTAGGGTACTTTTACTGTCGTGCAAGCCCTTGGGTACTATGCGCACTGATAAATCCAAGGGTGAGCGTCTCAGGAGGCTACAGGGGTATCTACAGCGCAATTACGGGGTTTATACGGGGAGATCACGGTAAGGATAAGATTGCAGTAAGTATTTCAAACGTTGGGGCGGTAAAAAGTGGGCGAATTTGTCGCAAAAAATGCGGCATAGGGGAAAAGTAGGGCATTTTGCAGCATTAAAACCGCCAAAAAATAGACACTTTTGTATCATTTTTAGGACGGGTAGCGCGGTCCGCAATGAGTACCGCATTATCCGCCCTACATATTTCACCACTAGCACAGGAGATCAATATGGGAGCAATGATCAAGGAACCGCAAGGCTTGAGCGAAGCGCAGCAACTGGCAGTACTCATGGCAGTCAATGGCAAGCAAGGTACCGCTATTGCTGAGACTCTGGGCATCACTCCGGAAACCGTGTCCCGCTGGCGTCAGCTACCGGAATTCAAAGCGGCAGTAAATGCGCTGCTGCTGGATGCACGGGACTCCATCCGGGAACGTATGCGCGGCATGTGCGCGCTGGCACTGGATACGGTTGAAGCGTCCTTGAACGACCCTGAGCTATCCAAGAAGGACAAGATAACCGCAGCCTTCAAAGTGCTGGAAATGTGCAGTGTGAAAGATGTGGCCAGCAGCAAGATAGGCTTACCTTATGTTCCCGACCCGCACGATCAAGATTCCCTGGATTTCATGATGCTTGTTAATTATTTGTAGGGAAAAGTACCGCAATGTAACCGCAACGTAATAGCAAGATAGTAGCAAGGTTATAGACTTTAATTCAGCCATTTTGCAGCAAGAAAATATAGGTCTAGGGATCGCCTATCATTCAAGCTGGTGATCCTTAAACTTAGGGTACACCGGTAACTACTTCACAGTTAACTGCGGTGTCAGTGGTGAGTTGCGATCCGCCATTGCAGATATCGAACTGATTGCCGCCGTTAAGTGTGTCATCGCCCGTCTGGCCCAGCAGCAGATCATTGCCGTCCAGCCCGGTGAGACTGTCGTTACCGCTAAGGCCATCCAAGGTGTTAGCGCTGTTGTTTCCGGTCAGGCTGTCCGCTAGATTGGAGCCAGTCAGATTTTCAATATTGATCAGCGTGTCGCTGCCTTCACCGCTGGCGCTGCCGCTACCGCTAGCCAGACTGGCGATGATACCGGCGGCAGAGAATCTGAAGTCGGCGGTGTCAGTGCCGCCTGCACCATTCAGTAGATCGTTACCATCGAGTCCGAACAAGATGTTGTTGCCGGCATTCCCAGTGAGACTATCGTTGAAGCGGGAGCCAATTATGTTCTCGAAGTTGATCAGCGTGTCGCTGCCTTCACCACTAGCCGTACCCAGGGCAAGATTAGCAGTGACTCCAATGGGGGACAGGTGGAAGCTGACGATGTCGTTGCCGCCCTGACCGTTTAGTACATCGTTGCCGCCTCGTCCCATTAGGAAGTTGGAGCCCGCATTGCCGGTGAGATGGTCGTTGAAAGGGGAACCCACCAGATTATCAATGTTGCTGAGTACGTCATTGCCTTCGCCACTAGCCGTACCCAAAACTAGATTAGCGGTAACTGGACCGGTAGCGTCATCGAATATGACGGTATCGTTACCTGTGCTGCCTTCGACCGTGTCATTGCCCAGCCCCGGACAGATCAGGTCATCACCGCCTAAACCGTTGATGGTGTCGTCACCACCCCCGCCCACGATCACGTCATTACCCGCAGTGCCGATAAGCACATTGTTGCCCGAAGTGCCTACTAGGGTGGCAGGATAGCCCGCGCACATAGATGGGGTTAGCGGAGTAGGTGGAGTAGGCGGAGTGGGATCGGCTGTTGGCCCTGTACCGCATCCACTTGTGTAACCTAGATCGCCGCAAATATAGGTGCCGTGGTCAGACGGGCAACTGTGAAAGCGGTGACAGCCTGAGCGGTGCGCGCTCGCCAGGATAGGAACTGTGAGTAAAACAATCAGCAAGGTGTAACGTTTCATTGCTAAATTCCTAAATTCGGCGTGAGTAGACAGCGGCAGGGCCAAGGCGGCAGCTTAGTATGCTATGCCTGTCTGCCGATGAATTGCAAAGGCTCAATATCCGCCGTTATAGATTATTTTTGAGAGAGCTACTCTGTTAAAACCAGTGCAATAACTGGAAAGATATTCCTGCCAAAAGGAAACAACAGAGAGAAAAATGCTACCCCTGCAACCCCACTCTGGCGCGTCCAGCTTTACTACTTTAATATAGCGACGAAGTAGCGTAAAGGCAGTAGCGTGAAGAAGTTTTTTTGATTACAAATACAGGAGTTACTTAAGTGCATTCAAAGCAAGAAATGAACAAACACTCTGAAAAATACAGGAGACTAAATGAATGAGATATAAAATAGAAAACCCACAATCGGCTGGAACCGGTTGTGGGTTTATGTTTATACAGATTTGCTTGATCGATTTGCTTGATCAAAACCCGGGCAGGGTTACTACTAAACCTACTTCACTGCTAATTCAATATAGGATAAGATATTGAACTATAACACTTTAATACCTACATTACACAGAGTAACAGCAGATAAATCAACCTGCAATACTAACTGCTCAAAGGACAAGAGTAACTACACAAATAGTGCAGCTATCACAATATATGATAGTTTTTCGCCTAGGTCCAACCCTTTTCAGCAAGTAAAGCTACAAGCATGTGGCCACTGGCCAGCCATCCTAGTAGCGCATGGTGTCCCTGCCGAAAGCCTACGCAATTGTCATCAGGCATGCCCACTGTGCGGCGGTAAAGATCGATTCCGCTTTGATGACAAAGGTGGTAACGGCACCTATTACTGCAACCAATGTGGCGCAGGAGATGGGTTTACCCTGCTAGCCAAATATAATAATTTGACAGCAAAAGACGCCTTAGACGGTGTTATCCAGTATCTAGGACTCACCCCAACCAGCCAGCCTACAACGCCTTTAGCTCCGCGCATTACCCAAACCCTTACCATCGCCGCACTTAGTCAAGATAACGTCAAGATTAAAGCCCTGGAACGGCTACGTACGGCTTCCCGCCCTATCCAAGCTGACGACCCCGCGGCTAAGTATTTGCGCAACCGTGGGCTTGAATTAACAGCCTTTCCTAAGGTGTTGCGCCATATCTCCGAACTACCCTACTTTGAGAACGGGAAGTTAACGGGTACTTATCCTGGCATGCTAGCGCGGGTACAGGCACCGGATGGCCGGCCTTTAACCTGGCACCGCACCTATCTCACTACAGACGGGCATAAAGCCGCTGTTACGGCTCCTAAGAAGCTCATGGCGCCGGGTATCGCATTATCCACCTTGGGTGCCGCTATCCGCTTGTATGCGCCTACAGACACCTTGTGCGTCTGTGAAGGCATTGAAACTGCGCTGGCGGTCCATGTCGCTACAGGTTTTCCCGTATGGGCGACGATTAGCGCGAACGGTATGGCAGCTTTAATCCTGCCTGACACGGTTAAGCGAGTCTTGATAATGGCTGACCACGATGTCAGTTGTACGGGTGAAAAAGCCGCTTCTATCCTGGCTAGCCGACTTCGACTTAAGGGTTGTGACTGTCGTGTACTACTGCCCAAGGGTCCCATTCCAGAACATTCCAAGAGCATAGACTTTCTGGACGAGCTAGGGGGTGCAAAATGAGAATGAAAGATATTAACGAAGCTATGGTTAACGCTGACGAAACCGCAGACGCCACGATTAAAACTATCACGGCCAAAAAGAGTACGGTCCCCAAACTAAAAATAGTTAAATCCCCTAAAGAAACACCTGTCCAGAAAACGCAATCCACCCGTCTGGTAGAGTTAGTAAAGAGTTCAGGCGTCAAACTGTTTCATGACAAAGATGGCCAGGGCTATGCTTCAATTCCCACTGGGGATCACACTGAAAACTGGCTGATACATTCCAAGGGATTTAAAGACTGGCTAGCCAAGAT
>MWWH01000181.1_pt1 | contig 16979 bp, 23 predicted proteins | sample 1047231 | NCBI WGS metagenome assembly MWWH01 (sample SAMN06349967, study PRJNA376086) | soil metagenome | isolation source: MG3-2 sample Antarctic (ecotone) soil | place: Antarctica | collected 2015-01-13 | reverse complement strand
GCTGGCCGCAACGTCGCACTAAAACGAATGGGCTTGGAAAGTGTTCGAGCACTCGCCAAGCCCTTCACACCTAAACCCACTCGAACCGGCTGAGATTCGCACAATTAAATGTAAAGGAGTTCAGATGCTACAAACCAATCCTACAACCACGCAGCACGGAGCCACAAGCAGCCCGCCCGCGTCGCTCATTCGTCCAGGTGATCGCGTGCTTGTCTTCGACAACAGCACAGCGATGAACGTCTGGATCATCGTTGATGACGTTCTACTCGGCAGCGGGCGCACCCGACTCCGCTCCGGCAATATGGAGTTTTATTTCGATGCAAGTTTAGTGATCCGGCATCAGAAGGGAGGCCACCGCCATGTCTAAGACCAAAGCACCAAACCTCGACCAGCGCGCCAAAGCAATCATCAACTCGAAGTCTTACGACGAAGACACGCGCGCATCAATCAAGCACATGCTCGAAACTAATGATGCAGCGCTGGCCAAATTTGTGCGCCGCGCTGAAGCTGGCGAGATCGTCGCAGACTTCACAACCCCCGCGTATGAAGCGCGCACGCGCGAACTGTTGGCGCTCACGCCCGCAGATCATCTGGCCGCGTTACTCGCGCATCCTGACACGCCGGAAGTCTTACGCCAGAACATGCGCGACGCGCTGCGTGAATTCCAGAACACGCTTGATCTGGCTGCACTTTATCAAGCGCCGCAGACCATCAGGTTATCGTTTGAACTTTATGAGCGGGAACAACAGGCAAGACCGCAAAAGGGAGGCACACGCTGATGCGTAAACCAAAGATTGACAGAGCAGCGGCCCGCACGCTTTTGGAGGCCGCCGAAACGATTGGCATGGATGGCGCGAGAGAACTTATCCGGCTCATCAAATCAGGGCGCACGCGCGAGCAAGTCGTCGCAGGGCTTGAGCCATTCATTGAACGGGCTGCACAGCAAGGGATGGGCGCGCAATGAAACAAACAAAGAAACAACCAACAGAGCCGCGCGGGAAGCGCGAGGTTGACCCGCTCGAAGAAGTCATGCGCCGGTGGCGTATATCGCGCCCGTACCAGCGCCAGATGGAAGCGAGCCGGATCGCGGATTCGTGGCAGCACAGCGCGACCAACGACAACGACTTCACGAAGTTGCTTCGCAAGGCCGTCAATGCAGCGGTCTGGGCGACGCGTGATGAAGTTGAAATTATCAGCCTTGAAATTCTGCGAATGCTTGATGGAATGCAGATGATTGATGAAGGGCCGGCCGTCAAAGTGAAAACAGAGCGCGCGGAGCATTGAGCAGGCGCGCCAGGGATCGCCGCCAGTAGCATCGGTGGCGCACATGAGCGAGCGAGTTGGTTAAGCGGATCGGGAGTCTCTTAACTACTCGCTCGCTTTTGTTTTCCGGCGTGCATGGACGCGCTCAACATCCGAAAGCCTGTCCAAGTTCTTGGCTACGGTGAGGGCGTCTTTTTGCGTGGGGATAGTTTTTAGTTCGGGGTAGCGTGCGACGGCGGCAACGTGCTGCTTGGCGACGTTGATTGTTTGTTGTGGGACGCCGATGCGCTCGGCTAACTTGGCTTCGCTGTCGGGTTTTCGAGGTCTGCCGCCTTTGGGGTTTTTACCAGCGTTTGGTGAAAACTCGGAGATAGCAACTTTCGCCGCAACCTCAACCAACTTCACCAGATTTCTTGATTGCTCATAAGGCGTTAAATCTTTGCGCCTGATGTTCTCTTCAAGTTCAATCTCGCGCTTCTCATCTTCCGTCAGTTCGGCATAAGGGCGCGGCTTGTCATTAGCAAATCAGAAGCCACATTACATAATCTGTACCTATCGGACGCGCTTTGTGTCGGAAGTTTGGCGGCGCATATCATGGTACTTATTCAGAGCATCGAGACACAAGATATTGTGAACAGTCTTTGCCCTCGCGCATGTGCATCGTGACATTTGGTGAGCGATTATCACGAAAGTATCAACCGCAAGATGTTGTAGTGCGCGTGGTCAGTGGTTAGTAGTCAGTGATGAGTGACGAGTGATGAGTGGAAAGCCCGATTGCAGCCAATGCGAAGGCCACCCGCCCGCCGCGCGTAGCAAGTGCCCCGCAGGATTTTTCCAGTTTTTGCAGAATGGATGCTCGGAAACACTAACCCGTATGACGGGATTATAAGTATTCGTGCTGGGGCTACATTGGCAGGTCTGTGTCTTCCGTTGGATCGTCGCCGCTTTGATCTATGTTATCAAGCGCCTCTTGAAGTGCCTGGCGCGTTACTTCGATAGGCTCCACGTTATGCTGAGACCATCCGGCTGCAGATGGCCAGCGTGCCAGCGCCACCGTCATTCCAAGCTGCCGCGCAGAGGTTTCTGAGTCCGTAACGACGCCCTCCGGCCAGTGTCTGATCTCAAAGCGCTGCCCATCCTTTCGCACAGCCGACAACGACAACGCATAAAATTTAAGATTCGCCATAATGTTGATTCAACCCTTCAAAAGTAATCAGCCGCCCGATGGCTCGCCCAACAGGTCCATCCTCAGCATGTTGCGTAAACTACCGTTGCGGTTGAAGTCATTCTTGACTTCGCTAACCGTCCATCCAGGAGGCGGTTCAATTCTGTGCTGATGATTCACTTCGATCACTTCGCGATGCACGACTATCTCGCGCACATAATCCCTGACGGTTCCCCGATTCTCTTCAATCTTAATCGGGTCTTTATCACTTGACGATGATGAAGCGCTGCCCCTACTGCCATTGATGCTCGCGCCCGCAGCTGCGCCAGCGCCCGCGCCCGCTGGTTTATTCTTGAAGCTGTCACCGGCGATGGCGCGGCCCGCAAGACCAGAGCCAGCGGCAAGGCCAGTGTAGAGCGCCGCTGCTGCGAAGTCTGCCGCCGACTGTGCCGGATTGGTAAAGAGATGGATCAAGCCATCAGCAAAGGCCATCACAGCTTTGACTGTGGCTTGCTGCGCGAGTTCAGCCAGCACACTCGCTGTTATCTTCCGCAGCGCCTGTGGGCCAGTGGTCCCCAACAAGACAAAGTTCTTGACCGTTGCGCCGATGCCGTCCGCGAATGATCTAAAGGCTTCCCTGCCCATGTTCCTCGCATCAACGAGCGCCCCGCTCAAACCGGCGATAGCATTCTGGGCTGCGCTGGCTTCCTTGACGACATTGCCATCTTCATCAAACGTCGGCAGCGCGCCGCGAAATTCGCCACTGATCGCGCCCGCATTTTTCGCGGCGTAGTCCTGCTCTTTTGTGCGCTGCATCGCGTCGGCGTGGCGCACGTTCTCAATCTCGATCAGTTGATCGTATTTCTTGAGAACGTCGAGAAAGTCGCTCGTCGTGCGCGCCTTCGCCGCATCTTCATCCTGTTGCTGCCGGATCGCGGTCAGTTCCTGAGCATGGCGCAACGCCTCGGAAGCAAGATCGTGGTCAAGCTGGCGGCGCATGATCGTGCTGCGCGCGTCACCACGACGTTCCAGATCATCAATGCGCGCCTGTCCGACTTCGAGCGCCCGTTGCATGGCTTCATTGTCGAGCGCGATCAGCCGATCATTAAATTCGCGTTGCTCGGCTAAATCCTTTTCGTGGGCATCGCGCACGCGCCGCGCAACCTCTTCCTCAAGCGTCAAACGCTCAGTCTCAATAACTCCCAACTGATAATGAAGCTGCTTGTAGGCTTCCGATTGCTCATTCATCAATTCAAGATCGTCCTGCACGCGCTTCTTCTTCTTGTCGAGCGCGGTCAGTTCAACCTGGCCGATTAACTTTTCGGCTGTCTCGGCAGAGATAAGACGACGATCAGCGGCATCACGATAGGCAGCGACGGCTTGCTTGTCGGACTCTTCATGGATTTTATAGATGACCTCTTGCTTGGCTCTGAGCGTGGCGATCTGTTCATCAGCTTTATGGTCGCCAATATCACGGATGCGCTTGTTGTACTCGCTCTCGGCGGCGGCGCGTTTCTCATTCAGTTCGGCAATTTTGACATCGCGCCCTTTATGAAGTTTTTCAGCAGCGGCAATCTCGGCATCAATGGTTGCGAGTTGCGCGGTCTTGACCTTCTCGGCGGCATCCGTTTCAGCTTTAACCCACTCAGCCAGCGTGGACATGCGGCGTTCATAAGAGCGATCTGCTGCTTCAGTCGTCTCACGATAGGATCGCTCGGCTGCTCGCTGCTTAATCTCCAAACCTTTGATGAAGTCACGGGTTGCATCATCTTCGCCGCCACCGCCGCCGCCCTTCCTTTTACCGCCGCCGCCACCGCTCGGCTGATAGTCAGTACCACCCGCCGCCTTCGCGCGCTGATCCTTTATGAACTGAGCGCCCTTGTCGAGAATCTGTTGCGCGAGTTCGCCGTTGACTTCGCTCTGATCTTTCGGCGTCAGAAGTCCCGTTGCCAAACCGCCTTGCACAAGACCAACTTTGATCGCTGTCACATAGGCGTTATAGCCCGCTGCCGCGCTCTGTTTGGCCTGCTCAAGTGCAGGGAGTTTGGCGGCCAGCGATGTGATGAGGTTGCCAAGTAGCTGCACCTCAGAGCCTGCCGTGTGGAGAGAACTGACAACGCTTTCGGCCCAGCTGCCGAAGTCCTTGCCATTGCGCCTCAGCCAATCGGAAACGCCTTGCAGCGCTTCGATGGCGATGGGGTAGAAGTGTTGTGCGAATTCACGCTCGGCAGCGCCCAGCTGCTGCTGAACCTGCGTGCGGAGGTCGTCGAGCGTGTCGGCCTGCCTGCGTTCTTCTTCAGTGATTAAACCGCCCAAGCCCTTCATTCGCTCTTTGAACTTATCCATGTCGCCGCCGACATCGTTAAAGAGTGTGACGAAGGCCGCGCCCGTGCGCGCACCAAAGGCCGCAGACGCCGCTTGAACCCGATCTTCAGCCGTTTGGAGTGTGGCGAATTTTGCGACGAACTGACTCAAAGCCTTCTCGGAATCAGTGAAGGTCTTAACGCCTAATTCCCCCAGCGTGGCCTGCATCCTTTTTGAGCCAGCTTCAGCCGCGCCGAGGTTGTTGGTGAATTTAACGAGTCCCGTCGAGAGCAATTCAGCATTGCCGCCCGACTTTTCAAACATCGAGGACAGCGCGGAAAAGGTTTCGATTGTGAATCCGGCTTTCGTCGAGAGGTCGCCAAGTTTCGCGGTCTGCTCGGAAGTGGATTTCACCATCTCCCAGGTTCCCACAGTCAGCGCCGCGCCGACAGTGACGAGGCCGACGATGGCGCCAGCGGCCAGCGCGACGGGGCTGGCAATGCCACCAATCGCCGCGCCTGCTGCCGCGCTGTCAGTCCCGACGCCTTTGGGTGACTGAGAGGCACGGTTGGCTTCTGTGATGAAGGAAGCGAAAACGGAACCGCCAGGCACAGAACGGGCCAACGCTGCCAGTTCAGATGTCGCATCATTACGAAAGCGCTTGATCGCCGCCGTTGCCTGGCTCTCGTCTGCGCGTAGCTTTATCAGCAAGCCAATAGTCGAATCATTGATCGCCATAACTTCACCTCTTCATTCGGAGCCGTCCGACATCTGATACAGTCTTCAACGCCGCACACCATCAACGTAAACTGCGGGTTCATCATCGTGCGCATCGCCCCACATAACTGTGCGATGTGTCCGGCCTGTTCTGATCGCTTCCATCGGATCATCAGGTTCAGGATCGCCCGCGCGATACACACGCCCGTCAGAGTCTTCGTTCGCAGCTGTGGCAGCCATGCCGCGCAGAATCAAAGCGGCGGAGTCTGGATCGTAGAGCCTCAGCCATTCATCGGCGGCGCAATCCAGATCAATCGCGACAACTTCATCCTTCACGCCCAGCAACTGGCTCACCCGCTGGCCGAAGGTTCGCGCCATCCGCGCCATCGGTCCGAACGCCGGACTCATCACGAAAGGTTTCCACAGCTTCGACTGTGGTTTCACCGTCCTTTGTTTCGATTGGCTGGCTGCCGATGCCCCGCGTCGAAGCCGTGAAGAGCGTCCAGTAATCACCACGCGGCACATCTTCAACGTGTATCTCTTCGTCGCTCTTCGGATTGCGGCTGATTTTCGGGGAGACGACAGACCCGATCACGACATCATCAGCGTAGATAGAAAATTGCTTCTGTTCATCCGGCGTCAGTGATGCGAAAAGCACAGCGCCTTTTTCATCGTCGCTCAGTTCATCCTGGCCTTCGACATCCTGCAACTTCCGCGCGAGTTGATAAGGAAAGCGGCCATGCTTGAGAAAGACTTCAACGCGCGGCGGGCGAAACTCAACGACTTGGCCGGATGGTAAAGTTAATTCGCGGCGACCGGCGCGCGTGCGCCATGCGGTTGCGGCTGGGGTTTGTTCAGACATAAGTTTTTGCTCCTGTTAATTTGAAACTCTAAAGCAAACAGCTTGGACCATAGGATTTGCCAACCCACAGAGCCAACGCCGCTGCCAACACTAAATCGTCATGCGTTCCTTCACGCCACGCGCCATAAGTATCGTGTGCGCTGTCCGTGATCTTGACCTGAAAGTTTTGCAACTCGCGCACGAGCGTTGCCGCTTCCGGCAAATTCTGTGCGATCTTCAAGCGTCCAGTTTGAAGCGCCACCTGAACGGTGCTCACCAACTCGCGTTTCGGAACACGTTCAACGCCGGCGGCGCGCGTTGCCGTATCGCCGCCAGTGATCGTCACAGCACGCAGGCTTGCAGCAAGGTTTTCCTGACGCAGCATGTCAACAACGGGCGTGCCTACTCCGGTCGCATCTACGGCCAGCACAGGGAATGATTCGGCTGGATAAAGCGGCGCTCGCAGCAACATCTCCCTGACCTGCACAACAATCGCCGGATACTTCGTGCCGAGCGCGAAGCGTTGCAGATGCCGAGCATGGAAGATGGCCCGTTCATCATCGCCATGCCGTTCAAGAATGCAGAGCGCGGTGTAGTCTTTCGCCTGGCCGAGATCGAGGCCGAGGAAATAACTGACCGGCGCTTGTAGAAATGGATGGGTAATCATCATGTCCACGCCTCTTCAAACAGCGGTGTAACTTCGGGATCGAGCGCCGCTTGAATGTCTTCGTAACTGAAGACTGAATCTATGCTTTCGACGAACTCGCAAAGGTATTCTTGATTGAACCACCATGGACCAATCGTCTCGCGCTCGTGATCGAGCCATTCCTTTGTGATGCGTGGGCATTCGTAGGCTGTAATTTTCGTGCGATGCCACTCAGCGCCGCCCGTCGTCCATTCGTGATGGAAGAAGCCGCGCTTGCCAAAAGGAGTTGAAAGCAAAAGGATGTCGCCGCCAGAAACGGCCAGCATGGGACGGATTGCCTGATAAAGTTCATCAGGCACGCGCGAGGCTTCATCAACGATCAGGAGCGAAACGCCAGAGAAGCCGCGAATCGTCGCTTCTTTACCTGGCAGCGCCACGATGCGCGAGCCATTATCAAACGTAATTTCAAGCGATGATTCAGAAGAGAGACGCGGCGCATCATCAAGCGCGTTATAGACATCTCTGACCTTCTTAAAAAGTTCTTTGCTCTGGCGATACGACGGCGCGAGAAGGAGCACTAGCGAGCGAGGTACAGAGAGCGCACGATGCAGCGCGCGAACACTGGAGACCGTGCTTTTGCCGCCCTGCCTGCTCACCAGCAAGATGATCTGATGTGAGGTTGAACGCAGCACGGATGCCTGCCATGCGTCGGGTGTCATGCCCGCGCTCAAAGCCAACTCGACGGGATCATCAGCAACAGTGACGAAGCCATCACGCAGAATCACTGCGCGGTGCTCAACCTTCTCGATGCGTGCGGCAATGCTCATGCTCGGCGTCGTTTCTCTTCCTGCTCTGCCAGCAGGCGCTCGACCTCTTCGAGTCGGGTTTGCAAATCTGTTAATTGAATAGCGGCCACCGATTGCTCGATGATCGCCCTGGCTGCTGCAACGCGGGATGATGCCGGTGCGCTGCTGTCTTCTGCGACTTCACGAAGCACGCGCGCGGCGACAGTGCAATCACTTTGCAGTTGTGCGATGGCCGTCTCGACAAGTTGACGACGCGCGCCCCTGTACCTTGTTTGAAACTCCGGCAACTGGAGCCAACGCCACAAAGTAGTTTCTCCAACGCCCGCCGTGCGCGCGGCCTCTTTGATCTCGCCACAGTCGAGCAGGGCAACAAGCGCCTTCTCTTGTTTGGGCGTTAATTTTTCACCAGCGGCATTCAATAGCTTTCATTACCTTTCACTTTTCAAACTTTCAGCGGCGCGCTTCTGCTTTTCATACTCAATAAGGGCAGCATGGGTGACACTGGAAAGACCATCGAATGTCTTGCGGTCTGTGCGGCGCATCTGGATCAAGCGATCATAAAAAGCGTTCGCCTCGAACTTCGTCGAGGTCTGTTGAAAGTCAACTTTCATGCTGGCGTTCCCTTCTTTGTAGCCGTCGCGATCTCCTGCAACTCATCACCGATTTCTCGCTTCGCACGCTTCACTCGCGCCAGCCGGTTGAACGGCAGATGGATCGCGAGCGCCGCATCATGGAGCAAGCGGAGGTCAACTTCGACGCGCGCCGCGAGTTGGGCGTAGCGTGCGACTGTTCCACGATCAACTTGTGAAGGTTCGGCTGCCATTTCTTATTTGCAGGCTAAAAGGGAATGTCGTGGTCGCTCAAATCTTCATGCTCGCGCTGTGGCGCAGCTGCGGCTGATGGCTCGCGCGCGTCGCCGCTGGGGGCGCTGATGAATTGCAGATCGGTGGCGTGAACTTCGAGCGTCGTGCGCTTTGCCCCGTCACGATCCGTCCACTCTTCGAGCCGCAGGCGGCCTTCGATGTAAACCTGTTGGCCTTTGGTCAGATACTGCGCGGCGACTTCGGCCTGCCGTCCCCAGAGCGTGACCTTGAACCAGGTTGTGATGTCCTGGGCTTCCCCGCTCTTGTCTTTGCGGCGCTCGTTTGTAGCCAGCGAGAAGTTACAAACTGGCGTCCCCTGGGGCGTGTAGCGCATTTCTGGGTCTTTCCCCAGATTGCCGACTAAGATTATTTTGTTGAATGACATTCTTTGTTCCTATGCTGCCATCTGAGTTTTTCTTTGCGAGTCAATGCACTCACGGATAGCGGTTTCATTGTTTGGCGTGCTCGCCGGAATGTAAGTCGTGTCCGGCAACGTAGCGTCGGGAAATTCACCATCTCCCAACGAATCAATGATCGTCTGACGATGTTCAGCCAGTCCTTGCTTGAGCGCATCGTGGACAGCGCCCTTGCGCCCCTTGGCGCGTATGGTCTGCCCGTTGATGACGAGTCGGACGCCGCGCACAGCGCACAGTTGCATCACATCTTGAACCGTCATCGTGCGCCTCCCTGTTGCTTTTCACCGCGGGCGTGATTGCGTGCCGTCCTGCGGGCGAGGTCGATCACGACATCGTTCGGCAACGGCGGAATGCACCGCGTCGAGTTCACCTCCAACATTTGCTCGACGAGATCGGATTCGCTCTCCGCCCATCCATTGATCCAACGGCCATAACTCACAGCGAGCAGGCCATCGTTGCGCGTGCCGTCTGGAAAGGTTTTGGCAGCAGACGGATAGTATGTGCCGCCGCGTGGGACGAACGCTCTGATGTTTGAATTGGCGGCTGGTTTCTCTTCCCGCTTGCTCGCTTTCAACATTTCTTCGCGTAAACAGTCAGACAGAGGGGCGGGCTTGAGGCTATTGGCTGGCATATAACGACGCCCGCTGCGATGCAGGGATGGTGCAGAGATGACCTGACCACCTTCGCCGCGCACGTCCAAGCCTGGGGCTATTCTGCTTGCGCTGTTCTTGATGTCATCGCCATCATTTTTGTAATAGAAATGAACGCCCGCGCCCGTGTTGACCTCCATCGTCGGCGGCATTACGTCAAGGCCGAGGCGTTCAAGCAGCGTCGTTAGCCCCTCATCACCACCTTTGGGGAAATCGGCATCGAGCACGACGATCTTGCCGAGCGATCCCGTCGCGATGCCAATGTTCGCGTTCGGATATTTGCGCCACCATGCCCGAATCTTGCGAATGTTTTGTGTGGCGCAGTTTTCCGAATCCGGCTTATCCCAGCCAGTAAAGATCGGGTGTTTACCAGCACTCGGACATTCCGCGCCCTTGTAGCAGGAGCAAACGCCGTTCGCATCCGGCCACCAGTTGGGGATGATTAGAAAGTCCTCTGCCAACGACACCGCAGCCTCTTCCATCGTTAGCAGTTTCTGGGGCGATGGCGCCACGCTCGCCTCATTTTCAAAGATGAATTCTTCAATCTCCGAATCTTCGGTGCTGACTTCCTGTGCCTGTTCAACTGAGGGAGTAGGGGGTAGCTGGGACTCCCCCTTGTTGGCGTGCTTTGGCGACTCAGGAAGGGGTAGTTGTGGCTCCCCCTTATAGATAGGTTGACCGTTAGTACTAGGGGGTAGCTGGGACTCCCCCTTCTGGGCAAGAATTTCGTCCACTGGGGCCAGCACTTCGTCAATGTCCGTGAAGTCCATCGCCCGCTGAAGGCGTGTCTTTTTCAGGCCCATCAGCACATCGCGCGTTGATTGAAAAGTCTTGTTCAACTCGCCAGTAGCTTGAGCGTGGAATACTTCGAGTGCGGCCAACCGCTCGTCAATATCGTCGGCGCTGTACAGATCACCTTCACTCACGCGATCAAGGATGCGGCGATTTTCAGCCAACAGGATTTTTTGACGCTGCTCGACGTACTCGCTGAGCGAGAGGGCTTTGTTTTCGTGCGGCGCGGTGCCGGCGGGCATGTCTTCGACCTTTTGGAAGTTCGGAATCATGGTGATGAGCGCTTCCGCAAGAATCTCCTGACGCTTTTCAAAGCGATATTTGGATTCTCTTTTCCAGCGAACATCATCATCCTTCTTGATCTTCTGTTCCGTCTCTTGCGCCCAGACAGCGGCGTGCGTCAGATAATCAACATAAAGAGTTCGAGCGCGTTTATCCTTGCCTTCCATTGCGTGCGGCTTCGGCGTCTCGATGTCAAAGATCATGCACCGGTGCTGTCGCGACCACTCACGATTCGCTTCGATGGCAGACTTGGCTAATGCTTTCGCCTGCCCTTTGTTCTTGAATCGCTGTGCGCGTTTGGCGAGCGTGCTGTGTGCGATGCGCGCTTCTTTGCCTTTACAGATGCCCTGCACAGCATCAATGAACCAACGAAGTTCAGCGACTGGATAATTAAGGGCGACCAGAATTTGCGTTGACCAATCGAGCGTGCTGCCGAATTTCCAGGCAAGGAAGGACGCGCGCTGTTGAGGCGAGTAGATACGGCGGGCAGGCTGGGTGCTCATTTCGTGCCACCTCCGACGCTTGCGCGCAGTTCATTGATGCAGGAAGCGCACAGATAACGCCGAACGCTTCGGCCAGAAGACACCGCAATCGAGGCGCTGATTCGTCCGCGCTTTGGCGCGCGATTGGTACATCGATGGCAAAACTTCATCGCGCACCTCCGATCCGTGGCCGACGCGGGGCGCCCGTGCGAGCGGGAAGATTGTTGATGATCTGTGCCGCGCTGCCGCAATTTGAGCGACGGCATAAATGGCAGGCCGGCTGATTCTGCTTGAAACCTCGGTGTGTACTGTGAGAATATCGCATTGGATCGCCATCCATTCTTATGTCAATGAAGCCGCCAAGAGTTCGTCGCTCTCGGCGGTTTCGGTTTTTAAGGGACCAGACCCACGCCTGGCAGTTTTCAAATGAAGAAGCCCCGTTGCTGAAGCTCACGACTTCATCAGCAACGGGGTTTTGTTGTCGCAACGGCAGCAGGCCAGCGCGAGCAAAATCATGTTGTGCCGCGTCGTGAGCGACGGCTTTCGCGATCTTCTTTCAAAGTCGCAAATAGATGTTGGGCTTGATTAGTGCAGGCGGGTTGCTGTAAAAGTAGGAGCAACAGGCCGCATCAAGCGGCTTTCAATCGGTGGGGTGTTGCGTACTTTTCGACGGTGACGCAACACCCCTTTTCTTTAGAAAGCCTTAAATTTCAATTCCTTCAGAACAACGTAAGCGCAGCATAGCGCGAAATCTGGATCATTCATAGACGAAGAAAATAAAACTTTTATTTCTTCGCGTAAGGCGAAATAATAAATTCAACTATTATTTCGCCTCAGAATCTCGCGGCGCGCAGGCATCCATTTACCGAGTTTTTCTTCAGCTTGCCATATCTGAATTGTTCTGGTTTTCACTCCTAAGAATTTAGCGACTTCAGCTTGCGTTGCATCAGGGCCGCACGCTTCGAGCGCCTTCGCGATCTCTGCCGTTGTTACCTTCGACGGACGCCCGCGCGTTTCAACAGGTCGCAAGTTTGGATGTCGGCCATGCTCACCAGCAAGGCGCTCAATCTCTCTTTGTGATTTGATCGAGCGCGTATAACCCATCGAATGAGCAATCGCCTCAGACATCGCTGTTCTGATCGCCTCATACAACCGCATGGTGAGAATTTCAGGCAATCGAATGTTCAGGGGAGAAACAAAAGTTTTCTGGATGTATGCTTCATCGGCATCATCTGGGAGCCAGCCGCGCGCCTTAATTACAGGAAGTGTTTCCATCAACAACTCTCCAAGCCCTTGCGATAACTGCCCTGCTAAACCTATGGCATTTATCCATTCCTCTACATCCTCTGGCGTTGGCACAGCCGCGAAGATTAAGAATTCGCCAGGGGTGCAGCGGTCAAACCACCTTTTGAATAATTCTTGCTCAGTGGTTGATTGCTGTTTTGAGTTGTTGGTTTTCCGCATCGCGGCTCCCTGCCAGCCTTCCCTGTAATAGATTCGACTCGCCAACCGCACAGGGAGCGGTCTTGTCCTTGCGCCAGCTAAACGCAAGTAGGCGAGCCGAAATTTTCAAGTTGCTGAGACGCGCGCCGTGTCTCACAGCTTCTTAACGTAAGCATCAAGATCATCACGCTTGACGCGCCAGCCTCGGCCAATGATTCGCGCCTTCAGCTTCTTAGCTGCAATCGCTTCGCGCAAGTGTCCGCGCGACAAGCCAGCCAGCAATCCGGCCTCGGCCAGCGAGAGCGTCAACTTGTCACTGAGGCGCACCGGCGCGGCCATCGCCTCGAACGCGCGCAACATGCGATCCTGCATCGCTGGGGTGTCAAGTGCGTCACCTGCGTCAAGTGTGTCAAGCATTGATGTCACATCGCCCGCGCGCCGCTCCAACGTCTGATTTTCAAAGGGTGTGCCAGGTGTGACGGGTACGACAACGCCGCTCACGATCCCAGCCGCCGCGCCGTTCATCTCGCGCTGGTAGCGTTCTAATTCGCTCGCATCAAAGCGCGTCTCTTCTGCCGGTCTGCGCTTCGGCATGTGGCCCAGCTTCCCCTGGTCAATCAATCGAAGAAGGGTCCGCACGCTCACGCCGAGATAATCAGCGGCCTCTTGTTTGTTCTTCGTCTGTGTCATGTGCGTCAACTGTGACAGCGGCGTGGTCACACCCTGTCACACTCGCTTTTGCTGGCATTTATCAAGATTGCCCGTTGCGCCCGCCGCTCACAACATCAATCAGCGCGTTCAACCGTTCATCGGTATGCGCCTGAGCCGCAGTTAAATTTAATTGTGACTCGATGAGCGCGTTGATCTTTTCCCGCGTTTCTTTTCGCTCGCGAAAGCCAGCGCGGATCGCCAGCTTGACGACGCGCTCCAGGCGGTCAATGCGCTTACTCGCTCGCTCGTCAGTTTCCTCAAGGCGTTGCATGTTGGCGGAGAACTGCGCTTGCTGTTCAAGGATGAACTGCATCGTTGATTGCATCTCTTCGTTAGTCATTTCTTGCTGCCCCGCTTCCCAGCCGTCCGCGTCGAAGCGCCATTGCTGGCCGACTTCTTTTTAGTCGCAGCGGTCTTTCTCTCGCTGGGAGTCTGCGGAGGTCTGCCAATAGACCGATTGTCTAATAGCTTCAGATCATCTTCATCAATGGCATAAGACCGCCCGATCCTTTGCGCTGGTAATCGTTCCTGCCAGATGAATGTCTGTACACGCGCGACTGAAAGACCGAGCCGAGCCGCCGCTTCTGTGGTGCTGAGTAGTTTTCCCATGTGCTCAAAATAAATCCTTAGAAAGTATTTGTCAATGGAAAGATTTCTGTTGACAAACTATTTCTAATAACATATAGTTTCTCTTGTTGGCAATCAAAGCAAACAGGAGAGCAAACAAAATGTTCATCATCGAAGAAACGCCAATCGCCAAAGCAATCGAGAACGCGCGCAAGTTGCATCCAGTGGTTCGCATGATTCGCTTCGGCCTCTACACCGTGACGGGTTCAAAGGGGAACACGTACACCGTGAGGTGTTGGCGCGAGCGCGGTCAGAAGGTTGTTGATTGCACATGCGCGACGCGCGACGGCGTTGCTTGCAAACACGGAATGGCAGCGGTTCCGCTTCACTCTTACGCAGCGACAACGCTGCTGGCCGCAACGTCGCACTAAAACGAATGGGCTTGGAAAGTGTTCGAGCACTCGCCAAGCCCTTCACACCTAAACCCACTCGAACCGGCTGAGATTCGCACAATTAAATGTAAAGGAGTTCAGATGCTACAAACCAATCCTACAACCACGCAGCACGGAGCCACAAGCAGCCCGCCCGCGTCGCTCATTCGTCCAGGTGATCGCGTGCTTGTCTTCGACAACAGCACAGCGATGAACGTCTGGATCATCGTTGATGACGTTCTACTCGGCAGCGGGCGCACCCGACTCCGCTCCGGCAATATGGAGTTTTATTTCGATGCAAGTTTAGTGATCCGGCATCAGAAGGGAGGCCACCGCCATGTCTAAGACCAAAGCACCAAACCTCGACCAGCGCGCCAAAGCAATCATCAACTCGAAGTCTTACGACGAAGACACGCGCGCATCAATCAAGCACATGCTCGAAACTAATGATGCAGCGCTGGCCAAATTTGTGCGCCGCGCTGAAGCTGGCGAGATCGTCGCAGACTTCACAACCCCCGCGTATGAAGCGCGCACGCGCGAACTGTTGGCGCTCACGCCCGCAGATCATCTGGCCGCGTTACTCGCGCATCCTGACACGCCGGAAGTCTTACGCCAGAACATGCGCGACGCGCTGCGTGAATTCCAGAACACGCTTGATCTGGCTGCACTTTATCAAGCGCCGCAGACCATCAGGTTATCGTTTGAACTTTATGAGCGGGAACAACAGGCAAGACCGCAAAAGGGAGGCACACGCTGATGCGTAAACCAAAGATTGACAGAGCAGCGGCCCGCACGCTTTTGGAGGCCGCCGAAACGATTGGCATGGATGGCGCGAGAGAACTTATCCGGCTCATCAAATCAGGGCGCACGCGCGAGCAAGTCGTCGCAGGGCTTGAGCCATTCATTGAACGGGCTGCACAGCAAGGGATGGGCGCGCAATGAAACAAACAAAGAAACAACCAACAGAGCCGCGCGGGAAGCGCGAGGTTGACCCGCTCGAAGAAGTCATGCGCCGGTGGCGTATATCGCGCCCGTACCAGCGCCAGATGGAAGCGAGCCGGATCGCGGATTCGTGGCAGCACAGCGCGACCAACGACAACGACTTCACGAAGTTGCTTCGCAAGGCCGTCAATGCAGCGGTCTGGGCGACGCGTGATGAAGTTGAAATTATCAGCCTTGAAATTCTGCGAATGCTTGATGGAATGCAGATGATTGATGAAGGGCCGGCCGTCAAAGTGAAAACAGAGCGCGCGGAGCATTGAGCAGGCGCGCCAGGGATCGCCGCCAGTAGCATCGGTGGCGCACATGAGCGAGCGAGTTGGTTAAGCGGATCGGGAGTCTCTTAACTACTCGCTCGCTTTTGGTTTTGTCCACTCAAAGATTTCATCACGATCAAAGATCGTATGGCTGCCAGCTTTGCGATAGGGAATCTTCCCCTTGCTCACCCAATCGTAAATCGTGCGTGGTGACACGCGCAGCAACAATGCGACTTCAGGCACATTCCAAAACTTTTCGCCTAAGATACGTCGCACCTCCTGAGCCTGTGGATCATCGGCGAGCAGCTGCGTGAGATGTACTTGTAAGCCTGGCGGCTGTGGCGTCGGTTGTGCGCTCAGTTGCGCCTGTTGCGTGCGCTCTGCCTCGAACTGTACCAGCGCAACGATGGCCTGGGCCGCGCCCGTTAGAATCGCGTTGATCTTGTCGGTCAGTTCAGGATTCATCAATAAGACTCCATACTTTGATTTTTGAATGGGTTTATGTAACGGGACAAATCTGAGGACGGGTGCTTGCGAAATTTCGTAAAGTATTTTTATGAACACTCTATTCGGCATTGACCCCAATGTCGCCAACACCATCATCACCGCAATCTCAACAGTTGTCGCCGGTATTATTGGCGGGTGGATCGGCGCACGTTCCACGAAGTCGGCAACTGAGCGCGCGCTTAATCACAACCTGACCCTTCAGGAAGAAGACCGGCGCGCTGTGTTGCGAGGCGCCCTGCTGGGGATACGCGCAGAACTTGAACAATTACTGATGATCAGCCAAGCGGAGGAAATCGAAACCGATGTCAACGAAGCTGTTGTAAATGAGCGACCGTTGCATGTTGTTTATCCAATACATCTGAATTACTTCATCATCTATGAAGCAAACGCATCTTTGATTGGGCAGATAACTGATGATGAACTACGAAAGGCGATCATCTCGACATATCTTCTGGCGTCGTCGCTCATCAACTCGCTTAAACACAATAGTGAGATGGAAGAAGAATACCGCCGCATGGTTAGAGAACTGGAAATTGTGCCCACAAGAAACGCGCTCTTAATAGACATGATCGGTTACGCTGAGACCATTAAAGCCAGCCACGATGCCGCCACAAACAGCATGTCGTATCTTTTCACGCTCATGGATAACTCTGCCCTCCTGAATGACCAGACGGCCATCCAGAAAACATAATAAGGAATTATCGGACTCTTTGTTGAAATCAGAAATGAGGATTGAAGGCGAAAAGCACAACCGCTTGCGCTTTCATTGAAAATTCAACATCAGAGGCGACGGGCAGAATTCTTGCATAATCATTGCATAGTTGGGTATTGAAATTA
>MWWH01000180.1_pt1 | contig 17049 bp, 22 predicted proteins | sample 1047231 | NCBI WGS metagenome assembly MWWH01 (sample SAMN06349967, study PRJNA376086) | soil metagenome | isolation source: MG3-2 sample Antarctic (ecotone) soil | place: Antarctica | collected 2015-01-13 | reverse complement strand
GCCGCCGCTTCTTGCTCCGCGCGTTTCGTCGCCCTCTTGCCCTGCACCGCTCCTACTGCCGCTTCAACGCCGGTTGACGCGATCTGTCCGACGACCGGAATAAACGGCAGCGCGATGCGACCGACTTTCGCAATCCCTTTGCCAACCTTCTTAAAGAAGCTTTTGAAGCCTTCAAGATCGTTTGTGCGTCCGTCTCCGAAAATGCTAAAGGTGCGACGCTCAATGCCGCGCGCTTCCCAGCCGATAAGCGCCTGTTTATTAGAGGCATCGAGCGCCAGCCACCTGTCACCGCGCGGGCTGAGAACCTCGCAATAAACATGATCGAAACCGTCAGATTCGGGATTGACGCGAAGCACGACAAACCGCGTCACAAACCCGACAAGCCCAAGCAGCGTTGAAAGCAAAACGGTGTGATCGTCGCAATCTCCGAAGCCGCGCGCAATCGAGACGCGCGCATCTTGTATCGCTTCGCTGCCGCCCGTCGGATCGCGCCGGAAGATAAATTTGTCGCGCACGTAATCGAAGAGCGTTTTAATCTCCGCAACCGTCTGCCGCTTCACGTCGCCCGCGACATTGGCGCGCACAAGAATTTGATTTGCGAAGTCTTGCAGACCTTGATCCGTCTCCACGTCATCGCGGACGAGCGCCGCCATTTCAATCAACGTCTGGACGGTTCCCGCCCGCCCGTGTTGGAGCCACTGATAGCGAGCGCGACCGAATTTGTCAGTAATGCGAAGCTTTGTGTGCATAAGCGTTAGCTGTCCAAATTCACCTTTACACATTTATGCAAGCTAAAAATAGAGGCTTTTGCTGTTTCTTCATCCGTTAAACATGCGCGACGTATGAAGAAACTTTGCCGAACAGACACAACAACTTACGAATCTGCTAGGGTGTCGCTAGGTTAAAACTTGAGGTTTACTAGGAAGGAAAACGGCGAGAGTGGCGGAAGAAACGGAAAACGCGAATACATCACCAGCGCACGTTGATGTTGCTCCACCGGCGCAAGCTGCGCCGCCGAAGCTAAACGATGAAGTTGACTTGATGGAGTCGCTACTTTCGGAGATGACCGGGACAACCGAAGAGTGGACGATGAGCGTGCATCGTTTAGTCAATTATCGACGTGACGGACGCGCAGACCCGGCAGCGCCGCAACCGTTTTGTGGCACACTTCCCTTCTCTGATAACTACCTTGAAGATGTGCAAGCCGCATTCGGCGGCGGCGAGTATCTGCTGAAAATTAAGCAGAAAGGGCGAATCCGCAAAGTGACTGCGGTATTTATCGAAGCGGCTTTTGTTGAGGAAGAGGACGACGAGCCGGAACTGCGACAGATGCCGACAAACACCGTCGCGCCGGTTGCCACGCCGCCAACCGTTGAAGAGATGATGCGCTCGGAAATTGAGAAAGCAAAACTACTCAAGGAACTGCGCGATCTCTACTCACCGGATGAACCGCCGAAAGCCACGCCGGAAAGCACGTTGACCGATGAAGATCGCATTACGCTTGCGGTCGCTAAAAACGCGAACATGCTTGGCACTATCACCGCGAACATGTCGCAAGCAATGGCGAGCGGCGGCGTACAGGGCACAGATTGGAAATCTCTTTTTATCACCGAACTGCTACGCAACCCGCAATACACGAACCGCGCGCTAGGCATTCTTGACCGCATCACCAGCCGATTCATGCCGAAGACAGCGCAAGCGGAAGAGGACGTTGCCCAGACGGACGCGGACGAACCCGTTGAAGAGGATTCATCAATGCAATTATTCGATTCCTTACTTGACCGCATCATGCAGATTTTCATGTCGAACATTACCGCGTTGCCGACGCCGGAAATGGTGCAAGAGATCGCCAGCCAACACCCGTTGATCTTCCCGCAATTAAAAACGGTTTTGTTAAGCGAGACGACGAAGAACATTTTGCTTTTCATCGTCAATCGCAGACCCGCGCACGAATCGCTTTTATCTCTGCCGCAAGCCCGGCAATGGATCAAGCGATTGAAGGAAATCTGCGCGCAAACTTCTTAATGCTGCCGCGCGTGCGGCGGTCAATCGTTTCCACGTTCATATGAACGTGGCTCTATTGAAGCATCTTTTCGAGCGTGTGCTACCGATGAAGAAAGAAGCGTTTCCACGTTCATATGAACGTGGCTCTATTGAAGCATAGCAAGTTTCACCGAGCCTGATGACGCTTGGCGTGTTTCCACGTTCATATGAACGTGGCTCTATTGAAATGCTGCCGTGCGTGCGGCGGTCAATCCTTAACCTTAACCACTGAAAGGAAAACTTTAATGATCAAAGTAGGCAGATACACGATCCGTCAGGATCACGTTTCGAGCACCGAAACAGAGTCGGAATCCGGCAGAGTGACACTTAACCTCGTTGGCGGTCAGATCATCGTGCTAACGAAAGAAGAGAACGCCGAATATCTGAACGCACAGCGCGACCGCCCGACGGCGAAAGACAAGCAAACCAACGCCGCCGCGACCGCAAAGGCGTAAAACTCGAAACTCCGAAACCCTGACATGTCAGGGTTTCGGAGTTCGTCAAAGGAACACACATTGAGCGCGGTTGATTATAGAACCTGTGAAGATTGCCGACACGCGCGCACATGCAGCCGATGTGTAACGCGCGTTTGCCGGGCGCACCGCCGCCCGAAAGCGCACAACTGCCCGGCTTGTTTTGAATGCGGTTTCTGGTCAGACCGAGTGACCGACGACCCGGATCGGTTGTGCGCTCGCTGCCGTCACGAGCGCGAGATGGATGCGGCTATTCCTTACTGACAGAGAAGGGACTTTGAAGTTGAAGAGGCTTAACAACATTGGTGTCATCGCCGCTCTTGCTACTATGCACGAAGCAAGCGGCATGATTCGCACCGCAACGCCGCACGAACAGCCCGAACAGCCCGAACAGATGACGCCGGAGCGTGAGGAACGCATTGCACGAGTAAAAGCACGCGCTCAAGAAAAGCGAGAAGCACGTTTGGCTAAACGTGCGCGTCAAACTCCGAAACCCTGACATGTCAGGGTTTCGGAGTTATTAGCGAAAGAAACAAGCATTCGATCTTAAAACTCGCGCATTACAAGCCCTGTAATCGCTCCGTTTCCTTCAACCCTACCCGCAACACGTCTTTTGACCTAATCTTCGCAGCAAGGCGGCAAAGCGTCGCAAATAGCTTTAATTATTTTTCATTCTCTGCTACATAAACGACGCTTTAACTATTTCCTCACCCGGAGTAGCAGAAATTATGTACTGCCAGCAATGCCGAATGCCCGTTCCACAAAATGCGAAGTTCTGCCAAGAGTGCGGAGCGCAACAATTCTTTCCTGACTACCAGCCGCCGCAGCCGGTTCAATCGCCGCCGCTCGCACCATTCCAAAAGGTTTCACGATCAAGTAATAATCTTGTTATCGCCCTTGTGATTTTACTTGTCGGCGGAATTGCTACCGCTCTCGCTCTTTTCCTGACACTTGGCAGCCCTACGCACATATTTACATCCGGCGAGCCGAAGACGCAGACCGCCGATCCCTTTGCTCCAATGACGAACTTCAATACTAATTCAGCAAACGTCAACTCACCATCGGAGGCGTCGCCCACGCCGGTTTTTACAGTCTCACGTCACTATAAGACCGACGAGCGAAACATGAACAATGCGAATATGAATGTGAACGTGCCGAACACAAGCGACAATAGCGAGCCGCAGACAATCGCTAATGCCGCGTTCACCGTCGGCGCTGGACACATGAAGTATTACACTTTCACGGTTTCAGGCACGCAGACCGTTAGCGGCAGGTTCGATGTGCAAGGCGGAAACAATGACATCTACTGTTACATCGTGGATGATGACGGCTTTGTGAACGCGCAAAACCATCACCGCGCAAACCTTTATTACAATTCCGGTCAAGTAACCGTCGGCAACATCTACGTCACGCTCAACGCCGGAAGATACTACCTTGTGTTTGATAACACCGCGTCAATGATTACGCCGAAAGCTGTTTCCGTTAGCGCAACACTGCAGTAATTCATACCGGGCGGTTCTTCCTCGACGAGCCGCCCAACCATCCAACATTCGACGCAGCACGGCACACGCCTTGCCCGTCCGCCATAACTACCCGCTTTTGCTTTTCTCTGTTAAATGCTCCGCGCGTCAGCGCGTCCGCATTACTCTTGCTTTCTCTCTTCGTCCGATAACGATTTCCACAGCTTCATATCCACTCAACTCACTCTATAAACAGTAATCTAAAACATCTATAAGAATAAATAGGACAGAGAAATGTTTGGTATCCCGTTAGCTACCAAACCTTATATTGTTTGGTATCCCGTTAGCTACCAAACCTTATATTGTTTGGTATCCCGTTAGCTACCAAACATTGCTTAAAAGTAGCGTTTTGCACAGCCTGTGGAAAAGCGCTTAAAAGCTGAAGTATTTTCTAGTAGGAATTTTGTTTCAGGTATGAAACAATCGAAACATAAAGAAATCCGCGTGGTCTGATACACCACGCGGATTTTTACACTAGACGAAAGGCGCGTCTAGGTGCTAACTTCGCCTCTGTTGCCGCCTCGCCTTGTGCTAGAACACAAAGCGAAGCATTTAAGCAACGTCACGCAGGCGCGTGCCGTGCCGAGCAACAGAGGCTGCTAGCCGTTCTCCGGCTAGTGGTAGATTACCATTAAAGGTGATCTTCCTTAAAGCAAACCTTTTGCTTCCCGACCACTGCACGCGCCTGCGTCCTATATCTCAACAGGAGAACGCGCGTGCGATCATCAAAACCGCAAAATTTTCTTTTTCATATAGCAAAAGCGACGCCAGATGTGTATGCTGGCGTCGCTTTATTTCTGCGACAAAGCCTATATCTATGCTCTCCCGCGTGTGACAACCGAGAGCATAGAGGCTTTGCCGTAGTTAGTCAATAGCAACGGGATAAGTTTTCTATGACACTCAAAACACGAACCGCGCCCGAACTCACCTTTTACGGCTACGACCCGGAGCAAGCCAAATACACTTACCTGCCGCGTCACTCAATGGTGTACTGCGAAAAAGGTTTAGGTAAGTGGACAAAAGACTTCGATGTTTTCTATGAACTCTATTTTGAGCGAAACGCCGCGCTCAAACCGATCCAGATGTTCATATACAGACATTTGATGTCGCTCGCCAATCGCGGCTTAACCATCCATCTCAAAGACTACGCCAAGCATTTACATCTTCGTCATAATCGCTTGATTGAATATCTCGACGGATTACAAGACGCGATGCTTCTGTATCGTATCTGCCGGGTTGATTCACAAGGTAAGCCAAACGACTTCGTAATGCAGACGCCGCTCACGCGCGAGCGCTGGACGAAAGAAGGCGACGAGATCATGCGCCGCATCCAGACGCAAAGCACGCGACTCGAACGGCGCGAGATGGGCAACAACTATCCGGGCGACGAATATAAATTCTCACAAAAGAAAATCAATAAAGCTTTCGCGGGCGACACTTCTAAAGCGGAAGAGTTTACGCTAGTCGTCCTTGACCTTCTCTTCCAACTGCAAGCAAAGAAGTGGTCAGGCAGAGATGCGCGGAAAATGTTTGAAGACCAGCTAATGCAAGGCGCAGCCAAGAAGGAAATCTATATCGACAAGCCGAAGTTTTTAGCCGCGCTCGAAATTAAATCACGTTACGCACGCACACTTTTTTAGAAGGCTAAACGAACATGTCAAGAGCAAAAGTAGAAGCATACGTGCCGCCGCCACTGAAAGACAAAGCGAAAGAGTTATGCCGGGCGCAACACACCACGTTAAGCGCACGCATCACGGATTTGCTTTACTTGTACGTTAAAAACCCTGATCTGTTTACTCCAAACATCGAACCGCGCCAAACTCCGAAACCCTGATCTTGTCACGGTTTCGGAGTTCAGATAAACTAGTTTTATGAACAAACAAGAAACCGCCGACTTCTTAGGTGTCAGCCTTCGCGCCGTCGAACGCTACACGTCACAAAGCAAACTGACCGTCGCTTATGTACGCGGCAAAACGCGCGACATAGCCGATTACAACGAAGCGGAAGTAAGAAAGCTTAAAGAAGAGATGGAGAACCCGACACCGCGCCCGGCAGCGTCACAGAATGCGCTTATCACAACCGGCAGCAAACAACTTGCCGCCTTGCCCGGCGCGTACCTCGCAGACTTCGCCGGGATGATTGCCGCCGCGATGGAGACGCGGGCGCAACCGGAGACGATCATCGAACTTGCAAACAAACCGCTCTTGACCCGGCGAGAAGCGAGCCGCTACACCGGCTTGAGCGCAAACATTCTCAAAGACGCCGTAGCATCAGGGAAACTAAAAGAAAAGCTTTTAGGCAAAGCGTATCGCATCAAACGCGCCGATCTGGACAATTACATTAAGAAGTTATGACCCGACAATCTACCGGTTACATTATTTTACAAGGCGAAAAAATGCTTCTATTGCGGCGCATGACAAGCGCGCGACATGGATACACTCAACTAAAATTGCGCGTTTCCGGCAAGGACGGAGAACACTTTGAAAACATCGAAGTCTTTTTAAGCGAAGATAACGATAAACAAATATCTGATTTACGCGCCGGGAAAGTTATTACTTTTTAGGGAGAATTGAATAGTGAGTAATTCTACAAACTACAGAGACAATATGAGTTATTACAGCTCGACCCAATGGAAGCAGATTTGTGAACAAGCGATACAGCGCGATAATGGCAAATGTCAAGAGTGTGGAAGCACGAAATTACTCGCAGTTCATCATAAAACTTATGAAAATTTCGGGCATGAGTTGCTTGGTGATTTGCAAACGCTGTGCGGGTCATGTCATAGAATCGCTCACTGTAAGCCTAATAATCCATCCGTAAATACGAAGCAAAATAAATGTAATCGGTGTAATCATGCGTGGCATACATATCTAAGTAAGAAGTCCCCTGATTTTCTTCCGCAACGGTGCGCTCGCTGCCGGTCGCCGCTCTGGAACACGCCGCGCCGCAACAAACAACCACGCTTCGAAGTAATGGCACGAGAGCAACATATCAGGCAAGAGACTTTCGATCTAATCATCCTCGCACTACAAGAAAACGACGGCATAGGATCGTGGCAAGATGCCGTTGACGTTGTGAAGGTTCTATGCCCGGAGAATAAACAATGAAGCGTTTGAAAATGGTATTTGAAGATAAAGACACCGGAAAGATTCACACGAACGCTTACGGGCAAGCACCCGATCATTTTATTTTGCGTATCACTCTATTTGATGAAAATCATGGATTGATTAAAGACCTCGTTATAATGGATGTTGACGACGAGCTAGAGAAGGAAGAAGAAGAATACCCAATGCGTTTATTTAAGACAAAAGAAGCATAATAAACGTAATGACAGTTATCCGACGCGGTTTGTTTTGTTTGTGTTTCGAGATTCGTTGCGCCGCGATTTTTAAGCTTCAAAGCACAACATCTTGCGGTCAGAGATTTAACTTATAAAGCCGCGCCGTGACATTTGCCGGGCGATCTTGTCGGAAGTGTGAAGCACAAGATGTTGCGGTCATCATCTAACAATCCGACGCTCGTTTAATCGCTGCCACGCGCGCCGACACAACGCCCGGCGCATGTGCCAGAGCTCCACCAGCACGCAGCCAACCGCCAACCCTGACACCAGCCCTACAATATAACCAACATTCATTTGTCGCTTTCCCTTTGTCTTATCACTCTGTTCGTTTCGCGTGTGCTGTTACGCAATTCTTCTAGGTTGCGATCTAGCCTGTAGTTTACTCCGTCATAGTTTCGATCAAGTTTATCGTTGATGTTTTCAAGCAACTTCTTTAACTCTCGAAACTCGTCTTGAGTGATACCGCCGCTTGCGGGCGTGTCTTTCGTTTTGATGCTTGCCCAAATTCCTGTTCCTGATAGAGCGACGACGACCGCGACGATCAACGCCGCGAGTTTTTTAATTGAAATCGAGAGCGTTAGATCATCTTTCGTCGCCGCCGCGCGTCGCTCCAACATTTGTTCGAGCATTTGCTGATGGATTTTCGCATCAACGGATGCGCTCGGGCGAAGCTGCCCGGTATCGGGATCGCGGTTCGGTTCAAAAGGCGCGTGCTGATTATCATTGTCCATCACCGACGATCCCGCACAAACAAAACGAGAATCTATTTATCGCCCTGTGGCGCGTCCGTGTGCATATCAACGTGTTCGACATTGGCTTCGATGTTGCCGCTACCCTTGCGGCTTGTCAGAAGGGCGATTAGACCGCCCGCGCACGCTATCAGAAGCGTTTTGATCGTGTCGTCAGGATGTCCCATTTGAATGAGCAAAACATAGACGGCAATCAACACGAGAGTAAGAACAAACAAAATGAACGTATCAGGAATTGCTTTTAACATCTTTACCCTTATTACCCTTTCAACGCATACACGGCGACCACTCCCGCGACGATCAATAATCCTATAAGCGTGCCACTGTTCGCGTCGTTGTTGCCACCCGGAACATCCGGCGAAGCGGCTCCGGTGGCTTGTACGCCCTGACCGGCACGACCCGCCATAATCACTTTCACATAATTTTTTGTTTCCGCCGGGATTGAGTATTGCGTGATGTTCTTTCCTTCACGCGCAGCGCGCCGTAGCGTCGCGCGGTTCTCTCCCCAATTGTAGCCAGCCAAAGCGAGATCGTATCTGCCGCCGAACATGCGCAGCAAAAGACTCATGTACTTGCCCCACGCCTCCATCGCTTGCTCCGGGTCAAGCGGGTTTGTGAGTCCGAAGCGTTTTGCTGTGCCGGGCATGAACTGTGCAATGCCAGCCGCGCCCACCGAAGAACGCGCGTTAGGGTTGAAACGCGATTCTTGGTTGATCTGCGCCACTGCAATATCAGGATCGATTTTATACTTTGCAGCCGTCGCGCGCACGAGTTGAATTATTTGCGCTTTCGTCATTTTATGACCTCCCTATTCCTAATCCTAAAATCGCTCAACCATCACGTAAACCGCATATTGAGGCGAGCCGGTCGCGCTGGTCACAGTTGTATAAAATCTAATCAACGAAGTGCCGTCGCTGTTCGGATCGCCAACGACGTGGATTGTTTGCGCGTTGAACTTTTGATAAGAACCGACTGTGGTAAGTGGTACGGCGGCTGATGTGGAACTTTGGTAGCCTGTGCCATCGTTCCAAGAAAACGTAGCCGTTACTGTGCCACCCGTTCCCGCCGTTGTTGTTACTAGATAGATAGAAACCCTGTAGAATGCCGAAGCGAAAGGAATGTAAGCGTCAACGGTCGGAATTGATGCCGTTTGCGCTGGTCGCTCCGATAGATAAACAACCGCACCGATGCCCGCGCCCGCTAATGTTGCGCCGTTATATTGAGTAAGTTTTCCGATCCTCGTATCTGTGCTAGTCGTCACCACACCATTGAGCGTTGCGCCTGTTTGCGCCGTGATTGTTCCACTACTCGCTACTGTTCCGGTGTTGATGCTGCCACCCGTCAAAGTTTGCGAACTACCTAACACAACGCCGCCGTTTGCTCGAATAGCAGAATCTACGGTCAGCTCACCTTCAATGCGTGAGTCTGCCGTCGTATTTCGGGAAGGTAAGGATGTTAGGGAATAAGCCGAATCAATCGAAGTGTCGTTGTAGCTTGTGCCTGTTACCGTCGCCGCGAGTCTCCAATTTCCATCATTCCGATCTCTATAAAGTCGGTAGCTTGTCGCGCCTGAAACCGCGTTCCAAGAAATCGTATTACTAGGTGTAGCCGCTCCGTTTGTGACGGATGCAACGCCCGCCGCCGTTGTGCTGTTTCCGTTCGCATCGCGCGCCGTGATCGAATACCGATAGATTGATGTTCCTGTTATGTTAGCCGTCGCTACAAGTCCGGTAGGTTGCGCGAGAGCCTGTAAATACTGACCGCCGCCAAGTTGATACAGTCCCGTTGTTGACGAAATGCCGTTGATGCCGATGTTGCCATTCGCCGCAACATAGATATTTTTATATTCCAACCCCGAACCCGCACCATTGACGCCAAGCAGTCTATTGCCTGCGCCGATGGTGTTTAGACCTGTGCCGCCATTGGTGACGGGCAAGATATTGTTGACACCACCGGCGACGTTTCCGGCAGCTAAATTGACCGCCGGAATGTCAGACGAAGCAAGCGAATTCCATACAGGCGGTTGCGGGAATACACCATCACCGGCAGACGAAAGAAAGGTTCTAACTGCCGCCGTTGGCGCTGCCAATCTCGTTAAAGTTGACGACGTATTAGCAAACAACAGATCGCCCGTCTGGTAAGTAGCAATGCCGGTTCCGCCTCTCGCTACGGTGAAGATTCCAGAGTTGATTTTAGATGTATCAAGCTGCGGAACATCGGTTGCTACAATGTTTCTAAAAGTCGGCGCACTAGCTCCGCCCGTTGCCGGTGCTGCAAAGAAGCTGCCGGTTGATTGTGTCGCAAGCGACGCCGTAAGCGTGCCCGCATTTGTGACAGGCGAACCCGTCACATTAAAGATTGCCGTCGGCAGCGAAAGCGCGACGCTCGACACCGTAGCCGATGAAGTTCCGGCTGCCGCCGACAAATTCACATAAGGCGCTCCGTTGATGCTGATGCGTAGCACACCGGCAACCGAATCGTAATAAACGCGCGATCTGCCCGGCGCTGAAACCGGAGGCGTCGTTATTCCGAAAAGGTCAAAGCTTCCGGTGAACTCTGCGCCGCCTGTGCTATTTACTCGCACCTCGCCGCCGCCGCGTCGGATGCGGTCAGGCGGATTATTTGTTTGAGCGTAAGCAACCGTGTTGCAGCATTGAAGAGTCAACAAAAGCAAACTGCAAAAGAAGAGAATTTTCCGCATCGTCGTTTACCTCACCGCATCGTCGTTTACTTGTAATAAGAAAAGAAAACCGTAACCGTTTCGCCCGGCTTCGTGCGAAGGCAAATGTCTTGCAGATTACGAACCGGCAACAGTTGAGAACTGCCGCCGCTACGAAGCCAATGCAGATATTGACCGCGATAACCCCACAGCACTTCAACCGTTTGATCTGCCGTCAGATCGGTTGTCAAATGCCAATTTTCAAGCATCACAAAGCGCGCATCTTCGTCAGGCAAGGTGATGCCCTTCTCTGTTACTTCGACGCTGCCGGGATGCGCTTCACCTTTGAAGTCCGCGAACAGCGCCGTTGTGATTGCTGTACTCACTCGCGCCCCCTTGCTACACCGTCTCTGCTAAAAAGGTGATAAAGCTGTTGGCATCAACCGCGCCGCCGAGCGTGTTGACTAGACTTGCCCGGAGCGCGGTATGCGCGGGCAGATAGATCGGACGCTCAAAGAAGCTGTAGCGCTCGCTCGTGTTGGTGCGCGCGGCTGCCAGCGCCCAGATCGGAGCGGGCGACGGCATCCAAGCATCTTCGCCTTCAATCCGAATTACGATTGTGGAATTAGCAAGCCCGGTGCGCACGCCGCGAATCAAGAGCGGTTCGTTTTGCTCCGGTGTAGCGGTCGCAGCAACGCCGCCAGCGAACGCAACCGGCATTGTCAAGAAACGAACTTCCGGCACGCGGCGGAAATTGATCAGGCGGTTGATTGTGTCGCGCTCGTCAGGCGTCAACTTCGCTTCGTCTGCCTGTTGGCTATAGATGCGCCGCCCTAAGAACGCCCACCAATACACCGTTGGATCGGGATCGGTTGTGGAGACTTCCCGGAACACGTCAACCGTCAGACGATTGCCCGGCTGCAACTCGAATGGAATTTGATAATAGTGCGCCCCGATCTCTTTTGTTCCGGCAAGGTCGCGCGCAGAGGCTTGCTGAATCGGATCAGCGCCGACGCTTACCCAAGCGCTTTCACTCGTTAAGTCTCGAATGTTTGTTGCGATCTCCGGCAAGTCAGTAATCGCGCCTAAGATGTCGGTTGGATAATTCAATCGCCCGGTGCGCTCCGTGTACGGCTGCACGCGCGCCGAAGGACGCAGAGAGAACTGCAACGGCAGAATTACCGGGCGAGCGGCGCGCGCCTTTTCCACGCGCTGCAACCGCTTGGCATTCATTTCTTTAATCGCTTTATCTTTGTCGGCAGCATTCGAGCGTTTTATATTTGCTAAATAATCAGCCCAAATTTTATTTCCGTTGAAGCTCATAATCTTTTCCTAATCATGAAAATTAAAGAGGTGATATGCGCCTTTCCCACGCCTTAACCTCTGTTTAAGTGATTCATCAAACCGGCAAGCTTGCGGCTTAGGGATTGATGCGACCGATGCGCTTCGTCATCAGATTGATGCGAATTGCCGCATCGACCGGCAGCGCAAGCGTGTCTGACAACTGCTCGATCAGCACGTTGAAATTCTCGTCATGCACGAGCACTTTCGGGAAGTCCAACTTGCTGCCGTGTCCCATGCTGTTTTGCGCGAAACCCTCTTCAACGTCTCCGCCATACGAAGCCGACAGACCATGACGCGAAGGGAATTGATAAAGCAGCCCGTTCTCTTCCGAATCTTCCCCCCTGAAGAATGTCAGAGCGACTTGGTGCGTAAGCGCGTAAAGCAGAATTGATGAGGAATACACGTTAGCCGCTTTAGCAGCCGGAGCAGGGTTTGTGATCATCCCTTGCACGTCTGCGGTTGCGGCGCGTGCTGGCAAAACGATGTGCGCTTCGATTGCCGAAACGATAGCCGTCACACCGAACTCAAACGCGCCGTCCTGCACCATGTTCGTATCGAACTTGGATTTCGTGACGACTGCGCCCGTGTTGGTGATTCGACCATCTTGATCAATGCCCTTTGTGAAGAGCCTTGCGCTTTGCCCGCGTACCCAAGCCGATCCCGATTCGAGACGTACCGTGTCGTAATAGACTTGTGAGCGAGCGTTGACGATGCGATCTTGCAGCACCATGTAGCGCTGCATCGGCATCGAAGCGATCTCTTCAAGAGAGTATTGCTTGACGCCTTGCGGATAGAGACGGGATTTAGGTACAGCGACCTTAACCGCCTGTGGTTCTGGCATGATTTACTCCTTTGTTCAACGGCATCATGTTTGCCGGATTAGTAGTTAAAGGTTTAAGAAGTTGCGTAAGCGAAGATGTGGCTAATAAGCTAATTCTTCGTCGTACACTTCTTCTTCGTCGAACACTTCTTCTTCGTCGTCGGCGTAATCATTGCCGCCCGATAAACCGCTCATGGTTGTGGCGACGGCTGCCGCCGCGCCTTCGGCAGCCGCGTTGACGATCTGCTGTTGCGCTGCCGCGTCGGGAAGCGCCGTTCGCGGCGTCGTAGCGACCGCGCGCGTGTCACCGGCGATGCGCCGACCGAAGTCCCGACCCGCCGAGCGAATGCGGTTTGTGACATCCGGCAGCATCGCGTCTGCCGCATCCAGCCCGGCAGCAATCAAACCGCCGACCATAATCAGATCGGAGCGCTTGCCAATTACCGGCAGCTTCTTTGCAAGCGGCGCGGTAACGAACACGGCGAGACTCGCCGTCACGACCGGGCGCGCGAGCGGATGATTGGGGAGCTGCACGACATTCGAGATCATGTCGGTGCCGGTTCGCGCGGCGAGTGCGCCAATCGTGCCGACCGCCGTATCAGCGAGCAGCGAGCCGATGCGACCGAACGCCTCTTTCGCCGGATTCGAGCGCGACTTGATGCTTGCCGGGTTCGTTTTCTGCGGTGCTTTCGGAGTCGCTTTAACAAGCGCCGTAGAGCCGTTAGTTTTCCTTGTGTTGTGAGAACCGCTTTTAGTTTTCGTGACGGTTCCGTTTTTCAGTACAGGCAACGCCCCGCCTTTTCCGTTGTAAACCTGTACGATCTTCTTCTGTGCCATGTGTGCCTCCGTTTGGTGTGGTGTTGCCTGTTAGCTGTTCGCGTGAACAACTGTTAAAAAATCAATTCACGATGCCGTCAGCCGTGATGGTGTAATCTCCGCCGTGCAAGAGCGGCATTCCGTCAGCGTCAACGTGCAAGTGCGGAAGCGCTCCGCCCTCTTCCCCGAAGTGGTGAACCCACTCGAAAACTTCATCGCCGCCGATGTGCGGCTTGCGCGTCACATACGCGATAACTTCAACCGCTCCGTAATCGGCAAGGTGATCGCCGCCGGGCAAAACGTCCGGTTTCTCAAACGACACGCCGGAGCCGACGAGATAAAGCTTTCGCTTTTCGTCCATCGCCGCCATTGACGTTTCAGGGTTAAAGCGGATCGGTTGCGCGTGACCTTTAAGCTTTAGGAAAGACAACTTGCCGATGCGCGCAAGTTTCGTCGGGTTGATGTGGCGCGACGCGGGCAGCCCCTTCACCGTGCCGGTCAACTCGCCTTGAAACATTTTCGAGACGCGGTTGATAGCTTTCGGCGGCTGTGCTTTCGTCGGATTGGTACTTACGCGCCGCCCTGACACCTGAAAGTTTTTGTACTTTTGGAGATCGCCTTTAGCCTTCAAGCGCCGCTTTATTTCATCAACCGCGCTGTCCGAATCGGTTGAACGCACCACGCCGAGCTGCACGGTTCGGCATTTGCAAGAATCAACTTTCTCAGCGAAGATTTTGAACTTGCGCGTTGTCAGGATTTCTTTCGCGCTACTGAAAAATCCGTTTTCCTTCGTCGCCATTTTCCCGTTGCTCCTTTGCGTGTTGTCGCCCCAGAAGTCCATTTGCCCGGCTTCAATCGCACGCTGCCGCGCAGACTTGCCGCCGCCTCTGTAATATCTCGAAACTTCGACTTGATGCGCCGCGTCCGGTGTGAGCGGGTTACGTCGCACCGCCTTGCCGGGCGTGATCGTTTCCGTTCGCTGTGACGGATTTTTGCGACTCGAAAGAAGCGGTCTATCGGGCAACATCTTTTCAAGTCCGACATGCAGCGCGGGCAAGTTGAGCGATGCGCCGATGATCGGGAAATTGACGGAGAACAAACCGTTAGCGCGGCTTGCCACCTTGCGACCGGCAGCGAGCGCGGAGCGCGCATCTTTCTCCGCTCGTGACTGTGACAAACCGATGCGCTCCGCAATTTGTTGAACTTCACGGAAAACCTTTTGCTTGCCCGTTTGCTTCAACTCCGTGAGTTTCTGCCGATACGGTGCGAGTGTCGCCGGGTTGATGCGCTGCGACTGTGACGCTGCCGCGCGGCGTGCGTCGCGGCGTTTCCCCGCGCGTACAACCTGTTCAGCTTTTGACGGTTCGCCTGTTCGCGCTTCGTCGTAATCTTCAGAGTTGCGAATCGGATGGAACGTGCCGCCGGACATAAAGCCCGCGACGTTGCGCTTGCTCTTTAACTGCTTGCCTTGCTGCTTCTTTGCTGCCATGACTACCTACCTTTGACCGCAATCACAGCGACCAATCCAAGCGCCAGAATCACGCCCGTTGACATGCCGGAAGGAAATAATTTGCTAAGGTCAAAGTCCCACTTGTCATCCTTATTTCCGCCGTTGTTGTTTCCGCCGTTGTTGTCATTTGCATTAACATTCGGTATTTGTGAAGGCGCTCTGTAATTGCTTGTCTCTTCCGCGCGTGTTTGTATTTCAACTAAGGGTGAGGAAGTGGTTTCGTAAACGGTGAAGCCCGATCCCTTAGCGATATTCGCCAGCCGCCGCGCCATGTCGTGAGGCGCAATGCTGATGTCTCCGATCACTTGTCCTGAACCGTAGATCGTGACCATGCCGCCCCAAGCTTGCTTTCTGTCCAACCCGACATCGTTGAGGTTCATCTCCTGTGCGATCTTGCCCTTCAATTCGTTGTAGGCAGACCCCCAGATGAGATCGCTAAACAGATTCGTCTCGAAACTAAACTTGATCACGTCGCCCTTGCTGATGTCGCCGGGCGTAACGCGCCGTGATCGGTTCAGCGTCGCATTGCTTGTAACAACACCTTTCGAGTCGTTAAATCTTGGCGTTCTGCGCGGCGCGTTCGTCGGGTTTGGACGATTCAAATTGAAATTAAAATTCGACTGATTGCCGCGAAACGGCGTCAGTTCAAAAGGTTGTCGCGGCGCGTTTGTCGGCGCATTCGGTTGATTGAAATTCAGATTCAACGGCGCGGTTGACGTTGGCGTGCGCGGCGTGCGCGGCGTGCGCGGCTTCGTCGGCTTGCGCGGCGTGCGTTTGCCCAACTCGCCTAACACTGTTGCTGTTGCTTCCATAACGAACTCCTATTTGCCGCGTCGTGGCGGTTCTTTGAACAAAAGAAACGCGCCGCCGCCAAGCATTAAGAAGATGAGCGGATTTGCTTTAACCGTCTGAACGATTCCGTCAACAAAGTTGCCCGCGTTTTGTCCCAGATTGCGACCCGTATTGCCTACCGTGTTTGGATCGTTTGGGTTTCCGCCGCCCGGCTGTGTTTGATTATTTCCGCCGCCACTACTGCGCCCGGTGATCGCGTCCAAGATGCGAGTCCCGAAACCGATTGCGGTATTAAATTTCGAGTCGCCCGGCTGCGGCGGCATCGGCTGGGTAAAGTCTCCGGTGCGTTCGCGCGGATCGACTCTGGGAAGCGGGTTGTATCGTTCAAGTGGTTCAATGACCCCATCATCATTCATCCGGTACGTCGGATGGAGGCTTACACTTGGCGGCGGCGGATAGTACGGAGCTGGAGCCGGAGCGGACGGAGTGAGGCTAATCACAGGCGGAGAAATCAGCCCCGTTCGTTTAGTGCTGCGCGGCGTAATGTGTCGCTTGTTGCTGCGCGTTGTGCGTGCCGCCACAGTGCGCGGTCTTGAAGGTTTCTTTGCTCTGCCGAGTTCACCTAACGCTGTTACTGTTGCTTCCATGACTTCATACTCCGTTTCAACGTCTAAAAATCGTACTGACCACGAATAGCCCGGCGAGCGCCGCGCCGCCGATTACAAGCGGATTACTAAAATCAAGATTTCCTATTCCGCTCTGTGGCTGTTGCTGTTGCCCCGCCGTCGCTGTCATGACAGCCTCACGAATTGATTGCTGCATCGCCGCTTGATCTGCCGCGCGCTGTTCCGCCGCCGCCGCCGCTTCTTGCTCCGCGCGTTTCGTCGCCCTCTTGCCCTGCACCGCTCCTACTGCCGCTTCAACGCCGGTTGACGCGATCTGTCCGACGACCGGAATAAACGGCAGCGCGATGCGACCGACTT
>MWWH01000179.1_pt1 | contig 17076 bp, 18 predicted proteins | sample 1047231 | NCBI WGS metagenome assembly MWWH01 (sample SAMN06349967, study PRJNA376086) | soil metagenome | isolation source: MG3-2 sample Antarctic (ecotone) soil | place: Antarctica | collected 2015-01-13 | reverse complement strand
AGCAGTTAGGCATGAGCAAGCTACCCGAGCAACGCCAGAGTTTGAACGATCATAGCCCTCACAAGCAAAGTACCCGCGAGTACGTGCAGGAAACATTGAAAACATTGCTCACCAACCCTCAAGTAACGAGCGTCGAGCAGTTGAGTGGACAACTACGGTTGAAGGGCGTAGAGAGCCAGTTTAAGCACGATAGTAAAGGATTGTTGGTGGGGTGCAGCTTTCGCTACGAGCAAACGGCGGTCAAAGGGACCGAAGTAGGCCACAAGGCCCGGCAGATCGGCCAGCAGTTGAGTCTGAACCAGCAGGAGCAGAACCAGAGCCAGACGGCCTGGAATGCTTTATTCAAGGGCTATACAGCCGCTACCGAGAAAGACCGCTGGAATGAGCTTGTAACCGGCTACCAGCAGACGAAGAGTGAAGACGTTAAGCAGAACATCGCCAAGCAGCAGAAAGCCCCGGAAATCGAAGAAAAACAACAAAAGAAACCCAAGCAAGGGTTAGGCCTATGAACCCACAGGATTTATTCAACGACATTAAGGCTATGAAGGCCCAGTTGGACGAGTTAAGCAAGCGACCCGCCCCAGCCACGGCTAAGCAGTTAGAGCAGGTCAACAATCGTCCCATCACGCTGGACGCTAAAGTTTTTGCTGAGCACATACTGCCCGATCTAAAAAAGGGATTACCCAATACAGTTGCCATCGAAAAAGCGGCTGATGAAGCGGCTAACCGAATTACGCAGACCGCCGATAAAGCAGCCAAAACCATTCACCAGGCCGTGCAGGATGTTCCCCGTCAGGTCCGGGTAACGGGTGACATTTACGGCTTCACTACATTCTACGCGGCTTTAGCCTATGGATTGGTATTGCTGTTAGTAGTCTCCGGAGCCTGGTTACTGTGTGACTACTACCGGGAACAGGCACAGGAAACCGTTATTTATAAACAAGCACAAGAAGTGATTCGGGAGCGAGACTACTACTACAATCAAATTCAAGATTACAAGCGTAACAACTCAACGTACGCCAAGCTTTTCCCAGCTTATGAGGACAAAGGATTTTGGGAGCAATTCAATAAGCCATGACTCACACTAAGCTGTCAGGGCAAATGCCTTCGGCGACCCCTTAGCGGGGGCAAGCAGTATACCGAAGGCGGGTTGATCGCTGACAATCCCATACATACGAAACATAAACACGTACTTATGTGTAGTGAGCATATGAACTTGTATTAAGCTCATATTCAACCCCTTCCTTTTGTCACTTACCGGCCCTATTATTTGCATCGAGGATGATGACGACGATCAACACTTAGTGAGTACTGCCATCAAAGAACTGCAAGTGCCCAATGAACTACTCTTTTTTAACGACGGTGAAACGGCGTTAGAATTTTTAAAGAGTACGCCCCGAAAGCCGTTTCTAATCTTGTGTGATAACAACTTGCCCCGAATGAACGGCATCGAGTTACGGCAGCATCTCAACGAAAACGAGTACCTCAGAAAGAAATCAATTCCGTTCGTATTTGTCACCACGGCTGCTAGTCCGGCCTTAGTTCAAAGCGCTTACGATGCAACGGTTCAGGGCTATTTCAAGAAACCACTCACGTTCAAGGAGATAAAGGAGCAGCTTCAATTAGTCATCACGTATTGGCGTGAATGTATCCATCCCAATAGCGATTTCTGACTTTACAGGAGGATCAGTTATCAAAGAATGTTCGGTATGGTCGCCTGAAAAAGAGCCAGACCAGACCGGGCTAGGGTAATACCAATCGGCAAGCCACGGTACCCAATTCGACCAACTATCAGTCTGTTTTCCTTTTGTAAGGGGATTCATAGGTTGCCTATCAAAATAGCGTACCGCAGCCATCTTTAAAGAAATATCACAAGCCTAACACCATGAAACTTGTTCTAAAACCCATTGACATTCCTTTTAAGGTAGGTGACACGGTCTGGGTCGATCAACCTTTCGGAGCCACGAATCAGTTTCCCTACTTTCAGGGAACAATTATGCAAATCATTTTAGACGGTAGCCTGGCCAGTACCCTGGTTATCCGCCATCGTGAGGATGTCCACGAATTAGTAGTGAGTGGTGCGGTGTATGGTCTGGAGCCAATCAGCGATCATGCTGGCTCGCCACGAGTAAACGTAAACGTTCAATTTATTCCGCCAGTCAAGATTCTATTTGAGACCGAAGAAGCACTACAAGATCATCAAAACCGGATTTACTAAGGATGGCTCCTATAGGGGTTCTCTAATCTTATCACAACCTCATAGACCATGACCAAACAAGATGTATTCCGCCAGATTAGTAAGAAAACGGGTCTGGATTTTCTAACCAGTCGGTTGATCGTGGAAGCCTTTTTTGCGGTAGTGAAAGAGTCGCTCACGGCGGGCGAACCAATTTACATTCGCACCTTTGGCAGCTTCATTCTCAAGCACCGAGCCTCAAAAGTAGGGCGTAATATCAACCAAAATACGGCCGTCACCATTGCGGCTCATAGGGTACCCGCTTTCAAACCCAGTCCTGAATTTACCGACCAGGTCAGAGCACAAGCGATACCGGTTTCCACCCAAGAAGCGGAATCATAACCCCCTAAAAAAGGGGTGGTGACATCGTATGTCACCACCCCTTTTTCTCCCCTTTCCAACCCCTTTTTTTACCCCGTTGTTTTTGTATTATTTGAAGGGTTGTTGTATAAGACTTCTTATGTTAAGAAACTATTCCAAGAAATGACCCAAACCAACACCCACACAAATGTAGCATCCAGAAGCCATCCCACAAGGCTGAAAGATAAGCCGGGATGAACTCCTAAACGAGATCTACCAGGTGCGGTTCACAGTTGAGATTGGCGCACGGGTGACAAGGCCATCGAACTACGGAATTTTGGTTGCGCCGATCTGTTTGAGGATGCCCAGTTCGTCGGAGCTTCCCCAGCGCTCAACCAGTTTACCGTCATCGAACTTGCTGATCTGCATGCCCCGGATTTTGATGGCTTTTCCAGTGGGAGCCACGCCCATGAACTCGCCTTGGTGCGTACCCGTTGCGGTGTAGGCAAAGGCCACGTTGTCTTCATCAGCCACTAGTTGCTCAACGTCCAGATGAAAATCCGGGAAGGCGGTGCGCATCATGGAGAAGAACTGAACGTAGCCTTCCGGGCCGGGGCCCTGGCCGGGGGCCGGATCGTGATCGACCGAGTCGGGGACTACCAGGTCGTGAAATTGCTGGAGGTTGCCGGTGTTGACGGCCGCTCCAAATTTTTTCTGGGCGTCGATATTTGCTTCTTTACTCATTGCCGTTGTGATTTAATAACGTGTTGACTAACCCGCCAATGTCGTATTTGTTTTTCCGGCGGAGCCATTTCGGACCTTGCCACAAGTAAGGGCGGCCACATTCGTACGAAATGCTCCATCAGTAGTTGATCCATATCTAAACTAACTATATTTCTGGATAGTTGGGGGCTTTACTTTACATAACTTCACTTATACAACAGTTATCGACTGTAGAGTAACGGACCTAACTGCGTTTCATCAAACACCATTTTGCTATCCGTCTGTAGGCCCGCGATAGTGGTGTAACCTTTAGCTAGTACCGAGCCTTGGCAGTCATACAATGTAATTAGACCTAAGTCTGGTCCACGCACAATATCAACTCGGTAGGTAGTTCGAGTTTTATACATGGTTTGATAGACATACAAATTCTGGTTTTTAGTGGCTACCGTATCTGCGACAATAGCCTTTAACCAAGTTAACTCTTGCAAGGTCTGTGCTACAGAACAAGAAGGGGGAACATCGGTAATCTGTGAGGAATGACAACACACTACTAACCCGCAGAAGACTAACCAACACGCGTAAAAGATGAAGCTTTTCATGAGTAAGTATTTTGTACACATACTGACTCCATAGCTGTGCAAAAGGTTGGAATGTTGTACTATTTTAATAAATGTATTCGACTGGTTTCTAGATATTTCTACATTCAATCACATAACATAAGTGTAGTTATAGAACGGGTCTGGGAAATGTGCAAACTAACTGAGGGTTAGATAATTGCACATTTCCCAGACCCGTTCTATAACTTAGATTATGTTATGGGAATATTCGCATAACGTGCCGAAGTAATCACAAAGGCCCGCTCTTGAAATTTTCACATACTAGGGGAGTCGCCAACATTCGTACGGAATGTTGGCGACTCCCCATAGTTGTAGTTTATAAAATAGGGATACTGTATAATTAAAATAGGGAGAATCACTTACTATCTGCCAGTTGATATTACCGTGCTTTGTAGCTGCAATTATTTATCAAACAAAATTAACACTATTACTTATGAAAATTATTCTTTCGCTGTCAACCTTTATTCTTGCCAGCAGCATTTCCCTTCACATGTGTGCACAAACAAAGAAAGTTGAAACATCTGCGCACAATGTACCCGTAAAAAACTTGTATATAGATGTTCACCAGCTAACACCGGGCAAAGTAAAGTTTGAAGATGTGGCCGCAGCACATAAAAAAGACCTGGCTGTTGAAAAAAAATATGGTGTAGATTTTATTAATTATTGGGTTGATGAAGAGCAAGGGCTTGTTTATTGCCTTTCATCAGCTAGTGATACCAGCTCCATAAGAGAAACACATGCGGAAGCTCATGGATTATTGCCCGCACATATATTTGAAGTAACAGATGGCTCAGCCGCCGCTTTAACGGGAAATAAAAAATTATTTCTGGACATACATAAACTAGGTGCTGGAAATGTTACGGCAGCAGCAGTGGCAGATGCACATAAAAAAGACCTGGCTGTTCAGGGAAAGTATGGTGTAAATTTTATTAATTATTGGGTTGATGAAAAAGCAGGAGTGGTAATGTGTTTATCAGAAGCAGCGGATTCAAATGCAATTATTAAAACACACAGAGAAGCACATGGATTGATACCAGTTGAAATACTTAAAGTGAAACAGGGCCAATAAAAGGCGCTATGTAAGTATATTAGGTGTTCGTATAGAAAGTGCTTGCGGAGCGAGTTTCGTGCGATAGGGCGAACGCCCCGACAGGTTAGGTTGACACGAGGCATAATGTTTTCATGTTGATTTTTATAACCTTAAACCTTCATTCTCATGAAACTCCATTCACGACGCACTTTTCTAAAACAAGGTACTGCAGGCTGTGCCATTTTGCCTTTCCTGATATCTACACTACCCCCTGACTTTGAGTACTCCATACAACAAGTAAAGTTACTTCAGAGTATGAGTAACGATGAGTACAAGTCTATGTGGGGAAATCTAAAAGGTATAACAGAAAAAGAAGCTGACTGGAAGCCCAACGGTGAATCAAATTCTGTTCGGTGGATAGTCGGGCATCTGTGCTGGTTTGAAGAATGGGTGGCAGATACTATCGAAAATAAGGGTCGCTACCTAACCGATAAAAAAGCTATGTCAATTACGGAGCCGACAATGGAAGCGATGAAAGCCCGTTTTGATGCCGCCAAAGCCCGGTCAACACGTTTGATTGAAGGCTTGAATGCTGATACGTGGTCTCGGAAAATTGTTTACCTCGGTCATTTTGAACTCCCCGTTTTTGCCCTAATACAGTCCCTTGTTTCGCATACGGCCGGTCATCGGTATCAGGTACGATACATTCGTGGAACGTACAGCCGTTTCTTCCACATTACCAGCAAAGCTGATTTTGACCCATGGTGAACTTTATTTTGTGCGTAGCGTGTCTCCGCGTTGGCCTTGCCAAATCAGCCCGAGCCATTGATAAGCAATTCTAAACTCTACATGATATGCCTAAGTATGTAATTGAACGCCAAATTCCTGGAGCAGGCCAGTTATCTGCCGACCAACTAAAAGGTATTTCACAAACTTCATGTGGTGTACTCAGTAGCATGGGACCCCAGATTCAATGGCAGCAAAGCTATGTCACAGGCGATAAAATTTACTGCGTTTACATCGCTCCAAACGAAGAAATGGTTCGTGAACACGCCCGCCAAGGCGGCTTTCCGGCTAATTCAGTCAGCGAAGTAGTAACAATTATTGACCCGACAACCGCCGAGTAAATTGGTTTCGGGTGTGTTTGCCGAGTCGCACCGATTCGGCAAATCGGCCTTGTATTTTGTGTTTTAGTCAAGAGGAATCCCTGTTGTATAATCCGAGTTATGTAAAGAATATTGGTAAATAGCCTTTATTAGCACTTATTAGTGCAGCCTTAATACACCAAAAACCATGAAAAATCGACGCAGGTTTCTTCTTATCACTTTTTTCGCGTTTACGGTTTTTGGAGTCATGAACCTTTCAAGCCTGCTAGGTCGCCCCTTTTTTGCGAATATGCCAGGGAGATATATTGTGCACTTGCTTGGCATAGGTGCGGGCTTTGGATTTGCAATCTTTTGTCTTTGGGAATACTTTATCAACCGTCGCTCATCATGAAGTCTAAAAATCCCCCACAATAGTATAGTAATAAGTGTCTGCGACGCTGTTACTTGTAGTTGGGGCTTACTGCCCGAGCGCGGGTCCGACCCAAACCCCGTAGGTTTTTTTCAGGCATAAGGCACCCCAACGATATGGTAAAATAGCGTAATCAGGGGAGTCGCCAACATTCGTACGGAATGTTCCATGAAATAACTATCATAGAGTTAACGGGCTAATAATGTGTGTATTACGGAAGTGGTAAAGGAAACGTTCAGTTTCTTTACTGGGTAGCGACTGGGCAAAATCTACCTTTTGAGTTCATTTTGGGGGCAACAAACTCGGTAAACAAATCAACGTAAGCCATCTATCCCAACTAATTGGGTTATTTTACTCCCTAGGGTGGGTCTGATGGAACATTTCGTACTAATGTTGGCCACCCCCTAACTATGGCACTGATTGAAAGAGACGGATTACTGGCATCGCTGCAACAACATTTTGAAGATATTTCAGATGGAGAAGGGCATTGCGTATTTATAAGTGGGGAAGCCGGCATTGGTAAAACGGCATTGGTAAAGGCATTTTGCAAAAAACAGTCTGATGAATGCAGCATTTATCAGGGAGCCTGCGATGCCTTATTTACACCGCGGCCTTTAGCACCTTTGTATGATATTCTCTGGCAGGTTAACAAAGAGCGTTGGCCGACTTCCCCTTCCAGCGAAGAACGTTCCGCATTGTTTGCAAATTTTTTCCAGGAGCTAAGCGCCAAAAAAGGAAAGTTATTAATTGTGTTTGAAGATATTCACTGGGCCGATGAAGGGACGCTTGACTTCATTCGGTTTTTTGCCAGGCGTATTTATCAATTGCCCTGTCTTTTCATTCTTACCTATCGTGACAACGAGATTCATTCAAGACATCCGTTGCGAAATGTGTTAGGGCAACTGCCCCCGGATTCTTTTACAAGACTGGTGGTGACGCCATTATCAAAGCAGGCTGTTGTGGATATGGCAACGCACAAAGGGTATAGCGGCGAAGATGTTTACAGCATATCGGGAGGTAATCCATTTTATGTAAATGAGATTTTGGCAAGTTACAGCCCTGGTGTTCCTGATAATATTAAAGATTCAATACTTTCCGTTTACGAACGACAAAAAGAAGGCACAAAAAATGCCTGGCAAATATGGTCGGTAATGCCGGAAGGATTGGAAGTTGAACGTGTCGCTACAATCAAAAATTCGTGGTGGGATATAGATCATTGCTTTGCAATCAGTGTCATTATTGTGCAAAGTGGTAAAGTCGTTTTCAAACATGAGTTATACCGGAGAACAATTGAAGAATCGCTTACTCCATTCAAGCGGATGGAGCTAAATAAAATGATGCTTGAACTTTTTTTAGATTCTTTTGAAGAAAAAGGTGAGATTGAACGAATACTGCATTATGCTAAAAATGCCAATGAAAAAAAATTGGTCGTTAAATATGCACCGGAGGCTGCACAAAAAGCTGCATTGATAGGTGCACACATGGAAGCATCAAAATTATATCTCACGGCTATTGAATATTTTGAAGGAAATGACACCAACCAACTGGCAAAGTTTTATAAAGAATATGCTTACGAATGCTACCTCAGTAATCAGATACAGGAAGCCATTACTTTTACTGAAAAAGTTTTAAACACCTTAAAAGAGAATTCTGATATAGAAAAAACCGGTGATAGCCTGCGTTTCTTATCCCGGCTGTGGTGGTTTGATGGCAACAGGAAGAATGCGGAAAACTTTGCCTGGCTTGCTATTGAAGTGCTGAAAGACCAGCCGGCTTCATTCACAAAGGCAATGGCGTTTAGTAATATGTCACAGTTAAAGATGCTGTCTGATGAACCGGCTGAGTGTACGTTGTGGGGAGAAAAGGCAATCGCGATGGCGAAGGAATTAGGCAATGAAGAAATTCTTTGCCATGCACTCAATAATGTTGGCGTAGTACATATGTTTATTCATTTTTCAGAGCAAAAAGGTATAGCAATGCTGCAGCAGAGCCTGGAAATTGCATTAAAGAATGGTTATCATGAACATGCTGCACGTGCCTATACCAATCTGGCGAGCGGTTTAGTAAAAATGAAAAATTATGCTTTTGCCAGGAAAACATTGGACGATGGCATTCATTACTGTGAGGAGGGAGACCTGAACTCCTGGGGCATCTATATGTTATCGTGGAAAGCAAGACTGAATCTTGAAACGGGGGACTGGAGGGAAGCCTGCAGCATTGCAGATAATCTTTTAAAAAATGAAAACCAGCCCGCCGTTATTAAAATCACTGTGCTTATTGTGGTGGCAAAGGTATTAATGAGGAAAGGAGAAAAAGATGTACTTGCTCTTTTGCTGGAAGCAAAAACAAGATCGTTTGAAACGATGGAGTTGCAAAGGGTTATTCCTTCAATGGCTGCTTTATTGGAATATGAATGGCTTACCGGCAAAACGATTATAGAACAAGATGATATTGAACAGACAACTGTTCTCATGCAACAGGCTGGTATCGATTTAGAAAAAAATGAATTTGCATTCTGGATGAAAAAAGCAGGAAGGTATTTTGTTCCAGGCAAAGATATTGCTGAAGCCTATGATACAAGCAGTGCAGCAAAGACTTTGAAAGCTGCGTCCTTTTGGGAAAAAACAGGATGCCCTTATGAACAAGCGCTTGTATTATTTGAAGGGAAAGAGGATGACAAAAGAAAAGCCATTAAAATAGTTCAGGATTTAGATGCCAATGCAGTGTATGAAAAAATGAAACAGGAGATGAGGAATTCAGGTATTAAAAATATTCCACGCGGCATAAGAAAATCAACCCGTTCAAATGCCGCCTTTTTAACTTACAGGGAAATGGATGTGTTGCGGTTGCTTAAAGAAAATATGCAGAACAAAGAAATTGCTGCACAATTGTATATTTCGGCAAAAACTGTTGATCATCATATTTCCAGCATCTTGTTTAAATTGGATGCAAGCTCCCGTTCCAAAGCTGTCAGCGAGGCTATTCGTGCGGGAATTTTAAAATAGGGAATTTGCTGCGTAAAATGGGGGACAACTTGTAGATACAACTGTATTTTTTAAAATACCTTTGTATCCAACTTAAAAAATTATACGATGAAAAAATTTATTATCGAAAGAGAACTGCCTGGAGCAGGCGATATGACCGCAGAAGAATTGCAGGCTATTTCGAAAACTTCTATGTCAGTGATATCTGTCTTAGGTAAACCTTACAAATGGCTTGAATCGTATGTTACTAAAGACAAGATTTATTGTGTTCACGAAGCAGAAAGTGAAGATGTTATCAGGGAGCATTCAAGTTGTGCAGGTTTTCCAGCGAATAAGGTTGAAGAGGTGAAAGTAATAATCAGCCCTTCGACTGCAGGGTAAAACAAATGGTTCTGATTCAATCTCGGTGACAGGGCTTTCTTATAAAACGGGCAAGCAGTCATTAGCTATCCGTGTAAGCCCGGTCTTTCGGAGTTTGATACTCGGTCATTGCGCTTGTGAATATGGTCAGATCCGTTGTTATATAATCTCACATTATGTTATGCTGATTGATAAGTTAAACATAATTCGAATTCTGTTTAACACTTCTCAAATCACTAACTTTCTGTACTTTGGCTGTTAAACAAAACGTTTAACAAAACTCAAATGGCTGAAGAAGACAGTATAACAAAACTCGAGTTAAGTCAAACACTTGACCAAGATACCCCAAAAACGAAGGGAAAAGGGGGAAGAACCCGCCGAGCACCTGACGTAGGTTTGTGGGCAGTTCGAGGGGTTGACTTAGAGACTCGTGCAATTATTGAGAAAGGAGCTAGCCGAGCTGGTAAAACGATTGGTCAGTATGTCAACGAAGACGTCCGCAGCTTGGTACAAGGCCAGCTTACCCAGACGCAGCTACCAACCGCCCCTGTTGATATTCAGAATCAGATCGATCACTTAACCAGGATGGTCGAGGGTATTGCTACTCGCTTACCAGAACAAGGTAAGCAATCGTTTTGGAAACGGATATTCAACTAATTGTAAGATTACTCGGTATCCCATCTCTGTTTGTTTCGTTATGTGGTTTTTTGCAAGATTGAGCTGAGTCCGGCTCCGGATAGCTTAATTCATCCAGCAACTGGTTAGCCTCTGGTACCGACAGTTGACCCTTCAAGGCTTGATTCAATTCGCTAACCGCTTGACTTAGTTCAGCCAGAAATAAGGTTTTCTCTGGGGACACATTCACTATGAGAGCCTCAGACTGATTTTTCATGGACCTGCTGAGTCTGATAGGCTTTAGCTGACTCAAGAGCCTGCTCTAGTGTCAGCGACGGGGACTTGCTAGCGGCAAACTCGTTGTCGAGCACTTCCATTTCCCCTCTAGTATGGCTATTCTTGATTGCCATCTTCTTTTTGTCGAATGCTTTCATAATAGCTTTTACGAGCTCTGCGGTTGGACGGCCAACAACTGATTGGTCGAATTTGATTGTCACGGAAAACAAAGATAACAGAACGTACGGTTCCTGACAAACCTATCCCAGTTCCTTGGAAACGGGGCTCTCCATCGGCTTCGGTACGACTGGGCTTGATGTCAAAATAAGGGTCACTAAATACACTTTCTACTTCTTCAACGCTATTACCTCGGTCTGGATAATCTTCCATAATGTGTTTGAGATTACCGGTTTCCCACTGAAATTCCATCTATTTTTCTTTCCCCTTGGTTTCTAAACCAAATACTTTGGCTGTATAGCTGCCCACATTCTTTACTTTGCCATCGGCTGCTTTCATTTGGATATCGTAGAGTTGGCGGGTAATAACCTCGGTTGAGTGAGTGGCCAGTACGGTGTCAGCCTGATCGGGCCGGAGCCGGAATTGCTTAACTAACCGCTCATGCAGATTTGACGTTTGAGCCGGTTCGGGTTTAGCCTGGTAGAATACCTCAAACTCGACTTCAACGACGGGTTTACGACCACGGCCAGGGCGATCACCATAGATAGGTTTGTAATTGAATGTTAGATCCGTGTGACCGTTAATTTCTCTAGTAGCAACATCTATAACGTCCCGCTTAAACTGAGTCCATATGGGATATTTGTCTTTTCCGGTCTTAACATTGACAACACCTAACATCTTTTTTAGGTCTACCAAGTCCCTCTTAAAACTCTTATCAGGCATGTTCTTGTACATGCATAATACCTCATAGATTCGTTTTGCGTAAGCTGAATTAAGAGATATGGCAGCAGCTAGTTGAATCTTAGTGTACTTCTTATGCAGATCGACATAGTAAGGGCGTACTTTCTGTGAAAGCTCTATTTCGATTATGCCGGTACCTTTTTTGTATAGCGCAGAAGCAATAAATGATGCCTGTAATATATCTCCGTTTTCTAAGGTGGTGGTAAACACGCGACCTATCAGTTTCTCAGTAGCTTGTTTATAAGCTTCTAGCATTAACTCCTTAGAGCCACATACTTGAGCCATTTCTTTGACTGATACTTGATACATTTTCGTAGGTGAGTCCTCAGCACGGACACTGGCGACAACCATGTATAGCAAGTTCTTCTCCGTCTCACTCATCTCATAACGCGCGTTAGTTAGCACGTTATCTTGCCATATTTCAACAGGTTGTCTCATATTGGTTGATCTTCAGGCAAATGTAAAAAATGTATTTTTAAAAGTTACTACTTTTTTTTGAAAAATGTAAATACCGATCAAACCACATTAAATAAAAGGCCTTACACCGATCAAACCACATTAAATAAAAGGCCTTACACCGATCAAACCACATTTTATTAACGATTAAAGTACATTTTATTAAAAGTTATCCACAATATAAATATTTAGTAATCAGATAGTTAATTGCTAAATATTTTCTCTACAAGTGTTTAACAAGAGTATTTGATAATACACAAGCATTTGTTGTCGAAAAAAGTGGCTTGAAAAGGCGGTTTTTAGGGTGGCTGACGCGACCGAAAAATAAACAGTCAAGAGATTGCTAACGAGCAAATCAAAAAACAAATGGGAAAGGGAAGAAAAACAAAAGACTAAAGGGGCAGGAGGAGCGGCAACTACAAATTTAGTTAATCTTCCTGTTTTTACTAACCGTAGCCCGTTAACTCAACCTTAAGCAAACAGCCCTAGTGGTGGCCAGCCTTAGCTGCCTATCCTGCTGTTGAAAAAAAGAAAGACTAGTTTGCGGGATTGGCCTTCCGGTGCGTACTTTTGTCGCTCTTGATAAGCAAGCCATGACTTTGTAGCTACAAACCTTCCTATCGGTCGGTTCGTGGCTACAAAGTCAGCCTTTCGTTACGCAAGCTTACGAAAGGCCTGTCTTGCAAGCGTTCCTCTTGACCCCCTTTCCAATGAGTGAAAACAAGGTTATCACGATGCGTTTTCGGGCCAGTGCCGAAGAACAAAAACAGATTGAAGCGAAGGCTACCCTAGCCGGATTGAGTGTGAGTGAGTACGTGCGCCGGGTGGCCACCGGCCAGACCGTGCAGGAGCGACTACCCGCCGAGCTGCGGCAGGTCATTACGGGTGTGGCCAACAATCTAAACCAGCTTACCCGTTATGCCCATCTGCGGCAGTTCAACGGTAAAGCCATTGATGAGATTTTAGCCATTCTGGGTAATTCTGCGGAAAAGTACATAATTCGTCATTTGGCTAATCAAGTTTGACGAGAAGGTCTAGACAAGGAAAAGTTTAACAGAGCTTCCAGATCAAAACCGGTTTCGAGGGCTTCAGCATCCGTAAAATCATACTCACCTCCCAGATTGATGTGGTGCCAGGTATGCGTTGACGATTGCAGGATGGTATCTAATAACTCTTCCCGCTCATTTTTCGTCGGGCATTGGCGCAACCGCTCTGACAGATAAAGCAGATTGCAATAATTGATGGCATTCATAATGACGACTTTGCTACCAGTGGCAATCTGCCGTTCCCGGTCTGTCTGCCAGCCCAGAGCCTGGTTGTTACCCAACGTAACAGCACTACTAAACTTGTTACTATGTTCCATTTGGGTGAGCATACCTTCAACGGTGGCCCGCAGCTCAGGATCATGCACGTAGCGTAGAATATAGTCTGTTTTGTAAAGGCGACCCAGGTCTTTCAGGGCTCGGTACAGGGGATGTTGGCGGCTGTAGGAGTTGAGCCGCTTCAATAATGTCGAGGCTTGCACATAGCCCAGCTTAATACTAGCCACAAACCGCAGGATGTTATCCCATTGTTCGACCAGTTGTTCATAGTCGACGCGCATATCCGGGGCGATCCGGTAACCCATTTCTTTGTAACTGGCTACTGAATCGAGGCTATAGAGACGTTGCCGGTGAATCGTCACAAAGCGTGGTCGCAGTTCAACGCCGATCAGGCCGGTAATGGCAAAGTTGACTTCTGAAAAACCATGCATATCCGTGGCATGGGCCTGAGTCTGGATCACGTTGTTATGCAAAATAACATCCAGTACGTAGGGTGATTCCCGTTCAGCCGCGTTAAAGACAACCGTGTATAGTAACTGGCCTGCTTCATCCAGGCCGGAGTAAATGACGACACCTTCGCCGTTGCCAAAATATTTATAGGAGGCCGAAGCACGCAACGATGGCATAGATACATCATACTTCTGGCCATCGCTGGCCGTGTGTACAAAGCCTTCTTTCCGGCGAAACAATTCGGTCAGGGGCAGGGCGTCGCTGTGGGAAAGGATGCAGTCAATGGCCTCCAGGGTCATCTCGGGTGAGAAGTACTGAGTGGCCACCGTCTCCAGTGCGTTGACCGAGATGCTCTTGGAGATCATGGCCATCTTACGGATACCAATGTTTTCCCCGTAACCAATCAGAGCCGCCAGCAGCAGTCGTGTGTCAGGTCGGGTCGGCTTGTGTGCAAAGCCCTGATGACGAAATTTACCCAGAAAGCCCGTCAGTCTTTCAACCTGTAACAGTACATCCCTGAGCGAAATGACCTGACTGGCGGGATACAATAGACCCACGGCGGCCTGTTGCTGGTCTTCGTCCGCCCGGTAGCGGTGCAGGTGCCAGCCTCCATGCGCGTCGAAATAGACCTGCGGGTTGGTCATCAGCCCCTCGTTAGTCTGTCTGAACTGCTCGTTAAGTCGTTTATTGAGGGCCAGTAATGTATGGGCCGGTTGGCTGACGGTTAGCAGGTTCGCTCGTTCTATATAGTCTTGTCGGTACTGCTGCCACTGCTGGGGCGGAATCTGGTAGTCATCGACAGAACGATACTCGTAAGAGGAAAGTACTGTCAGGCTACCCTCGCGCAGGGCATCACGCACGGCCCGAAACAGGAAGACTTTATAGAGCGACACGCGTAATTTGCCTTTCTCGGTGTACACGTGCTGCCGTTCCAGCAGGTCCAGAAACTCCACCGGCACGGGCGAGGTAGCCGACAGTTCACCCTGCCGCTGCTGATAGTAGTGGACCGCTGCCAGCAGATGCGGATGAGACGTTTGCTCATCGAAGGTCAGCGTTTGCACAATGGCCGACACGCGGAGCTGTAAGCGGAACGACGCTTTTTCCAGAGCCAAGTAATAGTCGCTCCGTTCCTGAATCGGCTGATTAATCCCTTGCAGTTCAACCACCCGCTGCTGATCGGCCAATAGCTCGGCATACGTCATTTTCTTGCGGGATAAAGAGGCCCGAATCTGCGCCACTTTCTGGTGGTCATCCAGCGCAGACTGGTCGATGATCCGCTCAATGTCGGTGAGTACGTCAATGTGCTGGGCGGAGCGTCGGCTGACCTGTCCAACCAGACTGGCGGTAGCCTGTCGGCTTTGATAGTACTCCTGCTTAAGCTTTTCCTCACAATCCGTCAGCAGCCCGCTCACCGCTTTGTTCAGCGTCAGGATCAGGGCATCGCCCACACTGAGGTACTGATGGGTGATGAATGCCAGTAGCCGTAAATACCGTTCATAGAGCCGCTCAACGAGGTATGTCGATGGATTATTAAGTACATACTGGGCGTAATAGCGCAAGGTATCATCGCTTAAGTCCAGCCGGACAATCACCGGAGCTAGTGGAATGAAAAGTTGCTTAAGCTGGTTGAACAGGGCTACCCGCTCAGCTATGGCCTTGGGCTGCATGGATTGGGTGATCTGCTTGAGGAAGGTCAGGGGGTAGCGGGCTGGCCGCTCGTGCGATGTGTTGGCGGATGAGTTATCCAGCAAACCGTCGAGTAGTGCTTTCTCCGGGGCCGTCAGATGCTGCTCAATCACGGTTTGCAGGTGCTGGTCAAAGACCTCTAACGCCCCGGCAATAATCTCGCGTAGGGTATTGTAAGTAGGTAGTTCAATGCGTCGCTCCCTCAACCAGCTCACCAACGCATCGAGCATGAGGGAAGGGCGAGTTTGCAGATGCGTCAGTCGCTGGGCTTCCTCACTTAACGCTACCCGGTGTTGGGTCTCAAACGCCTGATAGCCCAATCGGTCCAGGATCGTGGTTCGATGACGATACACCGTTCGATTATGCAAATAGCCCTCCATCTGCACGTCCTTTAGCAGAATACTCCTGCGTCGACAAATCCATTCCAAATCAGCGGCAGCGAAGCGATCCGGCACGAAGAATCGAGTTACCACCCGGAAGTAACCCAATTGTAACAGGAAACCAACTTTATTGGTCGGCGTATGGATAGTCTGGAGATAGTCCTCAGCCCACTGTGGAATATCTACCAAGATCAGTCGTTCGGCAGCATTAAGACGTGGGGGTGTATCAAAGCGTAGCCGCTCATCAGCAGAAATAAAGTCGCGCCGTGGCATAATTGGTAGGGGTAAAGGTCCGATTCATGTAGGTTCAAAAAGCCATACCTTTCTGAACCTGCCCTTAGCTCGTCCCAGCACCGTTACCGCACCACCAAAAACGGGGTTCAAAAAGTAGGTCCTAAAATAAATAGGTATTTACCTTTGTGATACTGACTTGTTGACCCAATGAACAAACTTTTTGGCTACGCCCGTGTCTCAACCTTAGATCAGAACTTGGACACGCAACTCGATACACTGCAAAAAGCAGGTTGTGACGAAATCTTTCAGGATAAAATCACCGGTGTCAGCACCAGCCGACCGGCTCTGGACACCCTGCTGACCCAATTACGCCCCGGTGATACGGTGATGGTAGCCCGTTTCTTTCGATTAGGTCGAAGCCGGGATCACTTGATTGGCTTATTGGGTGAGTTTGCCCGGAAGGGTATTCATTTCAAGGCGTTGGATCTGGGCGTTGACAGCAACACCCCAGCCGGTAAGTTGGTCTTGCAGATCTTTGCGGCTTTAGCCGAGTATGATCGGGAGAGTATTCTGGAAAAGACCAGGGCGGGTCAGTTACTGGCCAAGGCAAAGGGGAAACACATCGGTCGTCCAATGGGGCTTGATGCCGAGAAGTTTGCTAAGGTCAAGAAAGCCCTGGAGCGGGGCCTATCAGTGGCCGAAACGGTGAGTCTAACCGGCATTAGTATGTCGAGTGTGAAGCGATATCGAAAACAGCTTGAAAAAGCGTCTCTGTAAATGTCGTTTGCCCAAACGACGAATTATGTACTTTTCCGCAGAACTACCCAAAAAAGAGAAGTTATGACCGCATAAAAAAGGGGTGGTGACATCGTATGTCACCACCCCTTTTCTTGCCCTTTTTTTGCTCCGCTGTAATTTGTACTATTTGAAGGGTTGTTGTATAAGACTTCTTATGTTAAGAAACTATTCCAAGA
>MWWH01000178.1_pt1 | contig 17094 bp, 15 predicted proteins | sample 1047231 | NCBI WGS metagenome assembly MWWH01 (sample SAMN06349967, study PRJNA376086) | soil metagenome | isolation source: MG3-2 sample Antarctic (ecotone) soil | place: Antarctica | collected 2015-01-13 | reverse complement strand
GGGTCAGATTTTTGAGCTTGGTTAGGGGTAATTGGTAACGAGTAAATATTGCTACGATTATCTGCGGGTTTACAGTTAATAATTTGTTTATTAACCATCCGATTTAACTCGTTGTAGATGGCGGTTTTTTTGTCTTGAAGCCCGATAAGCTCAATTACCTCACATCCCCTTAAGCCCTTGGGATTCATGCCTAAAACCCTTAGAATTGATTGCCTGTAGGTTTCATTCTCTTTTTGGGACTCTTCCACCAGCCGCGTCCAGGAATTGTTCTCAGAGTTGTAAACAATATTCATTGTTTGCCCTTCCGCATCTCGTGGGAAAACGCTTAATAACCGATTAGGGTCTTTAGGATCGATTTCCAATTTCTTGGTTTGAGGATTTTGTTTAGGAATTTGTTCAAGTAACCAAACTCCCCAACTTGCACCAACGATTGCTGAAGAACCACGTACTTTATTAATTCCCATCTGTAGCGGGTCTTTGTTGGCGTGATGGATTAAAATACCTGCGACCCTGTAACGGTTAAATAATTCCTGTAAGGTATAGATATTATCGGAAAATTCCGCCGAGTTTTCGCTAATGTTGGAGTTCCGGGATATGCTTTTTAAGCTGTCTATAATTATTACATCCGGGCGGAATTCTTTTATTTGCTTTTCAAGAAGGTCGATGTTGTCAATGTGCCACTTAGTTATTATACGAATTCGACCTGTGTCTTGTTTTCTAAATCCCCGCTTAATAAGTTTAGCTTTCGCACTTTGTAAGGATTCGTCGTTACTAACTAAAAGTACTTTTCCTTTAAAGACTTCTTGTCCTAAAAAGTGTTCTTCTCCAGTCACAATGCAGAATGCAGCATCTATCGCTAATAGTGATTTACCCGTTTTGGGCGCAGATGCCAGGACGATTGTTTCCCCCTTTGGTAGCAATTCCGGGATAATCCACGTTAAACCTTGAGTCTCCGAATCAAATAATTCATCAAGGTTATAAACGGTAAGTTCTTCGGCAGCGATTTTATTCTTTATCTTGCTGAGGAGTGCATCAACTTCATTTTTTGGAAGCGAATACTGCCTGCATAGATTTGCTTTCTTACGCACTTTTTCAGTCGGATCGGTTTCTTCAGCTAAAAACTGCAATTCCAGTTTTAGTTTTATGCCTTCAGCGTTATCGTTTTTATTTAATTTCTCTCTAGCATTTTTAACCATGCCTTTCCAAGCATAAGGGCTGGCTTCGCACCTCTTGCGTAATTCCTCTAATTCCGTATCGCAATCATCGGAATATGAAAGAATCAGCCTTATAACCTTAGCGGCGGTTCTTATGGGTAATTTTTCCTCGTTCAAATTAATAATATACCTCTCATAACTAACGGCAAACTCCACAAATTGGATGATTAATTGTTGTAACGTTGTACTGACATCATCAACCAAATGCTGAAGTAGTGTACTACTACTACATCTGTATATTTGGGGATGAGAACCAGTCTCTAGTATCCGGTAAATAGCCTGCCTTACCACAAGTTCCTCTGTGGTGGAATCTATTAATATAATGTGGTTCCCAGGGGGGATTACCTCCGGGAGGTTAACTAAGTCCCCGACCGAGGCGTAACCGTACAGGCTGAATAATGCTGTTTGGTCACTTGTCCACAGGTAGGGGGTATTTTGAAATCTTTCACGATTGTCGGATTGAGCGGAGGTCTTGGCTTGCGATGTGGTTACGTACATAAGGAAATCAGGACGCGCAGAGCGTGGCTTATAGTTTACGGAGGGGGAAACCACAATCTCGAATTCCAACTGACCAATTTAACTTACTCATTAACCAAACTGTTGGCGTGTCAATAAATACAGTGCTGAGATAGCTTTACGGCATTTATTCTTCAACTATCACATCCGTTCCGGCGGGGAGTGTGCGTTCCAGCGCATTATTTACTTGGGAATTAATAAAACAAATAGGGAAACGAATCCAGGGATGTTATTATTAATTTAGTTTTTTGAATTTGTTTGGTGTCACTTATAGTTTGGTGTAGTTCTTCACCTTAAGCCAGCGAGTGGTCGTTGGGGTCGGTTGGAATTCTCGGATTGTAGTTTCACCTTTTTTTTTGGACATTTCCCGAACCGCCGATGCAAGTTCGGGAACTTATAAAATCTTATAGCGATTGGGTAACTAGGAATACGATTGTACTCGCGGGGATGCAAACATCGATTGTCTGCATCGCACACCCGAAACATGCTCAACGCATGTGATTCAGGGCATATATGCAAGTAAAAACATATCTTTAATTTTTATTAACTTTTTATAGATACTCCTTTGATGCCCATCAAAGCTATCTTGATGGCGGTGGATACTTGTCACGAAATTTAACCCTCACAGACTGCTCTATAAGAAATGCAGCTAAATTTGCTGTGGGTCGCCCTTCTAACTCGGCCCATTTAATTAAATCCTCGTAAATCGCGTCCGGCAGCACAATAGTAGTCTTCTTTGACATGGGGTCATTTAACAATTTATTCCATGCTGATTTTATCCTCATAGATGGCACATCTTATGTTATAGCAGTAAATAGCCATGTTTAAACCTGGCAATTCTATGCTACCATCATTTTGTCACCCGGAGTCCCCAACCAGAACACAAAAAGCCACAATCTTCCCAATTAAAGACAAATCAAGCACAAAGCTAAGGATATGAACACATATGACCACGACACGGATAGTTCTATCCGCAAAGCATAAACCCTATGCTGAGGAGCTACTAGCCATCACGGGAATTGACTCGCTCTCGAACCTATTTGTAATACTTCTTACTCGCTATAAGTCGCATTTACGAGCGAGTTGGGACGTGCTGCAACCTGGTGTGGGAGAAGCTTTATCGGCTACACCCGCATTAAATTTACCAGTGCAGCATTCAGTAACGCAGAGTCAAAATAATCATCAACCAATCATGGTTATCCCTGAACCGGAACCCGAAACAATTGACCCGGTGATAGCCCATATCGCACAACATATTGACAGGTTTTAAAGCGACCGTCCTCCCTCACGAAGAATGCGGTCGCTGTCGTCCAAGTCGGAAAACTAGACACAAGGATTTTAGCAATGAGTAAAAGTTTAGGCTACTGGGGGTGTGTGTACGACTACCCCCTAATTACCGATGTCGCGGACACTTTCAAGGACAACTTACAGGAACTTAACGAAACAGACCAAGCGTGGTTGTTGGGGAAGCTGGGGCATCACTACTGGGAATTTTACTGCGACGACTCAGCATCGGACGCAGCCGACGAGGTAATTACGCGACTGTACGAATTACCCCGGAACCAGGTCGCTTGCCTGCTCCGGGCAGTCATTAACAAAAGCAGCACAAAACCCTTAACCTACTGGGGGTGTAACCACGAGTTGCAACTTGTTGAGGATATTGCCGATACCTGGGGTTGGAATTTACAAAACTTATCCGAACTTGATTATTACTGGTTGATAGCCCGACTGGGAGCTTATTACTGGATGCGCCACTGTGACGATGCACCGAGCGAGGCAGCTGAGGAATTGGTTAATCGTCTTGAGGAATTACCCCAAAATCAGATTCCAGCTTTGATACGAGCAATTGCCAATAAATAATTACCACACAATATGCAACACGAGATATTGACAAAGTTACGTATTAAGCCATCCACCCTGGGCTGGGGGTGTGCGGTTTTAGTAGGGTTTGCATTTGCTTACCCCAGTATTAAAGCGCATCAATCCGCAATTGCTATTGACCGCGAGGATAATACCAAACGTGAATTAAAGGCTTCAAGTTTAGAACGAGAACTTGAGTTTGAGCAACGACAAGCAGCGGTGGCGAACAAACGTTACGAGTCCTGTTTACCCGTTGTGGGGGAGTTTATGCGGAATAATACGCATTACTTTACCGGGCTAAGGGAGGGTGATATCCCGGTCGATCGCATTACCAAAAAATCGTTACCTAAAGGAACCGTAATCTGTGACGCCCACGGTAATAGCGGGGTGATTGATGATGCAGGGAAAGTGGCATTTACAGCTTACACAGGCGACAGGGATTTAGTACAAAAGCGACTGGCACGATTCAAGGGAAGCCAGTACAGCCAGCCAGTTATAGGAGGGAACTAAATATGGCGACTATGGGTAATTCAAGGGACAATACACAGCATTACGAACCAAGGAAAACAAAGAAGAAAGGTACTTGGTTACTAACAATTCTTCGGTGGGTAATCATAGCAATTATTGGTGCTTTCGTGTTCGCTAACATCAAGCCCTACGAGCTACTAGCCAAGCAATTCTTTTCAGGTATCAGCTACAGCGAGGTGACTAATGTTCTATTCAATATCCCCATATTAGGTGCGGTTCTCAGAGCCATAGGGGCGATGTTTAATGTGGGCATGGGATTTATTTTCTGGGCATTTGTTCAAATCTTAGAACTGCTACCACTATCACTTTTCGGGCATGGTGCATTCTTGGATAATTCAATTGCCCGGAGCGGTGCAAAGCGGTATGGGGAAAATGAAAAAGACCCTTGGGAGGTGAAAACAGCCAAGGTGGTTGGGAATAGTCTCAACACCGAAACATTGCGCTTTTTAATTATTTTGGGCGTGACAGTTTATGTAGCAGATTTTTTCTTGTGCTTGTTGGTATTCCCTCCGGTAAAAGGTGGCGGGGATATCGGCAACTTGCTCCGAGTTTTGCAAATTGGGCAATACTCAAAAATTGATTGGGGTAATATTTTAAGAGCAATTACAACGGTTGGTGCGGTAGAGTTTTTATTCAAACTGAAGAACATTATCGACCAAATACTTGACGACTTGAAGGCATAAGAGCGGGTAAATAGAGGTAATAATCAGGGGGTTAAATTCCCCCTTAAACAATTTTATTAGGGGGAAAATATGACTAAGTTTAATCCCGAAGGCGGGTTCAAGGATATCGAGATTTGGGAATCAATTGCAGAAAAAAAGGCAGGTCAAACTGGCGCTGCGAGTAAATTTATTGAAGGTATTCTAGTCGGGGGATTAGGTGTTTCGATGGGTGCTGAGATACTTGGTGGAGTAATCGCAGCATGGTTAATTAAATCAGCTTGGGATGCACTTTCTAATGCCGGAATGAGGTTAAAATTAGTCCGGGATATGGGGTGCAATGCGTTTGTTTTGGGTGGCTCTGACTTTAAAACTTACATCAAACAATTTGGAGAAGAAGCAGTTTACAAAGAGCTAATCCATGCGGATTCACACGACTGTGAACTATCGAGCGATGCAGCTAATTGGCTGCGGGATTACACGAAAAGTATTAACCCTGCTTCTACAATTTCAAGACAGAAAGTAAGTGTATCTCAACCCGAATTACAAACAATTGCATCAAATCTTGGGGAGTCAACATACCAAAAAGATGCTTCCTCAGTTGATATCTACGACCCTTATTTAAATTCAAAAATAGATATCATTTCTGAAATAATTGACCCGCTAAGTAATTTATTTATTGTGGGACTTGGTGGCTCCGGGAAGGATATGCTACTTTCAAATGCGTTGCGCGAGGTTAAAAGATTATATCCAAATAAAAAAATATTCATCATTAATGGAAAGGACGACCCGAAGGAACGCGGTTATTTTGATGGAATTGTAGATAAAAATAACCACAAGGTTCTTCATTGTGAAACTGCCAAACCCCAAACTGTCGCTGCTTGGTTTGAGGCTTGTGTCATCGAATTTGACCAATTTGCTGCTGCCAATAACGGTGCATTGCTCGTAATCGACGAAGGCACAATCATCGGTTCGAGATTAAAAGCTGCGAAGTCTACCGCGCTCGGAGATAAGCTAATTGGAATATCTTCCTGCGGTGGTTCGAGTGGTAAAAATATTTGGTTCTTAGCTCAAACTCCTTACGTGGGAGCTAATGGTTCAGACAAATCCGCTATCGGACAGTTAACCCCAATTGTAATTGTAAATAAGTCCAACTTGGCAGTATTGGAAGCATGGAAACAAGCGTCCTTATTTAAACGGTTTGACACAGATGAAATTGCGGAATTAATAGAACAATCCGAGTGCGAACGTGCTGTGTATTTTGGTAAAACTGCTCAATGGTATTCGATGCCATCGTTAACTAATTACTCTGGCTACAACCGTGACAAGGGGGAATATTTACCCGGATTTATCCCCCAGGATTGTAACCCGACCAAGTTAGAAAATAGTCTTAACTTAGAACCTGATACAGTAGACAATAGTGACATTGAATTAAATACTTTGTTGTCAGACTCCGCCCAATTAGTACTTGATTGGCTCATTAAAAATCGCTTCAAGCAGTGGGTAAAGTTCCGGGGTAAGGAAGGGAGGGATATGAGCTTTATTAAGCTCCTCAGTGAAAAAGGAATTGATGCGGAGGCACGAGATAAAGTAATTCAAGAGTTAGTAATTGCTGAGAAAGTTGACCTTACTTCTGATGGCGATTACATGAAATTAGTTTAATTCTCCCCCAGGTGTGGTGGTGTGAAGTTACTAAAAATAGTGCCCAATTTGGGGTGTGGGACGGGGTAACACTTTCACACCTCACACCACCACACTTTACTCACACCCTAGTGTTCATAAGGGGTACACCATCCCACACTAGTGTGAGTCGGTGTTACTAAAGTGTTACTGAGTGATACCAGGAGTGTAAGATAAACTAATAATAAGTAACACCACAATAATGGTAAAATTACTATTAAAGCTGATTTAAAAGTTTTTGAGACGGATTATTCATTTATTTCCGTCTTACATATATTTAAAAGGAAATAAATTATGAACGAATACATCTTAGAATTAAAGCCTAAAAACTTACCTACTTACATCTATAAGTTAGATGCTCATGTAGCTTTTGTTCACAAAAGAATAGCTTACAAATTAAAAGCATACTGTTTCTCCACAATAACAATTGCTGTGAATCAACCGTTGAGACCAGGAGACGTACTATCCGAAAAATGCTGTTATTTTGGTAACATGCATATAGAGATTATTCACCATCTACAGAACAAGTATTGCTTAAACGGTGCAACTGAAGAGTTTAAATATTATTCTGGTTGCAAGATTGATAGACTATCGCTATGTTATGTTGAGGATAAAGACCATAGCTCCGATCCTTTTGTTAGTTGTGGCAACGGTGAATGTACAGTTTTTATTCCAATGTTAACATCTTCAGCAGGGTATAAATTTACGCGGCTTGATGCTCGTAATAAAGAAGATTTAACTATTGAGGAATTAGAGACATTAGAATTATTAAGGAAAGAGCTTGTCAAATCTGGTGAATTAGAATATTGGAAAAAACGCATACCTTACTGGGATACAGAATTAGAGAATATAGGTGAAGTCCCTCATAATTTGATTTATGATTCGATTAACTATTGGAGTCCCCCAACGCGTTAGAACAAGTTGCTGATAGTCGCCTACTAGCGTATTCTGTAAATAGATCCTTATCCTAAGCTGTTTGTCCATTACTATAAAAAGTATTCCTAACAAATACTTTAATCCCTTCACGTTAATACTAGGGAGGGCTTTCTTGTGCTATTGAAACGATATCAATAAGCTTATCAAGTGCTTCCCCAATGCGTTCCTTTTTCTCCGCAGATTTAGATATTCTCCAATTCTTCAAAACTGTTTCTTTAGCTGTTTCTAAATCCTCTTTATTAATCCCCCCCGACACAGGCATTGTATCAAGTCGCATTGTTAATTCCGCGATTTGTTCTGCTAACAAACTAATAGTTTCGTCTCGCTTTTTAATCTCCCGGTGGAGCGAAGCGCGAAAATCGTTAACCCGTTCCTTTAACTCGTGGAACTGGGTCTGGGTGGGAGCGTTAGCGGAAGTCTTTACCGATTTCTGTACCGGAGTCTGCGCTAATTTCTCTTCGATCGCAGCTTCAACCGTTACCTTGATTTCGCTGTCTAACCCCTGTAAACGCCTATCCACATCTCCCTGATGTTTAGCTATTGCCTTCGACTCGGTGTCTAATGCCTGTAAATGCCTGCCTACATCTGCTTGGTGTTCAGCTATTAATTTAGCGTCGGCATCTAATTGGTCTATACGATTGTTAATGCCTTCCAGATGATTAGTTAAAGCTTGAGCTATCATTTCTTGAACATCTGGTACTTGCGCTGGAGGGGTAACTATTCGACCCCCCAAGGCATCAATTAAAATTCGCCGCGCCGTTTCGTTAAATGATTCTCCCTCTTGGGATTGCTCTATAATTTTTGCTTCTAGCTCCGGCGGGAAGCGGAATGTAACTACATTAGTTGAACCAGGAATTGTTGGAGTCCGATTTATTTCTGGCTCTAATTCTTCAATCAAACTTCGTTCAAATACTGCTAGGTTTTGAACGGTTGCAGGTAGCCATGAAATCCGAGTTTCTGCCCCCGCAAGTGCAAAGTCCGCAAGTCGATGGTGTTGACTAAACCGACGGCGTAGATTAACTGTTTTACCTATGTACAACAGTTGTTGTTCGTTCCAGACAAAATAGATGGCTGAGTCCTGGGGTAACTTACTTCGATCGCTTACCAACATTGAGGGCATCGATGCTCGCAGCATCTCTACCAAAACGTCCGTCCGCCCTTTACCCGATGCCTCTGAGCGTTCTTTTATCGCGGCGATAATATCCTCTGGGCATCTAAAACCGATGTGAGTCGTCATGTTTAACCTATGTTGTACAGGTTAAATAAACATTACCAGAGATGTTGAACAAACTTGCAAAGAACTATTATAAGTACTCATAACATCCGTTTTACAGATGTTATACGGATGATTAATAATTGAATCACAGGCGTATAACAGGTGTAAAACAAGCTCGAAGCTTCAACCGCGCACGTAGCTTGCGATGTACTGGCTCTATGAATTCCTTGCATAGTCGGGGTCGCAAGACCTGCATATCCGTATGAAGTAAGAAACAGTTTCTTAATAGCCCTTTTTTATAGGCTTTTTTCCGCAACCTCAAGTTAATATTACTTTTTATTACAAGTAATGATGCGTCCGGGACTCAAAGCTATTTTACCCCAAAACGCCACACCCGTATACAGTAGCTAGAAAATGCTTACTCGCCCTTACCCAAACTCTCCCGTGCCCAGCGCTCTATAAATTCCGACCTCGAAAACCCCGCTGCTTTCGCCGCTACCGAGATTAACTTGATCGCCGTCGGGGTTAGGGTCAAATTAAAGTTTTTCTTCGCTTCGTCGTAAACCAGGGGCACTCCCCGCCGCCTTAACTTGCCCTCAAGGTATCCTTTAGGCATCTTATACTTCTCAGTATCCTTTTTCTTGACCATAGAATCCCTCGCTTAGAACAAACAACATTATAAGCCTAAGCGGGAGACACGGGTTCAAAAACAAAAGTTCACCCGCATGAACTAGGATACTGCTAACAGGTTTTTATTTCCCTACGCATGAACTAAAAATTGAATTTTATATGTAGTATATGTAGTATTTTTCAGTATTTTAAAAATGCACACATCTGGAATCTTTATTAAATATAAGTTTAGTTTATGCGGGTACTATGCGTTTGATATCAGGGTGATTTGGCTATATAACCGATTTGAATGTCCTTATATAACCGTAGAGACTGAAACGCTGATATAAAAAGATTCTAATTAATTTAAATATAGTCTCGAAACGAGTTTTTTGAAGTTTAAGCGAATTTTGAACGTAAAAAGGTGATATAGTTTAAATTACTAGATATTTGTTTTACTTATATCTAGTCACTACGCTTAAACAAAAAAACCAAACTATTTTTCTGAGGCTTATATAACCTATGGAACCTACAACAATTTTTGATGTCTATTACGCTTACTCAGCAATCTCTAAGCATAAAAATCATGTGCCCGTCTTGATAAGTACTATTGGTAGATACTTAATGGAGAGTTGGGGAGGTCAAGCACCAAAAGGCAGTCGTGCTACCCCGAAGGAAAGAATTGCTACTGAAGAATTTCTAAAAACTTTACCAATTAGTTTATTAGCTAACTCCTTACAAACCTTAGAAGAAAGTTTTAAAATGAAGGAAATAAATAAAGCCAATAGCAAAACCTATAAATCAGCCTATAAATCTTTTCTTAATTAGACCCATCCGAAAACTCGCAAGCCAATACCTACAAGGCTTTGAGACTAGTCCTCGTAGATTCTGTTTCAACGTAGAAATCAGGGTTTGATATAGTTACTGATAGTTTAGAGTAGAAAAATACATAATCTTGTCCGACGCAAACACAATTTTTAGTTAATAAGAATTATGTCGGTAAGATAAGAGTTCCAATTCGCAGCCTTACCAGACCACAAACTAATAAAACTATTTCATTATAAACATCAGCATTCAGCCTAAATCTTTGTGACGCAATTTGAAAAATTTTGACAACACGTATTAGATGCTCTACAAATATACGCTTGCTAGATAGAGCTTTATTTTCTGACTTTTGTTGTTCATTTAATTTTTGTTTCTTTTTTTTCTTATGAGGGGTAGTAATATTTGTACCACCTTGATACGCTTTATCTCCCTCAAATTCTTGCTGTTCATCAAATTTGGTTTGTTGCTCTCGAAATAATTTTATGTCTGCCGTTGGTCCAGGGTAACCAACTTTAACATCAATTATATCTTTTCCCTCTGGCAAGGATACTATCTGGTTTTTTACAGTATGCTGTTTTTTCTTTCCAGAAAAGAACTTTTTTTGCTCTTCGTTGTCAGATGGCCTATCAATAGGCTGTTCCAGACTATCGACTAGCAACTTAAAACTTGTTAATATTTCTTGTACAATCATTAAATCACCTTCCTTATTTTCGACTTGTTCTAGCAAACTAGAAGGTAAAATCTTACGTAATATTTTTCTCCAGTAATGAAAAGTATCATTTGCTTCGGTTTTCGATATACCAAACATCATCCCTAAAACTTCAAATGTAGGTATTTGCCTCAAATAAAACAAGCACAAACATACTTGTTCGGGGATAGATAATAATTCTTTGCGTCCACCTCCACGACGATGTATTCTAACTTTGCTTTGTTCGAGTTTAAGCTGTTCTTCTTCATGACATTGTTTTGCACAATTTACAAGGTCGATAAATTGGTCATAACTAATACCCAAAAGTTGTTTGGCACGCAAGGGATACTTTTGTATATAATCGAAGGTACTAATCATTAATTAAATGCTGGTAGAGGGATAATTTTACTTTCTACCATTTTTTTGTACCCAAATCATATTCCGGACAAGTCTATTAATTAAATGCTGGTAGAGGGATAATTTTACTTTCTACCATTTTTTTGTACCCAAATCATATTCCGGACAAGTCTATTGGGCAGAAACAAATAATAATATTTATTTGAAAACTGAGGATATATTTAAAAATATTTCCGATACTGATGTTTTACCTAAAAGAAAAACACTTAGTATTGTAGAAAAAAATGCAAGGTGTCATGGTACAAAAAATGAAAAGCCTTATGCTTTGATGTCTCGACATTGGGCTAGACGTTATGATAACAACGATAAAACAGGGGAGTTGCTTTATCCAGGGGACTATGTAAACAACGAATTATGTAAAGAGATTGAAGATTTTAAGAAATTTAGGTATCAAAATCACAATTGTTCAGAAGCAACTGTTGAAAAAGATATAAAAACTATTTATAGAATACTAGGCTGGCTACATAGGTATAAGGGATTAGATTTGGATGAATTAAGGTTAACCTCAATTATATATTTTAGTAAATTGAATGTTCCTTTTGAAGAAGCTAGCAATTTTGAAGGTAAATACAATTATGAAAAATTTATGCTTATGAAAACTATATCTAATCAAAAATCTTTGGAATTAGCAAATGCAAACAAAGCTCTTATTGAAGAATTTTTAGAGAAAACAGGTAAGCATCCAGGTACTAAAGCAATAAATATCACTACATGTATAGCTTTGTCTAAATTTATATTTAGAAATGAAGTAGGAACTGATGATTATCTTGATGACAATGATTTACCTATAGTGAAAAGATTAAATAAATTATGTAATATTTTTAATAGTAAAGCTAAATCAACCCCCCCTGCTATTGCACATCTAGATAAAAGCATTCCTTGGGAAGACGCAATCCAAGTTTTAGAAACTTGCAGACACAAAGCTGATGCAACAAAAAAATATTCTATTGGCAAAGATGGTAATAATAGGAGTCAGAGCGGAATAGTACATGATTTACAATTATTTTTATCTTTAGCTTTTATGGTTTTGATACCTGTAGACCGTCCTAGAACTTATTACAACTTAGAAATTGGTAGAACTTTTGTTTATGGAATTTATCAAGATGGTAGGTTCGTACCAGCCACTAAAATTAAAGATGGCGAAGAAGCTACTTGGTATATTCATTTAATGCCAGGAGATTATAAAACTGGTAAAGTTTATGGTGAGTATTGGGGAATAATGCCTAATGTAAAATTTGCAGATGGCAAAAAGCTCTACGATTATATTGATAGATGGATTAACTATGGTAGAGATTTTAAAGGCAAATGCGATCGTAACCGTTCACAGGATTCCCAAAGGCTACCGCAAAAAATAGGTACATATAAATGGTAGATTAGGAGGCATGGATAAAGACTGCCTTACTTATGGGATTGAAATTTCCGACTCAGATTGGGAAGGAACTCCAGCCAGCGTTAGACAACTGGTGGAGAAAATGGGGCAGCATATAAAACAATCAGATCAAGAATTGGCTGACTTAAAAGCCCAACAGCAAGAACTGTTAGAAAAAATCAACCGTACATCGAAGAACTCGTCATCTCCCCCATCAGCAGACCCACCTAGTGCCGAGAAACGCCAAGAAAAAAAGAAGAGTGGCAAAAAGCGAGGGGGACAACCAGGTCATAAGGGTCATAGCCGTTTTCTATACGAGCCATCAGATTGTGAAGCGGTTTTTAACCACCATCCAGAAACCTGTAGCTGCTGCAAAGAGAAATTAAGCGGAGAAGATGCTGACCCTTATCGCCATCAGATAGTGGAAATTCCCCCTATCAAACCAATAGTCGTAGAACATCGCTTACACCAACTTGTATGTGATTCCTGTGGGACTAGCACCCGCGCAACATTACCATCTGACGTACAAACATGTGGCTACGGAGTAGGGGTCGTAGCCCTTGTTGCTGTATTGAGTGGATTATATCGCCATAGCCAAAGAATGGTGCAAAGCGCTCTTGCGGATGTATTTGGAGTTCCCATCTCCTTGGGCATGGTCAACAAACTCAGGCTGGAAGCAAGCGCAGCATTAGAAAACGTAGTTGAAGAAGCCAAAATATATGTCCAAACCTCTCCCGTAGTCGGAGCGGATGAAACACACTTTATCCAGGGAAACGTTGATGGATGCAATGAAAAAAAGAGACAAGCTTGGCTGTGGACAGCAGTTACACCCTTGGTAGCCTTTTTTCAGATCGCGCTTTCCCGTTGTTCGGACACAGCCAAAAATCTATTGGGTGAAAATTTTGGCGGTATTTTAAACTCAGACCGATACGCAGCATACAATTGGGTAGGTTTGGGGCAACGACAATTATGCTGGGCACACTTAAAACGGGAATTTATCAAAATATCAGAGCGTCCTGGAGTATCGAAACAAATTGGGGATGCTCTAGTAAAACAACAAGAAAAGTTATTTGAGTTGTGGCACAGAGTTCGAGATGGAACTTTGAAGCACTGCGAATTCAAGCTTTTAGTTCAAGAAATTCGCACAGACCTAAAGTCCTGCTTACAAGAAGCTGCCAATTATGAGGTTGGTTCCAAAGAGAAAACTCCTTTGGCAAAAACCGTCCGGACTTGTCGCCAAATTTTAAAAGTTGAGCCAGCCTTATGGTTATTTGTAACTGTTGAGGGTGTGGAGCCAACAAATAATGCAGCAGAAAGAGCTATACGTCCTGCTGTGATATGGCGACGTACCAGTTTTGGTTCTCAAACTCAAGCAGGTAGTACTTTTGTTGCCCGGATGCTAACGGTTGTAACTTCCCTTAAGTTTCAACGTCGGAATGTCTTGGAGTTTATGACCAATGCTGTGGGTGCTGCACGTAATGGTACACCTGCTCCTTCTTTACTGCCCGAAGCTAAACCGAATGACTTACTTGTCATAGATGCTGCCTAATTGCAGCTCCTCATACTCGCTTGTTTACTCAGGGCAAACCCAAGCAGGCGCGAAAACTATCGTAAAAACAAGGATACAGCCCTCTTAAACAAGGTGTATTTAGCCCAATCGCAAACCCGTGCGCGATCGCGTAGCGGCGGCTTCCGCATCGCTGAAAGTGTTGCTGAGACGACGCTCAAAGCTCGTTAATACGTTCTTTTTTAGTGCCCCGCCGTTTCATGGAAATTTCCCATTGCAGGACTTCTAAAAAACTTTGTGGTTTACTCACCCTGATTAAATCTGCTTCTGTATCTAGCATGTATCCTCACAACTCCGTAGTCGGTTCCTAAGAGCGCAAAGCTATAAATTTCTGTATTTCGACTCGGAGTTAGCCACCGCTTGAGCCTTCGCTATTTCTAGATGTTGATTGTTCAAAAGTCTACTTTTACACTTATACACCTCTGTATTGCCTTGTAACATAAATCAAGAATCAAATTGAATTCCCTATTTTTTACGTTTGCTTTGGATGCGTATACTTCTTGTACTCAAATAGCTACACGCTTATTACCGGGTGGTGCGCCGCAGGCGCACCCCCTGAACGGTTACAATGCGATCATAATTTCTTTTTTAGAAAAATACAAAATTCCAAACAGATAGATTCGAGCGATTGGGGGGGTCGTATTAAAAAAATATTTGCAGGTGTAACTAATATCCTTGTAGCCCCCAAAGAACTCCGCAAGATGTATGTTACCTTCCTCAATAACAACGGAGCTACGAACGCCGAATTAAAAGGTGCAGCCAAAGCGATGCATCACTCGTCGCGGATGCAAGAAAAGATTTACAATTCTCAAACTATTCTAGAAGCAATCGCCCCCGTCTACGAATTCAACGAGCGGATGCACAAGCAGGCGTTCGGGAAGCCAGAATAGTTTCACAACCCAGCCAGAGCCATGCATCATTCGGCGCAGACACGAGAAAGAATTTACAACTCGTAATGGACTACAGTCCCTATTCCCCGATAACTTCCTCTGGTGTGTAGCAGTATCCGAAACTAGATAAAAATAAAAACCCAACAAGAGAGCGAGTTTCAGTCATTGACTCGCTTTCTTTTTGCGGTCTTTTATTTATTTTTATACAAAACTCGATATTAAAACACGGCAGAGCCGGGGTGTGTGTGGGAGCGGTGGGTGGAATTATGGGTTTGTGTGACAAATATTTATCCACCGTGAAAACGTGTTTTTATGATAAGAAATCGCGGTTTCATGTTGTCAAAACCTTGCCAAAAAAGACAAGGTTTTAGTTCATTTGACTATTTACTCAGGCTCATTAGGATACGCTTTTTCAAAAGCAGCCTTGAATTCAGCATAACTAATTTTACCGTCTTTGTCTGAATCGTGTTCATTCAATATTTTAGTAAAATCGGTTTGCGTTATCATTCTTAAACTTCCTTTTGTGAAATGGTCGATATTAATCTCTTGAATATCTATTTTTCCGTCATCATTTCTATCTGCTAATTTGAATATCGCTTTAAGCTCTTCTTCTGAGAATTCTGATGTCATAATTTTTACTCCTCGAATGTTAATTTTTGTATGCGTCAAGCAATTATGCGTACAACTGTGAATAGTACATGACTTCGGGTTAGTCAAAAAACAACCATAAGTAAACATTATATAAATAGGTCAGCACTAAAAAAGCAAAGTATGTAACGTAATGTAAAATCCATAAAATCCTTTCTGCTACTCACTACTCCCTACTCCCTAACCCCAATGATGATTTTTCCCACTCACCTACTTACCAAAACCTATTAGTTTAAATAGTTAAGCAAAAAAATATATCTTTGATGACAAAATTTTAGTGATCGCTCTTTTGAAAAAAAAAACTTTGCGATTTACTGAATGTGCAAGCTTTTCTCGTTTCGGGGTTTACCATACATATCGACCAAGTGCTAGAGCAACGGTAACTATCACCCCACTTTGCACCAGCTTGACTACCCCCTTTCGCCCCAATGCGATTTTCTTCTTGGGTGGTAAGTGCCATACGCAAGCTCCCCACTCCCCCGGAGTGTGCCACCATTTCTTAGGTTTAGGGTAAGGGTCGATTTCTTCTTCCCCCGCAATTCATACAACCGACGATAAGTATCTATATGTACACCCAAGCGCTCGGCTTCCATTGTTAACTCGTATTCCCGTCGCAAGCGGTCGGGCCCGTGGTAAACACGATTAAAGCTATCCCGTAATGCGCCGATATTTGGATGCTTGGTCACTTGGCTTAACCCCGATATTTAACCTCAACGAGTAAATACAGTTGAACAAACGGTTTTTCTGTGTATTTAGTCGATGTTACTCATTATTCCGCAACCCACAAAGAAATTACACAGCAGAGCCACGGGCAGCGGAGCGGGGAAATAAACCCTTCTCGAATGCCCTTAATAAAAATTAACTTTCTAATTCGGTGAGTAAATCACGACCGGGCGGGGGGAAATTGACCCCGCTTAGAACCCATCGATTGGCTCACCCATTACCCCTAGCTCCGAGTTCGTATCGACATTTAAAGCTGTTGAAGCATCAGGCGCGCTTGTATTGACACTACAAGAGAAACTCGCGCCCTGGTTACCATTACTAGGGCTACTAGGGGTAGAAGCTTCAACGCGATCTGTTAATTCGATATTCTCAGCAGGTGTATTTACTGTCACTTCGGCTTGGTTAACTACTGAAACCTCGCTATTCTCATTAAAAGTTGAACCCCTCTCCCCTTCCTGTGCTTCAGAGTTGATGACTATCTTCTCTATATCCGTCTCAGGAAAAGGTTCTGGGATAGTCATCAAGGGTAAATCATTAGGAATTTCATGGTAATCATTATCCTTTAGATAATTATCTTGAGAACCATTCTCTTTAGATAGATTACTAACTTGATGACTATCGTTAAACTGATTAACATCAATGCTTTCAGGAATAACAGTTATCAACTTTTCATCAGGTGGAGGGGTGACGGGGCAAGATTTTTGAGCTTGGTTAGGGGTAATTGGTAACGAGTAAATATTCATACGATT